>JACCEC013174177.1_pt1 | contig 29971 bp, 29 predicted proteins | sample 7450121 | NCBI WGS metagenome assembly JACCEC01 (sample SAMN15323455, study PRJNA562643) | freshwater metagenome | isolation source: river surface water | place: USA:Blue River Watershed | collected 2017-08-18 | reverse complement strand
TTCAAGTCGATGTGGTCAGCGCCGAAGAACAAATCTTCTCCGGTGAAGCCAAATTCGTCGCTCTCCCGGGTGAAGCTGGCGAGTTGGGCATTTACCCGCGTCACACCCCGCTGATCACCCGCATTCGTCCTGGCTCGGTGCGCATCACCAAAACCGACGGTCAGGAAGAATTCGTGTTCGTCGCCGGCGGCATCCTCGAAGTCCAGCCCAACTGCGTCACCGTGTTGTCCGACACCGCGGTGCGTGGCAAGGATCTGGATGAAGAAAAGGCCAACTTGGCCCGCCAGGCGGCCGAAGAGGCCGTGCGCAACGCCAAGAGCGAGATCGATCTGGCGCGCGCCCAGTCCGAGTTGGCCGTCATGGCCGCCCAGATTGCCGCTTTGCGCAAGTACCGCAGCAAAAAATAAGACCGGTCGGCCCCTTTGCCGGGGCAGGCTGACCCTCTTGCAGGGGATGAATCACCGAGTCCGGTTGGCGCCGCACTCGGTTTTTTTATGCCTGCGGCGACCTCGGGTATCTGTCGCATTTCGACGTTGTCGGGCGATAATTTGAGCCATGTCCAAAGCCAAACTCAGAGCCGCCACTGTCGGGGGCAGCGCCGATGAGATCGAAGCCGCTTTTTACGAGGCGTTGCAAAAGGGCGACCTTGAAAAACTCATGGCCTGCTGGGCCGACGAGGACGACATCGTCTGTGTCCATCCCGGCGGGCCGCGCATCATCGGCGCCACCGCCATCCGGGCCTCTTTCGAGGCCATGTTTGAAAACGGCGGCGCGATTCTGGCCAAACCGATCAATGTGCGCAAAGTCGAAACCATCACCAGCGCCATGCACAACCTGGTCGAGCAGATTGAATTGGCCACCCCCCAGGGTGTACAAACCGGCTTTGTGATGGCCACCAATGTCTATCAGCGCACGGCACAAGGCTGGCGCATGGTGGCGCATCATGCCAGTCCCGGCACGCGGGCTGAAGTGGCCGACATCGTCAGTTCGCCCACCACCTTGCACTGAATTCATGAGCCATTCGCCCTGGTGGCTGCCTGGCGGTCACACGCAAACCATTTGGGCCAGCAAGGTCGCGGGCGACGGCCTGCGTGGCGCAGTGCCGTGGCAGCGCGAGCGCGTCGACACGCCCGACGGCGACTTCATCGACATCGACCACGTGCGTGCGGCACGGCCCGACGCGCCCTTGTGCATCTTGTTCCATGGCTTGGAAGGCAGTCGGCACAGTCATTACGCCCGGGCCATGGCGGCCTGGGCGCAACAGGCGCAGTGGCACTTGGCGTTGCCGCACTTCAGGGGATGCAGCGGAGAACTCAACCGTGCCCCGCGCGCTTACCACTCGGGGGATCATGCCGAGATCGATTTCATCTTGCGCCATGTGGTCAGCGGTTACCGCGCACGGGGTGGGCGGCAGGCGCATGCGGTGGGGATTTCGTTGGGCGGCAACGCCCTGATGGTGTGGGCGGCCGAGCAAGGCGAGGTGGCCAATCGGTGGGTCGACAGCGTCACCAGCGTGTCTTCGCCGCTGGACCTGAGCGCCGGCGGGCATGCGATCGGGCGCGGGCTCAATCGCTTGATCTACACCCCTTACTTCATGCGCACCATGGTGCCCAAAGCCATGGCCAAATTGCGGCAATACCCCGGACTGTTCGATGAAGCCGCCATGCGCCGGGCGCGCAATCTGTACGAGTTTGACAACCTGTTCACCGCGCCGCTGCACGGCTTCCAAAACACCGAGGATTATTGGCGCCGCGCCAGCGCCAAACCCAGACTGCGCGAGATCAAGGTTCGGGCGACCCTGATCAACGCCCTCAACGACCCCTTCATCCCCGCCGACAGCCTGCCCACAGTCGCCGACCTCTCGCCCCACTGCCAACTGCGCCACACCCCCACCGGCGGCCACGTCGGCTACGTCACCGGCCCCTGGCCCCCCGGCCACATCAGCCTCCCCCACCTTCTCTTTGAATGAGAGTTAATTGGGGTCTGACCCCAATTCTTTGACCCCAATTAATTTGCGGTGGATGTCACAGACAGGGGGGGTGGGGTCTGGCACAACGGAGGCTGTCAACCCATGGAAGGAGGCAGCATGAAGATGATTGTGTTGAGTCGCAAGCCGGCCAGTATTGATGGCTTGTGGGTGCGGAGCATCCGGTTGCGCGAGCGGCGCAGGTATCGGAGTGAGGATTGTGTCGATACCGAGCTTCGCAAGACGCAGGACATTTGGCTGTTGGGGCCGCCGCAATGCGGCAAGAGCAGTGCGATTGACCGGATGTGCGAGCAGGCGGATGAGGTGTGGCCGCAGTGGCCGATGATTCATTGGCGGGCGACGGATCCGCTGTCGCGCTGGGTGGATCAACGGGCGTTGCGGGATCATTTGGTGCAAGAGGGCAAGGTGCTGAAACACCTGACTCTGGAGGACAAGCTGGATGCGTTGTTGTCGTGGGCACAACGGCAAAAGCTGGTGCTGATTCTGGACGATGCGCACGCGCTGTCAGGGCGCAAGGTGGAGTTGGCGGTGCGGTTGGCGCAAGCGGCCCGGGTGGTGACGCTGGGGGCGATCAGCGAGCAGGCGTTGCACCCCAGTTTGCGGGTGTGCTTGCAACGGCGCGCGCCACAGGTGATTTCGATGCGCAGTGAGGCGCCCTACGATGCCACGGTGTCGATGTTGTGGCTGATGTTGCTGCTGGTGATGGCGGCCGGTTGGTGGGAGTTGGCGGCGGCGTTAGGCAGTGCCCGGGCACTGGGCTATGGCCCATTGGCGATTCGGCAGAGGTGAGCCATGCGCTGGACGTCTCACATGATGATTGGCGGGTCGGTGTGTGCGGTTTGGGAGCCGGCGCTGGTGCCTTGGGCGGTGTTGGGGTCGACGGCGCCCGATTGGCTGGAGTGGGTGGGGCGGCAGCATCGCCCTTTGCATCGGGTGACGCATCGGGGCACGACGCACACGTTGCTGGGCTGGTTGTTGTGCGCGGTGACGGGTCTGGTGCTGGAGGGCTGGGGCAGGCCGTTGCTGGCGTTTGCCCTGGCCGGGACGTTGCACTGGTTGTGCGATGCGCTGACGGTGACGGGGGCGCCAGTGACTTGGTGGTCGCAGCACCGCAGCACTTTGTTCGGGGGGCGTTTGCGTCAGGGCAGTCCGACCGAGCGTGCGATTGCGGTCGGTGTGGTGGCGGCGTGCGCTCTGGTGGTGGGCTTGGGCGACGGCGGGTCGGGGTCCTCGTACACGCCGTATGTGATGCCCTGGCGGGCGCATTACCAGTCGGGGCTGATCGATGCGGCCGAGTGGCGGCGCCATCGGTTTCATCCGTTTTGAAGGGGACGATGATGAAAAAAATCTGGGCGGTGGTTGGGGTGCTGTGGGCGGTGCCTTTGTGGGCCGGCGATCCGGTGCCGCACGCTTTGCCGGAGTATGTGCTGGAGGCCCCGGAGTTGCCCGATGCGCGTGAGTTGTATCAACGCACGTTGGACTGTTGGCCGATGGCCAGTCATTTCAAGGGTGAGGTCAGTTTGGAGGGGCGCATCGGGCAGCGCCACGAGGGCTGGCTGTACGGCAGTGCCTATCCGCCGATGGCCGGTCAAAGTGCGAGTCTGGTGGCGAGGTTGCCGCTGTATTCGGCCAACGAGCTGGACCGCGAGCGTGAGCGCGAGATGACGCGCCGACGCCGTGCGGCCGAGACGGTGGGGCATTGGCTGACGCAGGTGGCAGACTTGCAACGCATCCGGCAGGAGTTGGGTTTGATGAAAGCCATGGAGCGGCGGGCGCGGCTGCGGGTGTTGTCCGGGATTGTGGACAGCAGCGAGCAGGTGAGGTACATGGAGCGGGTGGCGGAGTTGGACGGGCAGTTGCTGCGCCATCAGGGGCAGATGGCACGTTCGCGCCTGGAGTTGTTGGGTTTTTGTGCGCCAGAGCGTGCCGATGCGCTGGACCGCCATTTGCGCGCTTACATGGGTCTGAAGGAGCTGCCTTGAGCGTGCATGTCTGCGGGGTGTCAAGGGGCTGGATCGGTACTCAGGGCCAGCGCAGGCATCGATCGACCGACCAACGACCAGCACCGTGCGCCATCAGGTAGAGCATGAGTGCCGCCCAGCTGAGGTGGGTGGGCCAGGCTTGCGGGTAAACAAAAATCTGGATCACTGCGGTCATGCCCAGCAACGCCAATCCGCTGGCGCGGGTGAACAGGCCCAAGACCAGCAAGACGGGAAACAGGTGTTCTGCGTAGGCGGCCAAGTGTGCCCCCACCACGGGGGGGATGAGGGGCAGGGCGTATTCGGTTTCAAACAAAGCCACCGCGCTGTCGGTGACTTGCAACCAGCCTTCGACTTTGGTTTGACCCGACTGCCAAAAGATTGCAGCCAGCGAGAGGCGGGCACACAGCGCCAGCAGGTCGTGCGGGATGAGGTGACGGCCCAAGTCGGCCAATGATTGGAGGAGCGCTTGCAGGGGGTTCATGCGAGTTTCCTTTCAGGGGGTGTAAAGGGTCAGGGCGCCTTGTTCAAACATGTGTGCCATGAGGGCAGGCAGGTCGGTGTGGGGTTCGGTGGCCAGGGCGATGCCCAAGGCTTGTTCCAGCGTGTGGTGTTTGGCGCAAGCGTCTAAAAAGGCCGCCTCGGCGGCGCTGATGCGGCTCGCGCGCACGCTGTCGCGGGGGCGGGTGAGCATGAGTCCCTCGGCGTGCCAGGGCAGGTTGATGCGCTCGGTTCGGCCTTCACGGGCATCGATCCAGAGGGTCGCCACCGGGTGTGAAGGGCTGTGATGCCAACGGGTGGCCGGGTGCGGAGCGCAGATGGACCGGGTGTTGATCTGGCCAGTCAGGGCGTGTTGGGCATCGAGGGCGACGTCGTCAGGGGCCAGGTGTGCTTCAGTCCAGCATCGATCGAGGAGGGCCACATCGACCAGATGCGGCCAGTCGTGGGCGGGGGCAAATTGGGACAGGAAGGGCGGCAGATCTGCGCCCAGGGTCATCAGGCGAGCGTCGTCGGGGCGGTGGTGTTCGAGGTAGGCGCGAGCCAAAATGTCGAAGGCGGCGTCCCCCAGCAAGACAGCCAAAGCGGGAAAGTTGGCGCGCAGGCTGTGCAGGCAGGTGCGTTGGGTGGTGTTTCGATAGATCTGCCAGCCAGGGGCGGAGAACTCGGCGGGCGGGTTGCCGCTGGACCACAAAAACGCGAAGAAGCGTTGGCGCCATGCGGCGTCGGGATCGAGGATTTCAACCATGGCTGACTTCGGTGCGGGCGTCGGCTTGCAGGGCTCTGGCCCATTGAAGTTCGGCCTTTAATTCGGCATAGGGCGGCAATTGGTCATCGCGCTCGATCAGGGTGGGTCGGGGCCCAATGCGATGCAAGAGATGGGCATACAGGCGCCAAGTGTCGTGGCTGACGGGCGCATCGTGGCTGTCGATCCAAAGTGCGTCGCCCAGGGCGGGGTCTGAGTGGTGGCCCGCGAGGTGAGTTTCGACCACGGCGTCGGCGTTGATGCGGTCGAGCCAGTGGATGGGGTCAGTGCCCAGGTTGTGGGCTGATACGGCGACGTTGTTGACGTCGACCAGCAAGTGGCAGCCACTGCGCCGGACCAGGGTATTGAGGAAATCGACTTCGTCCCACTCGTGGCACAGTGGCACGTAGTGCGAGGGGTTTTCAAGGGCGATGGGACGCCCCAAGGCGGTTTGCACGCGGTCGAGTTGTTGCAGCAAGATGTCGAGCAAGGCGTGGGTGCGATGCACCGGCAGCAGGTCGGGGGCGTGTTGGTTTTGCCACCATGACCAGGCCAGATGCTCGGAGATCAGTGCGGGTTGCAGGCGGCGCGCCAGATCCACCAGTCCCTGGAGACGTTGGGGGGCAATGGCTTGCGGGCTGGCCAGCGACAGGGAGACGCTGTGCAGCGATAACGGATGACGCTGTCGCAGGCTTTCGAGCATGCGCCAGCGCGGGCCCCCTGGCACGGCGTAGTTTTCGGGGTGAACTTCCCACCAGATGCCAGGGCATGACTCGGCCACCGCTTGTTCGAAGTAGAGCGGTTTGAACCCCAAACCCACTTCGAGGGGGGCGGTGGTGGTCATGCCGGCAAGGTCAGGCTTTGGGGGTCAGGGAGCCGTTGCCTTTGGGGGTTTTCATGCTGGTGCAGGTGCCTGCGGGGACGAACTTCCAGGCATTGCCCTGATAGTCGGTTTTGGAGGTGCCGGCGCAGGTGGTGCCGGGGCCGGCTGCACAGTCGTTTTTGCCGGCCATGGAAATGCCGTAGCACTTCTCTTGTTTGGGCTTGTCCATGCCGTCTTTTTTGTCTTGTGCCATCGCGGCCCCGCTGGTCAGGGCTACGGCGGCCATGGCGGCCAGGGTCAAGTGTTTCATGTCAGTCTCCTGAATGTTGAAGGAATGATGAATATAACTAAAAAATAAACATAGTCTCAAGTTTTAAGGATCTTATTTGTTAACAAAAGTAAATATTCAAGATCAGTTCTGGGTAATGCTTCACGGACACGGCGCACAACACGGATGAGTGTTTTTTGATTACTCTTTTGGGGCGAGCAACTAGAAGGAGATGCGCATGAAAACCGTGGGTCAAGGCTTATTGGCAGGGGGTGCTGGCGGAGGTGCTGGCGGAGGTGCTGGCGGAGGTGCTGGAGGCTATATGGGTCTTTTACCCCCAACATTGAGTGATGAGTTCGCCCACGGTGTCCAAGTTCGAGCCAACATTCAAAGTCGTGATGGCACAGTGGGTCGCTTCGAGCCCGTGCATCGGTTGCGCTGGCGGCAAGACCCAGCCCAACACATCATGGGCTTGCAACCCTGGGTGCGTCAATTGTTAGCCAGTCAAGATTTGATGTTCCTGCTGGAAATCGAGCCGGTAGGAGGCGTTGCCCAGTCAACACATTGCACCCTGAAATCCCGGCAGGGGCAGACTCTGTTGCGCATGGATCGTCCGGACGATGGGTTGTTCCAGCACGAGGTTGAGGAAGTCATCCGCTGGGCAGACTTGCGGGCAGAGCGCGCTGATGAAATCCTGGTTCAAATCGATCACCAATGGGCGCAATGGGGCAGTGTCGTTCCTTTGCGCCCCGATTTGAAGCCACGCACCGTCGAGTTGCTGCAAGCCATGATTTGGTTGTGCGTGTGCGTCGAGATGCGGTTCAAGCAAGTTATGGCGGTTTCGCGACCGCAAGACTGGTCGCCCCAGGTCCAGCCCGTCATCACCACACCTGGACATGGCTCTTTTCCCATGGGGCATGCCACCCAGGCGTTTGCGGTGGCGCAAACCTTGAAGTACATCATGCGCCTGCCCGCAGGCGATTTGACGGGTCGTCAGTTGGATCGACTTGCACAGCGCATTGCGATCAATCGGATTGTTGCAGGCGTTCATTTTCCGGTTGACATGATCTCGGGCATTCTGCTGGCGCACACTTTGGCTGATTTTGCGCGGGCGCAGTCTCAGAAGATGCCCTCGGTCGTTCCCCATCGGGTGTTTTCAGAAAGCGTGTACCGGCAAAACGATTGGAATGTGATGTTGGCCAAGCCCGATGGCTTGCAAGTTTTCCAGCAGGGTGAAATGTTGCTGGTGCCCCGAGGAGAGCAAACACCGGTGTGGGGCAGGCTCTGGAATTTGGCTTTGGCCGAGTGGGAGTCTTGAAGATGTTGGATTTTTCAATCAGCCGCCGCCAGTTTTTGCAATCCAGCGCAATCGCGGCGTACGTCTTGGCGCTGGGTCATTCCTATGCCGGGCCGATGTCATCAGCTTGGGCGCCAGCTATGGATGTGCTCGATCCTTTGCTGGCTTTGGCCCTGCGTCACGGGTTCGCCGATCATGATCTGGGGTCTGGTTTGCCATATGCTCGATGTGTCTTGAAGTTAGCCACTGCAGACAGCAATGCTTGGCGGCAATGTTTGCAGCCCGGCGATGAGATAAAAAATTGGTTTCAGGCAGGGGACCATGCGTGGGCGACGACCCAAGTCCAGCTGAGCACGCTGGAAAGCTGGCGCGATCGCGGCTTGCCGCGCATGGTCATGGATCATGTTTGGGGCGCGCCTTGGGCACATGGCCTGACGCCCACGCCCAGCGAAACCGGTTCAGCTTTGCCCCAGGAATCTTTGCATCTGTGGGCTGAGCAGGGGCGCGGCAATCGACGCAAAATTTTGCTGGTTGACCATGGCTTTCCTACGCAATGGTTGAGGGAACTTAAAAGACCTTTCATTCATCGATTTCATCAGGCCCAGTTGCGTCGCATTCAGCCCTCGAGCAGCCACGGCGCTCAAGTGCTGGGCCTTTTGCTTCAGTCTGAGGGACAACAACCGGGTGCATTGCTCTTGCAAGAGTTGCCGGACGCCATTTTGGATACGATGCCTCGTCACGCATTGTGGGCTGATTGGATGGATGCGGTCTGTTGGGCGATCACCCGATGTGAGCCCGGTGATCACTTGATCGTATTGCTCAGTGTCGTTTGCACAGATGGCGATCGTCATGATCAAAGCTTCATGTCACAGAGTGTCAGGGCATTGATCGCTCATGCCCGTCGCCATAGGGTTCGAATCAGTTGGGTGTTTGCAGCTGGAAACAGCCACGACCAGGATCAAAATCTGCGTTTTCGTCTCGCACCTGGCCACAAGGCGATGTGGCGTTGGCGTTTGCCTGCGCATCAGCTCAGGGCTTCGTTCATGGAGTGCTGGCACGATGCCGACTTGGGGCCGCCAGAAATCCGGGTCAAGGCACCCGGTGGTTTGCACGATGCGTCGCCTCTTGTGCTGAGTCACTCGGTGCGTTGTCATCCCAGCTCGGGGCGTGTTCAAACCCTGTTTCGCTTGCCACCGACATGGGCTTTGGAGTCGATGAATGCTTTGGCGCAACCCGGAGACTGGCGTTTTGAATGGGCTTGTGAACGCGCAGGCATGCTCGACGTCCATCTCAGCATGGTGTCCCCAACGACTGACGTTGGGCGTCAAGCGCGCTTGCTTGCGCTTCCTGAAAGTCAAGCCACTTCGGTTGAGCCTATCACTCTCAGTGGCTTGGTGCCTTGGGCTTGCGGCGCTTGGGCAGCGATGACCCTGGCGCCAGACAGCGAACTCGCAGAATCTCTCAACCCTGAGTCCCCTCATCTGGCCTCTTACTGCGGACGTTTACCCACCGACATCACGTGCGCGGGTATTCATGGTTGGGGGGTCCGGTTGTCCGATTCCAAGCTTAATCCCGGCGCAAGGGTCATGACCCGACAGGGCCACCCCTTGTATCGATCGACGGGAACCAGCATGGCCGTGCCGCTGACCATTTCCAGGCTGGGTTCATCGAATATTTGAAAAATAAATACCAAAAGATTAAAATGAATGCCATGAGCCATTCTTTGCTGCTGTTCGAGTCGTTGACCCAGATCGGCGTCCAGCCTGATGTGGCGCATCGCGTCGAACGTGAGATCCAAAACAGCATCCATCACATGCACGAGCAGTCGTTGGGGGACAAACTCGACTGTTTTGTGACCAAGGATGAGTTTCGTGCCGAAATCAACCAGTTGAGGTTGGAGTTGCACATCGAAATCAGCAAGTTGCGGCAAGAGATGCAGGCTGAAATCAGCAAGTTGCGGCAAGAGATGCATACCGAAATCAACAAGCTGCGGCAAGAGTTGCACGCCAGTTCGTGGCGGCAGATCGGTTTTAACTTTGCTTTTTTCAGCGTGGCGGTGGCGATCCTAAAATACGCTCCTTGAAGGCGCGTGGCGCTGCTGGGGGTCGTGTTGGATGACATTGTTCGTCAGGCCATGGCTAAATGGCCGAATGTGCCGGATTGCCACGGCTGGCTGGGTTTGGATGCGCGTGGCGATTGGTACATGCGCGACGATGCAACGCAGGCGGCTGGGCCGTTTCCGCTCGCCAAGGGTTCGCGGTTGCAGCACGCCAAGCTGATCGAGTTCATTGCCCGCAATTACGACAGCGACTCGGCGGGGCGATGGTTTTTTCAAAATGGTCCGCAACGGGTGTTTGTCGAACTGGAAGCGACACCGCACATCGCCCGTGTGGGGCCAACCGGCATCTGCTTGCACACGGGCGAGTCTTGGTCGCCGACGATGTGCCTGGTGGATGAGGCAGGTCTGTTGTATGTGGCCGATGACGAGCGGGTGTGCCGGGTGCACACGCAAGACATGGTGCAAGCTGTGGACTGGATCGAGCAAAAAAAATGGACACCCAACGAGATTCTCCAGGCAGAGTTGCCCGGGCGATTTGGCTATGTCCGCAGTCCGGCCGCGCAGCCCTGAAGGGCTGGCCGCATCAGGGTTTATTTGGCTTCGGGTTTTTTGGGCTCGGGGAAGTTGCCACCCGATGCGTTGACCAGGTAGACCACCGCACGACCGATTTCGAGGTCTTCGAAGTCGCCGCCGCCCTGGGCGCCCATGGCACCTTTGCCTTTGAGGGCCGAGTGCAGGAGGTGGTCGTAGCCTTCTTTGATTCGAGCGGCCCAAGCCCCTTTGTCACCGATTTTGGGGGCACCCGCCGCACCCGAGGTGTGGCAGGCTGTGCACTGAGCCTTGAAGATTTCTTCACCGCCTTTGAGTTCGCGGTTGGCGTCACGGATTTCGACCACGCCGACTTTCTGGATGCGGGCGGCCACTGCTTCAGGGGCGTTGGACGAACCGGCGGCGGGTTTGTTGGCGCTGGTGACGTAGTAAACCAAACCGATGATGATGAAGACCGGGACGACGAAGGAATAAAAGACCGCCAAAAGCAGTTGGCGCGGGGTTTTGATGGGGCCGGTGTGGGCTTCTTCGTGTTGGTCGCTCATGGAATCCTCGGTGCGGGATGTCAAAAATGGATAACGCATGATTATAGCCAAGCGACTGGGCGAAGTGCGCAGTCTGCCGACCTTTGCGCCTACAATAGCCTGGCGCGCGGCTGTAGCTCAGTGGATAGAGTATTGGCCTCCGAAGCCAAGGGTCGTGGGTTCGATCCCCGCCAGCCGCGCCACCCCCCACCCCGCCAGCGGCCATGTCCCGCTGCCTTACCCGATCGCCTTGGGGGCAGGGGTGTCATTCAGGTTGGTGTGGTTTTTTGCGGGGGCGACCAGGCACTGAACAGCCCGGCCAAACCCAGCGTCAGAGCGCAACACGGCCCGCTGGGGGCGTCGAGCCACCACGAGGCGGCCAAACCCAAGGCCAAGGCCGCACCACTTAAGCTCAGCGCGGCTGCGGAGGTCCAGCCTCGCGCCATCCACAGGGCTGGGACCATGAGGGTGGCAAAGACCAGCATCAGGCCCAGAGCCGGGACGGCCACGCTGGCCACCAGGGCAAAGACCGAGTAGAACCAGCGATCGTCTTGCATGCGCAGGCCGGCGCCACGGGATAAGGTCGCGACGATGAGTGCGCACACCGCCAGGGTGTAGACCTGTTCCGGCTGAACCCACAACACATCGGCGGCGATGAGGCGCATGAATTGTTCTTGGCCGTGCGGGTCCAGGCGCGCACCGAGCAAGGCCAAGGCGGCGCCGCAGACATACAAAATTCCGATCAGGGCTTCGCGCTGTTGGGGCCAGCGTCGGCTGAGGGTGGCAACGAGGGCGCCGCAGGCCACGGCTCCGAAGGCTGCGATCCCTTGGGTTTGCCAGTCTTCGTGCCAATGCAGCCAAGCGCCGGCCCACATGGCTGCCGCTGCGCAGGCTTGGGCCACGGCCAGGTCGATGAAGACCACTTGGCGCAGCAGCACTTGTCGCCCCAGGGGGGCGAGGGCGAGCAGGCCGGCGAGCAGGGCCAGTGCGGGCCAGATGAACCAGGCTTGGGTGGCGTCGAGCGCGTTCATGGGGCGCTCCGTGTCAGGTCGGCGATCATGCCTTCAAACCAAGTGCGCAAGCCGTCTTCGTTGTGTTGGGTCACGGTGGCGGGCCAGGTCCAAACGGCCAGGCGGGGAACTTGCTGGGCCATCCATCGGCTGGCGCGCGGGTCCTGATGGCTGGCGATGGCCAGGCCGAGGACGGGGGGCCGGGCGGCTCGCAGTTGCTGGGCGATTTGTTGCAGGTGGGCGGGTGTGGGGGAGAGGCCAGGTTTGGGTTCGAGGTCGGCCACTTGACGGATTTGAAGCCACTCCCACCAGTAGGCGAAGTGGGTGTGTTGGGCGGCCACGTTTTGGCCGCGCAAGTGCCGGACGCGCGCTTGCCATTGATCGATGAGGTTCTGCCAGCGGGGTTCGAAGGCGTTGAGGCGCTGCTCGATGGCTGGCGCCTGATCGGGCCACAGTTGGGTCATGCGCTGGCTCAGTTGGCGCGCGACGAGCAGCAGGCGTTGCGGGTTGGCGTGCAGGTGCGGGTTGCCTTCGGGGTGAACATCGCCGGCGAACGGGTTGACCCCGGATGCTCCGGCGCCGATGAGCGTCTGGCCCTGGGTGGCGAAGAACATGCCCGGTTGGCGGTTTTGCACTTTGGGGTTGCCTGATTTTTGTTGCAACAGGGGCAACCAGCCGTCTTCCAGGCCGGCGCCGGTGCACACCGCCAGGTCGGCAGCGCGCATTTGGGCGATCAGGGCCGGGCGGGCTTCAATGTGATGGGGATCTTGTTGGGCGTGGGTGGCCACGTGGAGTTGTGCCGAGGGCAGCAGCACCCGCACCAGGGCAGCCCATTCGGGTTCGCAGGCAAAGACGACTTGCGCCCAGGCAGCGGAGATCGGGGCCAGGCCCAGAGCCAGGGCGAAACCAAGCGCGTGGCGCAGGCGGCGCATGGACTCAGTAGCTGTGGGCACCGTGGGCTCCGATGGACAAGATGTATTGCAGGGCCACACTGTGTCCTTGCGGGCGCAGGAAGACGGCTTCGGCACCGGGGTTTTGAGCACGCTGTTGCGACCACTGCACCCGCCAGGTTTGTCGGTGGCCGGGCTTGTGGGCCAGCATGACGGAGGTTTCTTGCAAACGACCCGGGTTGGCTTCGGGCTCGCCCGCGTGCAGGGCGATGGCGTGGACCCGCAGGCGGTCGTGTCTGATTCCGGTCTCCCAACCTCGGGTGAAGCGCCAGACCAGGCCGACGCTTTGTCCACCATGCCCCATGTTGAGGTTGGCGGAGGCGAGGGCGCGACGTGCCTGCGCCCATTCCCAGACCAGTCGCACTTGCTGATGTTCGGGGTTGCCACCGGGAGCCCATTTCCAGACCAGGTCGCTGATCCACAGGTCACGTGCGCTGTAGCGCGCGCCGTGGTTGTGGGCATGCGGTTGGGCGTGGTCGTGTTCCTCCAGCACCGGGTCGCGGCGGTTGGACAGGTAAGACAGTCCCCACTGCCAGCTGTGTTCGGGGCCCCAGTCGTTGCCCACTTTCAGGCTGTAGGTCTGGGTGCTGCCGCCGTTGCTGGCTTGCGGCACCCATTTGCGCCCGCCCAGAAATTCGGCGCCCAGGCGCAGGTAGTAGGGGGTCGGGGCGGTCCAGTTGATGCGCACCCCGTCATCGACCCAGTGGCTGCCCATGAAAGCCCGCTGGATCAGGCCGCGTTCGACAAAGTCGTCGGCGTGCGGGTGAATTTCGTTCCAGTAGCCGATTTGCGAGGCAAAGCGACCGGCCCTGATTTGCCAGCCAGCGGGCAGGCGCCGGGTCTGGACCCAGGCGTTTTCCCAATGGGTTTCGAGCCGTTGGTCGACCGTGTGAAAGGCGCCGATGAGTTCGGCGCTGAGGTGCTCACCCAAAGGACCTCGCAAAAGCATGTCGCTGTGCCCTGCGCCCCAACCCTTGTCGCGAGCGGCCAATTCGGGCTGGCGCGAGGTGACGGCGGTGTCGAGCACCACGCCGGCTTGCCAGTCTTTGAGTTGTGCCCGACTCAGGGCGGAGGAGGCCGCCAGGACGCAGCCGATCAGGGTCAGGAACCAGGTGTTCATGGGGATGTCGCTCCGAAGGGAATCAGAAGATTTCATAATGATAATGCAATATCAATAGCAAACGGGGAGATTTTTCACTTATATTGAAGCCCATGGAGAGAAACACGCGTCAACGCCAAGCCATTAAGAGTGCCCTGGAGCGGGCTGCACGCCCGCTTTTGCCGGCGGAGGTGCTGGTGCAGGCCCAGGCGGAAGCGCCGCGCCTGAGCCTGGCCACGGTGTATCGCAATCTCAATGCCTTGTTGGACGAGGGTTGGGTGAAGGCTGTCCATTTGCCCGGAGAGTCGGCGCGGTTTGAGCTCGCGCACGGTCATCACCACCATCACCATCATTTTCAGTGTCGGGGTTGTCAGGCGGTGTACGACATCCATGCTTGCCCCGGGGAGCTGGGGCATTTGGCCCCCAGCGGTTTTGTGGTGCAAGACCACGACCTGACTTTGTACGGTTTGTGCGCCAGTTGCACCGAGCCCGCCTGAGGGCGATGGCGTCCCGCTTGCGGTCTATTCCCCACCATTTGTCGATGGCTCTGGGGGGCGTCCCGGTTGTGGATATCCGCAATTGGCAAAATGGCAACTTGCGGTTAACTTACGCATCATCCAAAACGAGGAGATTTCAAGCATGAAGGTTCAAAAGTGGTTCGGCTGGGTGTTGGGTCTGGCTCTGGTGAGCAGTGTGTCTGCCCAAAACATTTCGATCGCCACCGGAGGCACGGGTGGGGTGTACTACCCGTATGGCGGTGGTCTGGCTTCGGTGCTGACCAAGGGCATTCCGGGGATGGCGGCCACGGCCGAGGTGACCGGGGGTTCGGTGGATAACCTCAAGTTGGTCGGTTCGGGCAAGCCCTACATCGCGTTCACCATGTCTGATGCCGCCCAGGATGCGTACAAGGGCGAGGACAAATTCAAGAGCGGCAAGGTGCCTCTGCGGACTCTGGCCGTGCTGTACCCCAACCGGATGCATGTGGTCAGTGTGGATGGCCGCGGCGTGAGCAAGTTCTCGGATCTCAAGGGTAAGCGCGTGTCGACCGGTTCGCCGGGCAGTGCGACCGAGGTGATGGCGTTTCGCCTGATCGAGGCGGCCGGTCTGGACAAGGACAAGGATCTCAAGCGTGAGCGCCTGGGGGTGGCCGAGTCGGTCAACGCGATCAAGGACGGCAAGATCGATGCGTTCTTCTGGGTCGGCGGTCTGCCGACCGCTGCGGTGACCGATTTGGCCAACACGCCGGGGGTGAAGATCAAGATGATCGATCACGCCGATGCCGTGGCCGCCATGAACCGCAAGTATGGCAATCTGTATGTGGAGGACACCATCCCGAAGGACATGTACAAGGGCATGGAAGCCGACAACAAGCAAGCCACGGTGATGAACATCCTGGTGGTGCACGAGAACATGGACGAGAAGACGGCTTACAACATCGTCAAGACCATGTTTGACAAGCGCGATGACCTGATCGCGGCTCACAAGGAGGCGACCAATTTGCGCCTGAACGACCAGAAGCAGGCCGCCACGCCGATCCCGTTCCACCCGGGTGCGGCCAAGTTTTACGCCGAAAAGGGCGTCAAGCTGAACTGAAACCCCGGCCTGTCCCGGCGTGAAGACTTATTCCAACAATGAACGCACCCACCCCCCCGCAGCACCCGGCCGGTGCTGGCGGGAACGAGGTCAGCGCTGAGGCGCTGGCGCAGGCCGAGTCTTATATCGAAGCCGAAGAGGGCGCAGCGAACAAGTTTCGCGGCGCCCTCGCCGTTCTGATCACCGTGCTGGCGATCGGGATGTCGGTGTTTCACCTCTACACCGCTTATGCGATTGTGCCGACGCAGACCCTGCGGCCGTTGCACGTGAGCATGGTGCTGGTGCTGACTTTTTTGATGTTCCCGGTGGCGGCGCGTTATCGGCACCGCATCATGCTGTGGGACTGGCTGGCGGTGCTGCTGTCGATCGCCATCGTCTGGTACCTGATTCAGGGCGGTGATGATTTCACCGACCGCAATACGCTGCCCGAGGCCTGGGACATCTTTTTTGGCATTGCCCTGATCGCCCTGATTTTGGAGGCGATGCGGCGCACCAATGGCTGGGTGATGCCGGTGGTGACGCTGGCGTTCATTGCTTATGCCCTGATGGGGCCCATGCTGCCTGCGCCTTGGACGCACAAGGGTTATGAGGTGGGTCGATTGATCGGCGTGTTGTACATGACGCTGGAAGGCATTTATGGCGCGGCGGTCGATGTGTCGTCGTCGCTGATCATTTTGTTCACGATTTTTGGCGCGTTTTTGCAGTATTCGGGCGCGGGCAAGTTCTACATTGACTTCTCGTTCGCGGCCATGGGCGGCAAGCCGACCGGGGCCGGGCGAACGGTGGTGCTGGCGTCGTTTCTGCTGGGCGGGCCTTCAGGGTCGGGCGTGGCGACCACCGTCACGCTGGGGGCAGTGGCGTACCCGATGTTGTCCAAGGTGGGGTATGAGAAAAACGCCGCCGGCGGTTTGCTGTCGGCGGGCGGGCTGGGGGCGATCATTTCACCGCCGGTGTTGGGGGCGGCGGCTTTCCTGATTGCCGAGTTTTTGAAGATTTCGTACCTCGATGTGCTGCTGATGGCGATCATCCCGACGGGCCTGTTTTATTTGGCGCTGTTCCTGATGGTCGAGATCGATGCCCGCAAATATGCGATGGGGCGCAGCCATTTCGAGGCCGCCGATACGCTGTGGAACCTGACGCGCAAGTACTGGTTCCATTTCTTGTCGCTGATTTCGATCGTGGTGTTCATGATGATGGGTTTTTCGCCCGTCATGTCGGTGTTTTGGGCCACCATCGTTTCGGGTTTGACCAGTTTGTTGCGTTCGGACACGGCCTTGCTGCCCTATAGCCTGTTGGGTCGGGGCGATGGCACGCCGTGGATCGAGCGGTTTTGGAAGTCGGGTTTCATCAAGGCGATGGAGAACGGCTCGACCGGGGTGCTCAATGTGGGCGCAACCTGTGCCGGGGCGGGCATCATCGTGGGTGTGGTGACGCTGACCGGTCTGGGTCTGAAGTTCAGCGGGATCGTGATCGATTACGCCGCCGGTTCGCTGTTTTTGACGGCGCTCTATACCGCCCTGGTGGTGTGGATCGTGGGCCTGGCGGTGCCGGTGACGGCGTCGTACATCATCTGCGCTGTCATCGCTGCGCCGGCGCTGACCAAGCTGGGCGTGCCCGAGTACGCGGCGCACATGTTCATCTTCTACTATGCGGTGTTGTCCGAGGTGTCGCCTCCCACGGCGTTGTCGCCTTTTGCGGCAGCGGCGATCACGGGAGGAGATCCCTACAAGACGACGCTGCAGTGCTGGAAGTACACCTTGCCGGCGTTTTTGGTGCCTTTCATGTTTGTGCTCGATCCCAGTGGTCAGGGCCTGTTGCTGATGGGCAGCACCAAGGGGCTGGCAGGGGCTGATCCCTGGTCGATCGCGACCGTGACGCTGACCGCGGCTTTGGGCATTGCGGCGCTGGCGGTGGGTTTTCAGGGGTGGGCTTGGCTCAAGACCACGGCTTTTGAGCGGGGGGTGTTCATCGTCGCCGGTTTTGCCCTGGTGTATCCCGGACCGCTGGCCGATGCGATCGGTTTTGGCGGTGTCGTCGTCGGTTTGGTGTCGCAGTTCTGGCGCGCCCGCACAGCACGCACGGCGATACCCTGATCGGTGCGCCCCATCCCCCGCAGGGGGGATGGCTTTTCAGAGGGGCGTATTGGCTTTTTGTGCTTCGGCCTTGCGGGCGAATTCGGCCCGCAGGGCTTTGAGTTTTTCGCGCGGGTCTTCTTTGACCGTGGCGGCATCGAGTTGCATTTCGGCGATGAAGCGGCTGGGCACGCTGCTGACCATGTCGCGGCCTTTCTTGCGTTTGCGGCACCAACTCACCACCAACGAGCGTTGCGCCCGGGTGATGCCCACATACATCAGTCGCCGTTCTTCTTCGAGCCGACCGGTGAATTCGTCGCTGTCGCCGGCACTGTCTTCATCGGTGATGTCGCGCTTGGCTTCTTTGTGAAACGGCAACACGCCGTCGTTGACGCCCACCAGCATCACGTGCGTCCACTCGAGGCCTTTGGCGGCGTGCAAGGTCGACAGGGTGACCACGTTTTGGTCTTGCTCGCGCTCGCTGAGGGTGGAGAGCAAGGAGACGGTCTGGATCACTTCGATGAGGGATTGCCGTTGGGTGGCGATTTGCGCGCCGGCGATGTCTTCGATCTGGCCGCCACAGCGCTGCGCCATCCAGCCGATGAAGTCTTGCACGTTGGACCAGCGGGCGTCGGCGAGTTTGGGGCTTTCTTCTTGTTCGCGCAAGTAGGCTTCGTAGCCGATGTCGCTCAACCAGTCGTTGAGAAAACGCAGGGCGTCTTCGTGGCCGCTGGTGTGGCGGGCTTTGTACTCCAGGTCGTTGACCAGTCGGCCGAATTCTTGCAGGCTGGCCAGGGGGCGGGCACTGAGCACGCTGGGCAGGCTGTGGCTGAACAGGGCTTCAAACAGGCTGAGTTTGTACTGGTTGGCGAAGGTGCCCAGGTTTTGCAGGCTCTGGTGGCCGATGCCGCGTTTGGGGGTGGTGGCTGCGCGCACGAAGGCCGGGTCGTCGTCGTTGTTGGAGATCAGGCGCAGCCAGGCGCACAGGTCGCGGATTTCGGCACGGTCAAAAAAGCTTTGGCCGCCCGAAACTTTGTACGGGATTTGAGCTTTGCGCAAGGCTTGTTCGAGCACCCGCGCCTGGTGGTTGGCGCGGTAGAGGACGGCAAAGTCGCGCCATTCGGTGCCGGTTTGCGTGCCATGACCAGCGCGCAGCGACTGGATGCGGGCCACCACCCGTTCGGCCTCGTGTTCTTCGTGGTCGCAGTCGATCACGCGCACGGGTTCGCCTTCACCAAGTTCGGAGAACAGGGTTTTGGGAAACAGTTTGGGGTTGGGCCCGATGACGTTGTTGGCGGCGCGCAAGATGGCGCTGGTCGAGCGGTAGTTTTGTTCCAGCTTGACCACTTTGAGTTGCGGGAAGTCTTGCGGCAGGCGGCGCAGGTTGTCCAGCGTGGCGCCGCGCCAACCGTAGATCGATTGGTCGTCGTCACCGACGGCGGTCAGTCGCGCGTCGGGGCGGCCTTCGGGGTTGACCAGGTATTTCAGCAATTCGTACTGGGTGGCGTTGGTGTCCTGGTATTCGTCGACCAGCACATGGCCCATTTGGGTTTGCCAGCGTTCGCGCACTTCGGGGTGATCGCGCAGCAACTTGAGGGGCAAACCGATCAGGTCGTCAAAATCAACGCTTTGGTAGGCGCTCAGGCGCTCTTCGTAGCGCGCCATGATGCGCGCGATCACGCCTTCTTCGTCGTTTTGCGCTTGCGCGGCGGCAGCGGCCGAGTCCAGGCCCATGTTTTTCCATTTGGAAATGGTCCATTGCCACTGGCGCGCGGTGGCTGCATCGGTGGTGCCGCCCGCATCTTTGAGCAAGCCGGTGACGTCGTCTGTGGCCAGGATGCTGAATTGAGCTTTCAGGCCGAGTGCAGCGCCATCTTGGCGCAGCATGCGAACGCCCAGGGCGTGGAAGGTGCAGATGAGGACTTTTTGCGCGTCTTTGCCGACCAGACCTTTGGCGCGTTCGCGCATTTCGGCAGCGGCTTTGTTGGTGAAGGTGATGGCGGCGATGCGCTCAGGCGCCAAGCCCGACTGAATCAGGCGCGCAATTTTGTGTGTGATGACCCGCGTTTTGCCCGAGCCGGCACCGGCCAGAACCAGGCAGGGACCGTGCAGGTGGTTGACTGCTTCGTGTTGAGCCAGGTTCAGACCGGAGGACATGCGCAGGACATTCAGGAGCAAAGTGGGCGATCATAACGGGCACAATAGCGGTTGTTCGAACAGGCCCTGATCATGTGGGAAGTTTTATCGGTCACGTTTCCTTTTTTTGCGCTGGTGTTGGCGGGTTACTTTGCTGCCATCCGGCGCATGCTGCCGGTTGAGGCGATTCCAGGGCTGAACACCTTTGTGTTGTATTTCGCTTTGCCGTGCATGTTGTTTCGTTTCGGGGCCAGCACGCCGTTGAACAAGCTGTTGGACGCGCCGTTGTTTTTCACTTATTTGGGTTGTGCTTTGCTGATTCTGGCGTTCTCGCTGGCGGTCAGTTTCAACGCCCGCGTTCGCTGGAATGACGGGGCTTTCGGGGCGTTGGTGGCGGCGTTTCCCAACACCGGGTTCATGGGCGTGCCGCTGCTGGTGGCGCTGATGGGTTCGGCGGCGGCGGGGCCGGCCATCGTGACCATCACCATCGACCTGGTCATCACCACGTCGTTGTGCATCGCGCTCTCGCGGCTGGATGCGGCGGGCACGCACGGGGCCGGGGTGGCGGCGCGCAATGCGTTCAAGGGCATGTTGGTCAACCCCATGCCATGGGCGATTGGCTTTGGGGCGTTGACTTCGGGCTTGCAATTGCAATGGCCCGAGCCGGCGCTGAAAACCGTGGGTTTGCTGGCGGATGCAGCCTCGCCGGCGGCTTTGTTCACCCTGGGGACGGTGTTGGCGCGTTCGACCTTGCGCTTGCGCGCGGCCCTGCAAGCGGATCCCATGCACCAACGTGCGCCTTGGTCCGATCATGGGTGGATGGTGTGTGTGAAGTTGTTGCTGCACCCTTTGCTGGTGCTGTTGGTGGGCAGTGCCGTGATTGCCCAAGGCTGGGGATTGGATCCGTTCGCCCTGCATGTGGCGGTGCTGGTGGCGGCGTTGCCCAGCGCCAGCAATGTGGTGATGCTGGCCGAGCGATTCAACGCCGACAGCGGGCGCATCGCCCGGATTGTGCTGGACACCACGGTGGTGTCTTTCCTCACGTTTTCGGCGGCGGTGGCCTGGCTCAAATAGCCTGTGGGTCGATGTCAATCGCCCAGCGTGTGACGCGCTTGTGTTGCGTGCGGGTGGCGTGGAGCGCGTCGGACCAGGTGTTCAAAAATTGTTGCAAAGCCCCCCGTTGCACCGATTCGATCAGCATCTGGGCGCGTTCGGCATTGGCCACTTTTTGCATCGCCATCGGCACAGGTGGGTACAAGGTGATGCGGTCAGCGGCCCCCTGAAGTCCTGCGGTGCGGGCGGCGTCCAGAAACGCCAGGGCGTCGCTGAGTTGACGGGCTTCGGCGCGCAGCAAGGCTTGGTGCGTATAGGGCGGCATCCCCGCCAGTTGGCGCTCTTGCAGTTGTTGTTCGGCAAAGCCGGGGTAATCGTGGCGGCGCAGGGCGGCAAAGAGCGGGTGCTCGGGGTTGCGGGTCTGGATCCACACTTGTGCCGGCGGCGCCCCCTCGGGCCGGGCAGCGCGCCCGGCGCGCCCGGCCGCTTGGAGCAGCAGGTCGAACAATCGCTCGGGCGCCCGGAAGTCGGCCGAGTACAGGGCTCCGTCGGGGTCGGCCACCACCACCATGCCCATGCGCCGGAAGTCGTGCCCTTTGGCGATCATTTGGGTGCCCACCAGCACGTCCACTTCGCCTGCGTGCACTTGTGACAGTTGTTGTTCGAGGCTGCCTTTGTGGCGCGTGCTGTCGGCATCGATGCGCAGCACCGAATAGGGTCGATCGTCGGGGTGCCGGGCTTGGGCAAACCACTGTGTGAGGTGTTCGTGCAGTTGCTCGGTGCCGCGCCCTTGCCAACCCAGATCCAGGTTGCCGCAACTCGGGCAATGCCGTGGCACGCGGCTGCTCAGTCCGCAATGGTGGCAACGCAGGGTGCGGTCTTCGCGGTGAAACACCCGATAGGCCGTGCAATGCGGGCATTGGCTTTTCCAGTCGCACTCGGTGCACATCAGCACCGGCGCCCAACCCCGGCGATTGAGCAGCACCATGACTTGCTCGCCGCGGTCGACCCGTTCGCGCATGGCGTCGAGCAGGAGGGGGGCGAACAAGGTGCCTTTGGGCATCATGCGCATGTCGACGGTTTTGACGTCGGGCAGGGCGCTGTCGCCCACCCGGCTGGGCATGGCCAGACGCAAATAGCGCCCGCCCGCATCTTCGCCTTGTGCGGGGCGGCTTTGGAACCAGCTCTCCAGCGAGGGGGTGGCCGAGCCCAGGATGACCTGAACGCCTTCCAGATGACCCCGATACACCGCCAGGTCACGCGCCGAATAACGCGCGCCTTCTTGCTGTTTGTAACTGGGGTCGTGCTCTTCGTCGACCACGATCAATTTCAGGTGCGGGATCGAGGCGAAGATCGACAGTCGGGTGCCCAAAACGATCCGGGCCCGACCAAGGTGCGCCGCCAACCAGGCGTTGAGGCGTTGTGCGGGTGTCATGGCGCTGTGCATGCTGACCACACAGCCGACGCCCAGCAGCGGTTCAAAGCGCGCGCGCACCCTTTCTTCAAGCTGCGGCGTCAGGTTGATTTCGGGCACCATGATCAGCGCCTGCGCTTGCGGGTGGTGTTGCAAGACATCGGTCATGCGGCGCAGATAGACCTCGGTCTTGCCACTGCCCGTGCTGCCGAACAACAAGGCGGTGCGATCTTGTGCCGCAGGTGCTTGCAGGGCTTGCAGCACCTGGGCTTGTTCGGGGGTGGGGGTCGGCGGTTGAAGGGCTTCTGGGCCGGGTGCCTGGGGCGGGGTGCCGGGGGTGTTGAGTTTTTTCAGGCGCCGCTGTAATTGTTCGTCTGACAGCGTGCGAAGTTGCGGGGGTAAGGCCTGGTGCGCCATTTCACCCCAGGAGCGTTGGTAATACTGGGCACCAAATTGCACCAGTTTGCACCACGCTGCGTTCAAGGGAGGGAGGTCGGTGTAGGCCGCCAGCACCGGTTTCAGGCTTTGGGGGTCGAGTTCAGTGGAGGTGGGACAGTCCCAGACCAGACCCAACACCTCGCGTCGGCCGAGGGGCACCCGCACCAGCATGCCCGCTTTAAGGGCATGGTCGCTGGTGTAATCCAGGGCGCCAGCAATGCCGCTGTGTGCGGGCGCGTCAACCAAAACAGAAAAAATGCCCACTAAGTCCTTGATTTTGGTAGGTGTTTTCAGTTGCCCCGAATTTCTGTGGATAACTTTGTTGACAAACTTGGGTCATTCATCACAAAGCCTTGAAAATCAAGGCTTCTGTTGATTTGCCCGAAAATCGAGCAAAACTATTTTGCCTTATAAATCAACGCCCTTTGTGTTTTATGGCGTGAATCTTTTGTGTATACCGATCGACGCCAGCCTGACACCTGCCCTGGTATTTGTGTGCATAACAAAGCATGCGTTGCCCCGAACATGCTAGTGTTCACTTCAGCCGCGAAGCTTTTTGGAGTGGCTGTGGACCGCTTCGACCAGCGCACTGACGTGCTCGGGCGGGGTGTACTGGCTGATGCCGTGACCGAGGTTGAAAATGTGCGTTGGGCCGGTTTGGGTCGGGTCGGTGTGGGGTTTGCCAAAGGCGTCGAGCACCCGGCGGGCTTGCTCGGCCACCTGCTCGGGCTGAGCGAACAGCACATTGGGGTCCAGATTGCCTTGCAGCGCTTTGCCGGGGCCACCCACCGGGCCACCCACTTGCTGGCGCGCCCAGCCCAGGTTGACGGTCCAGTCCAGGCCCAGCACCTCGCAGTCCAGCGCCGCCATGTCCTGCAGCCACAGGCCACCACCCTTGGTGAAGACGATGCGCGGGATGTCGACGCCGTCGTGGCTTCTCTTGAGTTGAGCCAGCACCCGTGCCGTGTAGGCCAGGCTGAAGGTTTGGAAGGCACCATCGGCCAGCACGCCGCCCCAGCTGTCAAACACCATCACCGCCTGGGCGCCAGCTTCGATCTGTGCATTGAGGTAGGCCGCCACCGAGTCGGCATTGACCGCCAAAATGCGATGCATGAGATCGGGGCGCTGATACATCAGGGTTTTGACCCGGCGGTAGTCGTCTGAGCCGCCGCCTTCGACCATGTAGCAGGCCAGCGTCCAGGGGCTGCCGGAGAATCCGATCAGCGGCACCCGGCCTTGCAGGGCTTTGCGGATCGAGGTCACGGCGTCAAAGACATAGCGCAACTTGTTCATGTCGGGCACGGCCAACTCGGCCACCGCCGCTTCGTCGCGCACCACTTTTTCAAACTTGGGGCCTTCGCCCTGGGCAAAACTCAAGCCCAATCCCATGGCGTCGGGCACGGTCAGGATGTCGCTGAACAAAATCGCCGCATCCAGCGGGTAGCGATCCAACGGCTGCAGGGTGACTTCGGTGGCGTAGTCGACGTTCGTGGCCAGCCCCATGAAACTGCCCGCTTTGGCACGGGTGGCGCAATACTCGGGCAAATAGCGTCCCGCCTGGCGCATCAGCCACAGAGGGGTGTAGGGGGTGGCCTGACGACGGCAGGCGCGGAGGAATGTGTCGTTTTGCAAGGGTGCGTACATCAGCCCATTGTCGCAAAACTTGGGCTGACAGCCAAATGTGTCAACTCAACGGGTCAAATTCGATGATTTGGCCCAATAAAACCGCCAGTTGCGCCGAAACCGCCGCCAGCAGCTCGGCACCGCGTTGGGCATCGGCCAGGTCGGGTCGGCCCACCGCCCCGCTGGGGTGCAGGTCCTGGGCGTGCCAGCCCAGGCGGCTGTGGCCTTGGCCCAACAGCGGGAACCGGTTGACGCGGGCGACGGCGCTGGAAGTGAAGTCGTGCGCCAGATCCATGCGCACCTGCTGCGGAGCCAGCGCCAGCATCATCGAAGTTTCGATTTCGCCGCCGTGCACGCCGTAGCGGCGCTCTTGGGCGCTGAAGGCTTCCCATGCTGCGCCCAGCGGCAATTGCTCCCAACTGGTGTGAAACACCGTCAGGCTGCTGCCACGCAATTCGCGCGCGACCAAATCCATGACCGACACATGGCCGCCGTGGGCGTTGAACATGAGCAATTTGCGGACCCCGGCGCGTGCCACCGAGTGCCCGATCTCGATCAGGGCGCGCAAGGTGGTCTCGGTGCTCAGGCTCAGGGTCCCGCTGAAGGCGGTGTGCTCGGTGCTGAGGCCCACCGAAAACGTGGGCAGCACCAACACCGGTGCACCGGCCTTGAGTTGCGGCAAAGCACCCGCGACCATGGCTTCCACCAACACCCGATCCACATCCAGCGGCAAATGCGGCCCGTGTTGCTCGGTCGCGCCCAACGGCAGCAGCGCCACCGTCCGTGCGCCATCCAGCCCTGCGAAATCCGCGCTGCGCAAAGCATCCCAACGATTCGGCAAACTCAACATCCGCCCATCATAACCATTGCAGAAATTGGGGTCTGACCCCAATTAGTGGTTGCTTTTTGGCCACACCGATTTAATTGGGGTCTGACCCCAATTAAGGGGAGTTCATGGACAATTCAGGGATGTGGATGCGTGCGTTGATGTTATGGGTGTGGGGCTGGCTGGGGTTGGGGCCGGCGGTTGGGGCGCAGGCGACGTTCAAGACGCCGCAGGTGCAGGCGGAGTTGACGTGGCAGGCGCCTGAGGGGGTCGCGTCGGGCCGGCCGGTGCATGTGGGTTTGGTGTTGCAGCACCAAAAGGAGTGGCACACGTATTGGCTGAATCCGGGCGATTCCGGGTTGCCGACAGCGCTGGAGTGGAAGTTGCCCGAAGGGGTGAGTGTGGGCGCGACGGCGTGGCCGATTCCGCGCAAGCTGAAACTGGGCGATTTGGTCAATTACGGGTTTGAAGGGCGGATGGCGCTGGTGGCGCCGTTGCAATTCGCACCGGGTTGGCAGCCGCCTGCGGATCAAAAATTGACGATCGGGTTGACGGCGCATTGGCTGGTGTGCCGCACCGAGTGCATTCCGCAAACGGGTGAGTTCACGCTGGGGATTCCGTTGCAAGAAGGCCGAAATCGGGTCGATCCCGACATGATGGCGACTTTGGGTCAGCAGCCGAGAGATTTTCCGGGTCGCGTCAGTGCCCAATTGGAGCAAGGCCGGCTGGTGTTGCAAGCGCAAGGTTGGCCCGCCGATGCGGTGGGCCGGAAGGTGGCACTGTATCCGGAGCAAAACGAGGTGATTGCCGCACCCGCCGAAACGCATCCGCGTGCACGCACCGGCTGGCAGGGCGATGTCTGGCAAGCCCGCTTGCCGCTGAGTGATTTGCGCAGCACTTCGCCAGAGACTTTGTCGTGGTGGTGGGTGGTGGGCGAGGGCGCCCAAGCGCAGGCCTGGCGGGTGCAAACGCCGGTCGCGGGCGTCTGGCCGCCGTTGCCGGTGCCGGGGCAAAGTGCCCCCGCTGCGCCCGAGCCGTACACCATCGCCGGTGTCGATCTGGGTTGGTGGGGGGCGCTGATTGGCGCTTTCATTGGCGGTTTGTTGTTGAACCTCATGCCCTGCGTGCTGCCGGTTTTGGGGCTGAAAATGTTTGCTCTGGCCCAGGGCCGGGAAACGCCCGCGATGCGTCGCCTGCAAGGCTGGGCGTACACCGCCGGCGTGTTGGTGTTTCTGGTCGGGCTGGGAGCGGGCTTGATGGCCTTGCGAAGCGCCGGCGAGGCGGTGGGCTGGGGCTTTCAGTTGCAGTCGCCGTGGGTGGTGGGGACGCTGGCGTTGTTGTTTGCGCTGATTGCGCTGAATTTGGCCGGTTGGATCCATTTTGATCGCCTGCTTCCCGGCGGGTGGGGGCAGTGGCAGTCGCGCCACCCGGCGGTGGATGCGTTTTTGACGGGCCTCTTGAGTGTGGTGGTGGCCGCGCCGTGCAGTGCCCCGTTCATGGGGGCGTCGCTGGGGCTGGCGGTGACGCTGCCCTGGCAGCAGGCCTTGGCGGTGTTCGCGATGCTGGGTTTGGGTCTGGCGGCACCTTATGCGCTGGCCACCCATTTCCCGGCGCTGGTGCGTTTCATGCCCAGGCCCGGGGCCTGGATGAACCGTTTGCGGCATCTGTTGGCGATCCCGATGGCGGCCACGGTGCTGTGGTTGCTGTGGGTGTTGGCGCAGCAAGTCACAGCCCCCGATCCGGCCAAGCCTTCGGCGGTGGCGCGTGCCGACAGTCCGGCGGGGGTGTGGCTGGCCTGGTCGCCCGAGGTGGTGGAGCAGGCGCAGGCGCAGGGGCGCACGGTGTTTGTCGATTTCACGGCCGCTTGGTGCATCACTTGTCAGGTGAACAAGCGCACGACGCTGGAGCGGGCCGAGGTGCTGGCTGCTTTTGGACAAAACGATGTGCTGGCTTTGCGTGCCGATTGGACCCGGCATGATCCGGCGATCACTCAGGCGTTGGCCGATCTGGATCGCACCGGTATCCCGGTGTATGCGATTTACCGGCCGGGTCAGCCTCCGGTGGTGTTGTCCGAGTTGATCAGCGTGGCCGATGTGCTGGCCGCGCTGAAATGAGGCTCAGGTAAAAGTCACCCAGTCACGGTGTGCTTCGCCGTCCAGGTGATAGAGGGTGTTGTAGCTGATCAGCCTTTGACCTTTGGGGTTGTGGCTGAGTTCGCTGACGGCGCTGTTGCGGATGTGGAAATTGAGCTCGATGGTGGATTCGGCCGGGGTGCCCAGCACATGACCAACGGCGGTGGCGATGGGGCCGCCACTGGAGACGACCAGCACCCGCCCGGCGGATTGGGTGCTGATGTCGCTAAGGACTTGGGCGATGCCGGCGCGGAAATCGGCGTACGAGGGCATACCGACGGGCTGCGCCTGACCTTGCATCCAACGGCGCAAGCCTTCGCGCAGCAAGCGGAAATGGTGCCGGTAGAGCTCGGGCGTGTCGGCTTTGGGCAGCGGGTCGGGGTGCACGGTGGCGATGACGGCCTGGCTGTCGTATTCGTTCAGGCTGGGGGTTTGCATCAGCGGCAGGGCGTCGGGGGCGATGCCCAGCCCTTGGGCGATGCCTTGCCAGGTTTCGTTCTGGCGCCGCAGGGTGCCGACGATGACGCGGTCAAATTGCTGACCTTTGTCGCGCCAGTATTCGCCCAGGCGCCGGCTTTGGCGCCAGCCCAGGTCGCTGAGGCGGTCGTAGTCGTCAGCGCCAAAAGAGGCCTGGCCGTGCCGCACCAGGTGCAGTGTGCTCATGAACCCAATTCCTCCCAGCGCACCAGGCACTGCATCAGTTCGTCTTCGATGGCTGCGTCGCGTTCGTGCATGCGGGCAGCTCCCATGGGGTCGCGGGTGTAGATGTCGGGCTCGGCCAAGGCGGCGCGCAGTTGCTGCTGCTCTTGTTCGAGTGCTTCCATTTTGGCGGGGAGCCCTTCCAACTCGCGTTGCTCTTTGTAGCTCAGTTTGCGCGTGTTGCGCGTCACCTTGGCATCGACCGGGGTGGCGCCAGGCGGGTGGGCGGCCAGGTCTGCCGCAGGGGCCACGGCCTCATCCCGGCTTGCGGCGGTTTTGCCACTGGCCTGAGCCCACAGCGCGGCCCGTTGGGATTGGGTCAGCCAGTCTTGCACGCTGCCCTCGTATTCGCGCCATTGGCCGTCGCCTTCAAACACCAGGGTGCTGGTGACGACTTGGTCGAGAAATGCGCGGTCGTGGCTGACGATGAACACCGTGCCTTCGTAGTCTTGCACCAGTTGTTCCAGCAATTCCAGGGTTTCGATGTCGAGGTCGTTGGTGGGTTCGTCGAGCACCAGCACGTTGGCCGGCCGGGCAAACAGGCGCGCCAGCAGCAAGCGGTTTCGTTCACCGCCCGATAACGATCGCACGGGCGAGGTGGCGCGTGCGGGTGAAAACAGGAAGTCGCCCAGGTAGCTCTTGACGTGCTGGCGGCGGTTGCCGATTTCGATCCATTCGCTGCCCGGGCTGATGAAGTCTTCGAGCGTGGCGTCGAGGTCGAGTTGCTCGCGCTGCTGGTCGAAGTAGGCCACTTGCAGGTTGCTGCCGCGTCGCACTTGGCCACTTTGGGGGCTCAGTTCGCCCAGGATCATTTTGAGCAAGCTGGTTTTGCCGGCGCCGTTGGGGCCGATCAGGCCCACTTTGTCGCCGCGCAAGACGGTGAAGTCGAGTTCGCGGGCGATCCACAGGGGTTGGCCGTCGGGGCGCGCGAAGTGTTGGTTCACGCCGGTCAATTCGGCCACCAGCTTGCCGCTGGGGGTGCCGGCCGAGACTTCCATGCGCACCTGGCCGACTTGTTCGCGCCGCCGGGCACGTTGTTCGCGCAGGGCCTCGAGTCGGCGAATACGGCTTTGGCTGCGGGTACGCCGCGCTTCAACACCTTTTCGCACCCAGACTTCTTCGCCCGCCAGCAGTTTGTCGGCTTTGGCCGAGATCACGGCCTCTTGCGCCAACTGTTCGTCTTTCTGTGCCCGGTATTGGGAGTAATTGCCCGGGTAGGACAACAAGCGGCCGCGATCGAGTTCCATGATGCGGGTGGCGATGCGGTCCAAAAATGCGCGGTCGTGGGTGATCACCACCAGGCTGCCTTTGAATTCAAGCAGCAGGTCTTCGAGCCAGGCGATGCTGTCGAGGTCGAGGTGGTTGGTGGGTTCGTCGAGCAACAGCACGTCGGGGGCTTGCACCAGCGCGCGTGCCAGCGCCACCCGCTTGGCGGTGCCGCCCGACAGCGCTCCCATCAGGGCCAAGGGTTCCAGACGCAAGCGCTGCAAGGTTTCGCCGACGCGTTGCTCAAGGTTCCAGCCCTGGTGGGTTTCAATCAGATTTTGCAGGCGATCGAGGTCGCCCTCGCCGCTTTCATATTGGCTGATCCACTCACGCACCTGGCTCAGGCCACCAGCGACCGCATCAAACACGGTCAAGTCGGGCGAAAAGCGGGCCTCTTGTTCGACGTAGGCACGCAGCAAGCCTTGTGTGGCTTGCACCAGACCGTCATCGGGGAGTTCGAGCCCGGCCAGGATGCGCAGCAAAGAAGATTTGCCCGCGCCGTTGCGCCCGATCAGGCCCACCCGCTCTTGTTCATTCAGGGAGAAGTCGACCTTGTCCAGCAAGGGCCAGTGTCCGTAGGCCAATTGGGCCTGTTGCAATGTGATCCAACTCATGCGGAGATTATGGTGGGAGGGGCGTTTTCAGGTGGAGAAAAGAAATTTTTTTTTCACTGCCTGCTGTGCGGGGTGGCCCGAAGGTCAAACCGTTACTTTTCAGCAGCGAAGCCTTGTATTCTAACCACAAATCGGAGCCCTGTCGAATCTTTTTGCAAAAAAATTGCATTCCCCTCTGTGATCCCCCTGCCCACCATAATCCACGCATGAGTTGGATCACATTGCAACAGGCCCAATTGGCCTACGGACACTGGCCCTTGCTGGACAAGGTCGACTTCTCTCTGAACGAACAAGAACGCGTGGGCCTGATCGGGCGC
>JACCEC013152137.1_pt1 | contig 29996 bp, 30 predicted proteins | sample 7450121 | NCBI WGS metagenome assembly JACCEC01 (sample SAMN15323455, study PRJNA562643) | freshwater metagenome | isolation source: river surface water | place: USA:Blue River Watershed | collected 2017-08-18 | reverse complement strand
CGCGTATAAAATCAATAAAAAATGACCAAGACTTCAAATCGGGATCACACGTTTCAACATTAGCAAGGATACCAAAGACGTCATCTGGTAGAGTGTTTACTAATTTAAATCGAGACATTGCAGGTTCTGAATGTTGCATGATTCCGATGCTTGCGATTAGTGGAACATCCACATCCGAAATTTCTCCGAATCGAATACCAATATTATAGAATTCATCCAAATCGGAAACCAAAACGGACCCTGCATTCGAACGTCTCTGGAAAAAGACACGAGGGCACGAACATTCTGTTTGGGATTCGGGTATCAATAGATCCGAATAAACATCCGACGGAAGTAGCCGAATCGTTGACATGTCGAAATTATCGCATGGAGTGCAGTGTACAGTAGTAGTACTTATACTGGGATCCGTGTTCAACGATATTTGAGTTGGAATATTTTCATTTACCTCTGACTCACTTGAATAAAATCTATATAACATGACTCTGTTCTTATCATTCAAAAAACGAGCCTTTGACAAAATGCTTTCCATGGTATCTCTTTCTGAATTGAACACCATACAATACGTGTTTTTATTTATAGAACGGATAATTGTATCAATATCATTCAGTCCTTCATCTATCAATAATAAGTGTCTTGTTCTTGGTATTGTTATTAAATCTTCATGTTCCATTTTTTACGTTTGTAGTTTGAACTTGAACTTGAATAGTTAATTTACTAGTATTTAATTTTATTTTATTAAATTTAAAAATAAAATCCAATCAATCCGATTTGAATTTTTGGTACATACATATATATAACTATAAATCCATAGAAAGTATTATTTATAAAATTATAAAAAAAATAACAAAAGTATAACGTATACCAAGTTATAAATATGGCTACAACGAGAAAAGCGCCATCAAAAAGTGCTACATTATTTGAAAGTGGTACAATTAAGAAAGGTAATGATGGTAATAGGTGGATAATTGTAACAAATAAGCGAGGTATTCATAGATGGCAAAAGATGATGATAAGCAATAAAGGTAATGTGACAAAAAAGATTAAACATGATCGTACGCATAAAAATAAGTCGAAGCGTGTATTAGAAATGGAAGCAGACCCCAATACGGTATGGGGTAAAAATAAACCATTGGAAAAACTTTGGGAAAGTTTAGCCGATGGAAAAAAAGCGGTATTGATTGAGAAAGGTGGTAAGCATAAAATATTTGACATGCCTACAGGAAAAATGATGATCCGAAAAATGTATAATACGTTTGATGATGATCCGAATATCGTTGCAGTATTATCTGCTCCTTTATCTCAGGATGCGTATGAAGTGTACTTGTATCCGAAAGCGAAAAATAAGACGGTGGAGTATGTTATTAAAAATTATAAAAAATATTTTAAATCCCCGGGACCCATGCCGAAAGATCTTGTAGAAAAAGGAATACCAGCACAAGTGAAAGTGTTTTTTCCGGCGTAGGCCTGGTTGGGGATTGGGTATTAAATTTTATTAACTAATAATAAAATTTATTATATATATATGATATTCGATCTTTTCAAACTTCCAAACTTCTTCAAGTTACGTACAGAAGTGAAGTACAGACATGTTATTCGATATGACAGCGTGTCCCATGGCGGCGGTTATTATGATATTAGTGATTGTAACAATACTACTTGATGCATTTATGTTATTTGGTCCGGTTTTTGTAATACGGTTTGACATTAGAGTTTTAGGAGTAATCTTTTTTTTATTCACAATTGTATATGTGTTATTTACTTTATGGTTGGCGAATAAGACCTGCTATAATTTCATTTGGGTATCATGGGTAATCGTGTTTTATTTACTTTTTGCTATCATGAACACAATAGGTAATATTATTGATCCTTCAAGAAAAGAACAGATTCAAAAAGATATTGATGCTGCAATAAATGAATCGGTGCTATAAAAAATTAAAAAATTAAAATAATCACAGTAATAAAATAAAATAAAATAATCAAACTAACTTAACCCAAAATAAAATAAATGGGAACGAAGTTAAAAGACGCACTGGGACGCCCCAAAGAAGGTGTGCATTCGTTGCGGATTTTTGATATTGCAGTTGTCGACGTAGTGTTGACCGTGGTTGCCGCGTGGTGTATTGCGAGGTACATGGATATGCCGCTGTGGAAACCGACTATAGGACTGTTTGTATTGGGGATTGTTGCGCATCGAGCAGTAGGAGTACGAACAACTGTGGATAAGTGGCTTTTTCCAGCAAGCGTGTTACAAAAAAAAGTTAGGTTTGACGTGTAGTAGTAGTTGTAGTAGTAGCTACCTTCTTTTTGAAGTCGGCGTATTTAATGTTAACGTACGCGGCTTCGGACGCTTCGTCTCCACTCGCGCTAGATCCAGACGCTCGAGTACGAGGTTCGGACGCGCGTTTAAGCTGCCGGTAGTCTTCCATACTTCCCATGTAAACAAAGTGTGTGTCGACAACGGGAGGCGGAACAGAAGAAGTATCTGACGTTGACGTTGACGTTGGCCCTTTCGAAGCATCCGAAACCGGTTTTCTGTTATATGACTTGAACAATGCGAATATTCCTCCTCCTTCTCCTCCTGCAGTGGCAACAGTATCAGCGTTAGAAGTAGAAGTAGCGGTAGAAGCAGCGGTAGAAGCAGCAGTAGAAGCAGTAGAATCAGAACTGGTGGGAGTTTCCTCAACACTGGCAATGGTCTTCTTCTTTCTCCGATCGACGTAGGCTAGCTTTGCCAAGTCGGGACGCGCGTTTTTCACCAAAAAGATGCGTGCAGCGGTTTCCAAATGAGTATACGGAAGCGAGTCTTTTCTATCAGTATAGTAACCAAATGCGCTTCTTGCGGGAACGTATGTGATTACTAGTTCGCAACGAGGAGTAATTACGTTAACTGCTGAAAATGCAGCGGCAGAAGCGGCAGAAGCGGCAGGCAATCCATTGTTATCTACAAGAGACATCATGGTATCATATTCTTCGTAGAATACGCTTTCAAATTTCACGTCAGCGGTTTCTTCAGAGTCAGTCTGTTCTACAGATGATGATGATGATGATGATGATTCATTTTCCGATCCAGAACAAACTGGTGGACGCAGTAGAACAAATAATGCGCATCCTGATACGGCAGTCGATACTAGACCCATAACCACAACCGAGTGAAATGCGACCAGTTTATTGATAACTGCATGACTCACGACGTTCCACGCATGATGGGAATATTGTGGTAAATGAAGCAATCCGAGTGGAATGCAGCGAAGCATGGGTATAGAATATGAAGAATATGAATTATATGGTATTGTTGTTGGTAGGCTTGATGGTTGATGGGGAATTTCCATGCCGATGCGAATACCGATTCCAAGGGTCATCGCCATAATTACAGATATTGCCAACGGTGAAAATGATAAAACGCCATATAATGACGATTTTGATTGTTGGTTATCTGCGACAGGTCTAAACCGAGATGAAATTGAAGTCCAAACGCTTTTTAAAAGCCTAGTAATGGTCGACATAGAAGTAGAAGAAGAAGAAGAAGAAGAAGAAGAAGAAGCGCGTCGCTGAGCATCCAAAAAAAGTTGTCTTTGACGCATAATCGAAGTAAACTGTCCCTTAAATGACGGAGAAACTGTGAGTTTTGAAGTACTGGCGCCGGTACTGGTACTGGTACTGGTACTGGTACTGGTACTATTATTAGTGTTTGAGGTATTCATTGTTATTATGATATGTTGAGGGATAAAAAAAACGAATAAAACAGAAGAAATGTTTAATACATGTAGTATGTATTAAATATTTAAGTTATTTCAAACTAAACAAACGTAAAATGTATCAAATTTTCTTGTCAGTACAAACGCCTAGACATGACCGAACTGAGTTGAAGCGCTGCATATAGCAACGCATGGCTTCAGACTGTGCTACGGTAAGAGTTTTTTGTTCTGCCGTTCCAACCAGTAGTCCCTTTACAAGTTTCATGTCCTCTGTACTGTAGCATGTTTTGACGTCATTCTTTTTTACGATCTCGTCGAGTGTTGCTTTTAGTTGAGGTTCGTTGGGCGTGGTATTGAACATAACTGAAAACCGCAACATCATTACATCGCCCAAAAACCGGTTAAGTAAAGTCTCAAGTTTCTCGCGTTCTTTCTCGTCCTTAGTATCCTTTGACCGAGACGCAAAAACGGCGTGTATTTTTTCCTGTTCAACTTGACTCATCATTGGATCAGAAGAAAGTTCGTATCCGAGTTGAATGATGTCGGGCACGCCGCATTTTGTATCTTTACGTGAAGGTCCGGGACATTTTAAATCTTCGTCTTCTTTTGGAACGCTTCCTGCGTTTTTTCCTCCGCCACCGGCCGAATTTCCTGCCGCTTGTGTTGCGAGACCTTCGATAGTTGATGCTGATCCTATAATTATCGGATATACGAATCTAGATATAAATACAACTACAGTTGCCGTAAATAAAACAATCAGCGCAGTTTTTACTATCGGGGTATGATAGGTTGATAAAATCATTTACTATAATCTATATAATATATAAGTATACGTATACTACTATACTATAATTATATTAAAAAAAGTGTTAGTTAATAGACACACACACACACACACACAACACTTACCTTAACTTTATTCACATTTTCAGTCGAGTCGTGTCGAGCCAACAAACTCACTCACTCACTCAATCAATCAACTGCCTGAACCTGAACCTGGACCGGAGAAACAGCCGCCGACGTGTCGCGAAGGAGAAGGAACATGCGATTCTTGTACGTTTTTTTCAACTTCTCTTCAGCGCCTTTTTCGGTGAATGAAACACATGCCGCATTGTCTCGTCCCTCTAAGCAAATCAGACGAGCGATTTCACGCTGAAACGCACCGCCAAACTCTTGGCAAAACGACGAGTAGCACGTTGAAGGCTTTGTATTTTTTGCGATTGACGCCTTGATATGCAAGTCCATTTCTTGAAGAATTGACTTGTCCAGCGGGATGTATGGTCGGCGCTTTTTACCGGCGATGACCTGGTCGCCAGAGTCTGAAACAGTTGCGTCATCGTCGGCAACATCGGCATTGACATCATCGGCATCGGCAGCAGAAGAGGCAGAAGAGGCAGGAGATGTTTTTCGTTTTTCCTTCTTTGTGATGTAGTACTTGGCCGTTTTGAACATTTTGACAAGAACGTCCCCGATGTAACCCGAGTCGGCAAGACGAGCAGCTTCTTGTGAGATGAGTTCCGCATTCTCGGTTGCAAACGCTTCCCATGCGCTTTTGTATTCCTTTCTGGGCAGATGCATGTTTTGAAGCGAAAACTGCTTGAGAAGGGCGAAGCAATCTTGGGAAAACTCATGTCGAAACACTGAGCGGGTAGAACTCGCAGGCTCGTCGGGAATCACTTGAGGGATGGGATTGAACCTCAAACCGGACGCGATCGGAGTTTCTTCACCTTGGAGCCGAAGTTCTTCAAAATCCAAAGCATCATCATCGCCATCAGCTTCGGGCTCGTCTTCGTAGAATTCAATTGTGAGGAGTTCTTCGGGAGCACCAACAGGTTCAACGGCTTCAACGGCTTCAACGGTTTCAACGGCTTCAACGGCTTCAGGACCAGCAGAGTCAAATGCATGTTTCATTTCATTCACCATTTCAACAACCTGCGTTACAGCCTTTTCGGCCTTTTCGGCCTTTTTGACTTTTTTGACCTTTTCGGCCTTTTCGGCCTTTTCGACCTTTTCAGGATTTTCCTTCTTTTCAGACTTCTTTTCAGCCTTTCCAACTTTGACCGGTTTCTTCTGGATAACCTCGGCAACGGCAACCTCGGCAACAACCTTGGTAGCATCATTGATCAACGACGACGACGACATTATTTGACGATTTCACAAATCAGTAAACACTGCATATTGAAATGATTATTCTTGAAAATGTTTTCAATTTTTTTTTCCAAATACACTGAAATGAATAACTTCAAATAAATTTTGAATTTATTTATTGAGATTTACTTAATTACTTAATTTACTTGATTACTTAATTTTAATTAGTATTGGCTATATGAAAGAGACGATCCTCCGCTGTGGTTGCGACGACGGCGACGGCTACCGCTCTTATTCTTACGGCGTTTCCCGCCCCCGCTATGACTCTGACTCCTGCCCTTGCGAGTACCCTTCTTTCCACGACGACGATACTTACCACCCTGCTTCTGCTGCTGCGATTTATCGGCAACTGCGCCTGCTTCAAACATAGCCTGTCCGCCGGCTTGAGGAGGAGGAGTGCCGGCAGCTTGAGTAGGAAGAGGATGAGTGCCGGCAGGAGAAGTAGGGGCGCCGGTACCTTGAGCGCTATGGTCACCGGCTGGTGGTTGCGTATTCTGATTTCCTTCTTGTTTTTGAGTAAATCCTTCAAGTGAAAAGGCCTGGTCTGCGACGCCACCACCGTGTTGGCCATTCCTGCGACTCCTCTTAAGAGCCTTCATGGCCTGCTTATAAGAGCAACCGTGTTTTGCGGCATAAGCCTTGCAATCGGATATCCATTTTCGTAAAGGGGAGGCTAAAGGCATTTCAGTATTTGAATATATGAAAGAAAAGTTTAAAAGTTTGCGATAAAGTTACGTACTTATAGTATAACTAAAGATTTTAATTCATAACATTATTTTTTGAAAAATATGGTATGAATAATACTTCCTAAAGTTTGGAACTAATCTCTCGGATCAATATAATTTCCGGCAATAAGTAGTGCGGTGGAAAACGCGTCGATCTGTTTTTGATACGGGTCTGTTTCAGAACTACGATATGCCTTCTGCATTTCTTGGATCATGTCTAAACATAAGGTTGCAACCGAATATATTTCCCATTTTTTCCATGCGTCGTCGTATATAAACTCTCGTATCACTTGAAGCGCGGGCCGATTCACGGCGCGTTTCGAATAAATCTTCATGGATCTCTCTAAAAATGCGCGCCTGAAAGGCTCAGGTTGTTCACGCAAATATTCGTGATTTGAGATAAACTCGGTAATAAGATCAGTTAAAGCCTCTGTTGTTACCATTGGGACTTCGCTGCCGCTTCCCCCTGCGGTAGTAGATGTAGAAGAAGCCGACTCAGACGCGGACGTAGAAGAAGACGACTCAGAAGCAGAAGGTAATGCGGATATATTTGCCGCGGCCGAATGAGCGGAACTTACAATGTAAGAAATAATGTGTGTTTCAATTGACCATGGCGCGTAATCGGGGTGAAACCCGTAAAAAAATGTTTTTAGTTTTAAAATAATGTCCATGTCCGAAAGAGATTTGTCTTCTAAAACTGCGCGAACGTCCCGCATAGAAAACGACAGCCCGAAGTCTAAAATAATTGGATTTTTCGTGTACACGTGTAAAACCACGTTCTGTACTTTGAGGTCGTAATGCACGACTTCAACTTCGGCCTGCATACGCGCAACGGCCATAAGCAGCGTTTCGTAGCAATTGATTAAAGTATTCATAAATTTCGGAACCGAATATGCTACTTCTGAAATGTCGTTTAGGCCCCCTCGCCCGATATGTTGGAGTTGTGCGTCGTTCATAAAAATGCCTCGATTTTTCACAAAGTCAAGAAGCGTCACGTGGGGGACGTAGAGCTGTTTCAGTACCTGGAACTCGGGTTTAGAATCCGGATGTTTTTCAATGTAGCGTTTAATGACGTTGCATTTGCTCTGGGTATCAGACGAGAGGACCGACAGGTCGATAGGTTCAGTTGAGATAACCACGTTGAAGAATGCTTCATATCCCGGCATTTCATGAACAATTTTTCCAATTTCAGTTTCCTGGCTTTTTTCTAAAATTGCGATTTTGGTTACATATTGCGAGGGTAAAATGTCGCCTCTTGCGTCAAACCCGCGGTAGTACACACACCCAAAACCGCCTTGTCCGATCAGCTGAATGGGTTCAAAACGCGAGGCCCCCCTTGAAGCTCTAGTCGCAGTAGCCACTGCTTGTGCGGGCGCCGGTGCTGGCGCCGGTGAGGTCGATTCAGAACGATTACTCGAAGAGCTAGCAGAGCTAGCAGAGATAGAAGAGATAGAAGAGCTAGCAGAGATAGAACCGTCGCTTTCCATAATAACACCAAGTAATTAACCAAACAATGAATGAAGTAAATAACTAACGAAATAAATTAACTCTGGTATAATATATTTATATATAATATACTTTATACCAGTTCGTACGGTTAGGTTAGTTAGTTACATACTACTGAAATACAAATACAATGAGTTTACAGCCGCTTATACAAATTATTTTTATGAATTGATTTGAATTTTACTCCGTTTTTTCTTTTGCCCTTTCCGTTTTGCTGAGTTTTGGTGTAAAGAATTTCCTTGCGGTTTGAATTTTTCCCATAAAGGTCGGAGTTAACCTGCTGGCAAAACTACTTTTATTCGGAAGCGGTCTTAAAAATACTGGGGTTGAGTCAGGAAATGGGGGCAAGGCTGTCGGTATTTTGGGAATGGTAAGACCAATGAGTTCAATAATTATAGAATTTAAATTACCAACCAAAATAACAATTTCGTACCGGTACCAGTCTGCAAACATCGTTAAGTTTGCAATGTCCATTGTTTTCCAATTTAGCCGAGGTACGTTTTCGTCATATTTGTAGATCTCGGCAAGCGCATCCACCTCCCGTCGAAAATCCGCCATTCGACCATTCATTTTCGCATACGCGATTCCAAAGATTCGGATGATGAATCCGGAGTTATTTATCGTCATGAGCATTTTGCCTAATGCGTCTCGGGCACTTATAAACCGTTGTTTTAGCTCCAAACTCGGAGCCGGTTTCATGTCACCGATTTCAATTGACATAGCGTACCGATAGAGATAGTACGCATTGCCAGCGTCCTTTACAAGGTCACCGGACGACCGAGCCAAATCTGGCAACTTGGATAAAAAAGTTACCCAAAGGGTAGTACTTATCATTGTATACCCCTCCATACAAAAACTCGAAATGCTTGAATATATTTTTTGAAAAGTATCAAAGATAATCGAATTCACAGTTGGATTCGGGCCTGCCGCTGAAGATGCCGCGGCTGCCGCTGCCGTTGCCGTTGCTGTTGCAGATGTCGCCAGTGCTCTGGACGCGGATGCAAAGGGTGCGAGAGCGGTTGATGCAGATGACAATGGTGATGCTAAAGAAGCGGCGGATGACGCGTTTACAAAAGACCCAACCCCGGGCGAATACGAATGAAACGACGACATGGTTTCATTTACACCTCCCCTCTTCTGACGAGGCCGGCGACGCGCGCTTCCAGCCTGGTATCGAGAAGTCCGTTTAACTCTTGTTTTTTTAGACTTCATATTTCTTATACTATATTTATAAAATTATAAAAATTATAAAATTTATAATTTTATAAAGCTACAACGTTAATAAAGTTAAGTTATAACGGTAACGGTATACGTTATAAAAAATTGATTTCTATTTCGATTTATGATAAGCATAATAAGTAGTCATAACAGAACCCGTCGATCGCAAGAAAAATGATGAGAACCTTTACTGCTACTGCAACTGGAGTTACAGGAACCAAATATACGCGCGTTCACAACAATATACCGCGCCCAAACCCAAACTCAAGCCCAAACTCAAGCCCAAGCTTAAGCCCAATTCTCAAAGGTAACAAGTCGATACTGTCCATTTCAGTGAATGGGGTGAAAGAACTCAAAGCCTATGTTGACGAAACTACAAAAACGCTTGCAGAGATTCGAGCTACATTTGAATCAGATTTGAAACAGGACGCTGCTAGATGCGACGAAATTCCAATTTGTTTGGGAGACCATGAGTTTCGTGCAAAAATGTGTGCAATTTCTCACAGAGATGTGGTTTACGCCGCAACCTCATTACCGCAAATGAGTCCATTCTTGCAAAGCGAAGAAGCTGCTCTTGAAGCGCTGGCTCAAATCGAATGTATTCGAAAAATGCTGGTCAACAACAAGCGTCAGAAAAAAACAACAATTCGCAACATTCGAAAACTCATCACGGCCGAGTTGAAAAACATGCATCTTCTTCCGTCATTACTTGGTATTGGCTTTGACAAGAAGGTTGTGGACGCGCACATTCGACTTCTTTCACTTGAAGATGAGCCAGCGTCTGTAAAGGGACTCAAAAAATTAATTGAGGAAGCCAAGCAGCAACATCTTACTGTTTCTCGAAACCTTTTGAAACACGTCAATTCTCAAATTGGCACGATGCGAAATCTGTACATTCCGGAATACATTGCTGCGGCACAGCATACTGCAGGCGCAGTTATTACTCACGCCAGCGCGTGTCGAGCATTTCTTCATCAAACGCTGCACCTTGCGGCGATTCAGTACTGCGCATCTCTGTGGTGGCATGCGCTTGATCTAAACGCGGAGAGGGAAAGCAGCAGCAACAGCAGCAACAGCAGCAACAGCAGTGAGTGCCACGTTATCGCAGAACTTGTCTCAGATTCCAAGACAAAGTCAAAGTCAAAGTCGCCAGTTCAGTCGGAAAAGATGTTTGACATTTCACGAACGGCGGCTTACATGGCGTTTGTCGATGATCGTGCGCCTATTCCACAAATCCGTATCTCCGTGTACGGCAACCCTGTGAAAAAAACCGGAGACGGAAACGATGACAATGAACAATACGAAGTTCCTGTTTTCTACACGTATGACCTTGACCAGTGTCTTGCAGAAACAATCTTCACGGATGAAGCAGTTGAATCGTTTGAAAACGCACAACGTGTGCACAAACACCGATTTAGTCAGTCAAGGTAACCCAAGGTAACCCAAGGTAAGTTTTTTTTATACGGGTGCGGATACATTGAATGCGTGAAGAACCTTGTTCGTACGCGAGTCTCTGAATTCACTAATCAAGTACCCGTCGTGTGTTATTGTGTGGAATATATATCCGGTAGACAGTTTACTCCACAGTCGTTTTGCTTTTATTCCACGTACTCCACGTACTCCACGTACTCCGCGATTGAGCACCATACTAGCTGCACCGCTTGTAACGTATTTAGCGTTGCCGTTGATCGAGTAATGCTCTAGTGAATGGACGTGCCCGTTGATATAAAGGTCGACGTCTGGTCGGTCCAATAGCGACTGGAAGGGAAACGTGTGAGCTGGAAACTCAAGTTCATCTGCACGATGATGACCCACTACAATTGTCCATTCAGATTTTGGTATTTTATCCAAAACGTTTTTAAGCCATTCCACTTGGGGTAAACATTCTTGTTCCAAAATATTGGCGTGAAACCGGCATTCTCCTGGTTGGGGGGCACACGTTGGAAACTCTTTACCGCAGGGGTCCCATTTTGCAGAATCGTTTTTCCGGTAGTCGTTTACGCACGGACTGGTATCCAACGCGATCAGATTTACGACCACGCCGCTTCTGGTTGTGTTTGGTGACACGATTCGTCGCCAATAATACCGCTGATCCATGACCCATTCGGGAATTACCTTGGGTAGTTCAATTTGCGCGTCTGGCGAAAACCCGTAGTCGTGGTTCCCGAGTACGCTGTACCACATCTGACCGGGCGATTGAAGCCGATTATGAAAAATTTGCATATAGTCTTCTTCAATTTGAGGGTCGGATACGTTTTGGATTCCGCAGTAGTAGAAGCTGTCCCCAGTGTTAATGATGAAATCAGAGTCGGTCTGGGACATAGCAAGTGCGGTTTGTTGCACGTTTTTTAAGTGATACCCTCCGAGGGATGCGCCGCCCCAGTCTCCAATTGATACAAACTTTATATCGTCTGCAGCAGATAGAAATGGTAATAACAGTAACAGTAACAGTAACAGTAAGGTCGATGACATACTTATTTTTTAGTTTTTGTTTTAATTTTGGTTTTATTTTTATTTTTATTTTTATTTTTATTTTTTAAAATTGAATTAAAAAATAAATTTGATCTATGATACACTAAGCAAGAGTAAGATGGACTTGGACGTAGTTGCATACTTGGAATATGTTGCGTCGAACCCGTTGGAGCGAAAAGCCATGGAAATTGCAAAAGACCATTTAGGGTCGTCGTTTGATTTGACCCGAAGTAACGGATTCCGCGCATGGATTCAGAAAACGAAGAAAGTATGATTAGAGGTTACCTGCTGCGTAACCGGATACCTGAGTTATTGGTAGTAAATAAGTTTTTTTTCCTCCTCTTAATCCTCCTTCTCCACCGCGTTGTTTTCCATTATCAGTGAACAGCCGCATATAGGTTTGCATTGACCGATTTAATTGGATTGTACGCGTTTTTATCTTTTTCGTAATATTTTCATGGGTACTTTGACCTCGACGCCCTCCCTCTTTTGCGCCCCCGCCGGTGTCATCTGGTCCTTTTGCATCTCCATGGGCCTTAACAAGTGTACCTTCCCCAACGACTTCTCCAAATGCATTTTGAACCTTATTCGCACCAGCTTGGCTGGATAATGTAGCGCCCATAATCACGAGTAAATTTTGAAACATTCTCCACACTAAAATTGTGGTCCCCAATCCTGGAATCATAGAGAATGCATTCATTACCATTTCAACAGATGCGGTGGCCGCGCCACTGATCCCCTTGATTGCCGTTGTTTGAAGGGCTTCTAACGGCCCTTTTATCTTATCATTCATTTCTGTAATCGCTGCACCAGTGCCTTCAGCAGAACCCCTGTTTACCATAGTCAGTAAATTGGTAACGCTAAAGAAAGCCAATGCTTCTTCTAGTTTTTTATCCAATGCGTTTCCAAAAAGGCCTTTAAAGAACTTCCATATTCCGATAAGACACTCTTTGAACCATAAAAACATACGATTCCTTGTTAAATACATTGAACTATCGTCGGGTCCTGCTGTTTGTGTTGATACCGACGGGTTGGGTGTTTGTGATCCCGCATCAACCCCTCCAGACTGGCGTCTTGGTCGTTTAGATGATGCATGAGGATGAGTTTCAAGTTCTTTTAATAATGGATCAGCCTTTTTAAACAACTCGTTAAAATGATCATCAACTGTTTTCTGAACTTTATTGTAAATTTGCTGCTCTCTTGGCGTTAAATCACGAGAATCTTTCACTTTATTCATTTTGTCATATTCTACGAGAAGCTTCTCAAAACTGTTCGAAGGCGGTTTGGTAACTCCGTCCAACACCTGCGATGTAATTTTTACCATTACATTGTCAGAATATTTCCCTCCGGTTTGCTCATTTGGCATTATTGAGTGTATTACTGTTACTATTATTACTAACTATTATTTATTTAATGTAACTATTATATTATAATAATAATAATCTTTATGAATTTGGCATTCTATACGTATTTTTACGGAAGCGACAAAAATGCCGCATTCAAAATACCCGTTATTCCGTCTTTAAAATACAAGTGTTTCTATTATACAAATAATTTAAATTTGATATCACTACTACAACAAACAAAATGGATTCCGGTTTATGATAATAAGCCATCCGACGATGACGTAATAGAAAGCAATATGATCGGTAAATACATTAAAACGTGCCCTCACGAGTTTCCACATCTAAAAGACTACGACTACTTGTGTTAATTGGATAGCAAACTTGAACACGTGAGTGAAAAGTTCGTAGAAGCATATATCCGTAAATACTTTGAGACGAATACGAAGAAGTACGCCATCATTTTACGCAATCATACCTTTATTAAACCCGACGTATGGAAAGAGTATGAAGTTTCTATGAACCAGCATCGGTATAAAATACAGAGTGATGCATATAAACAGTATATCAAGTCACAAATTGACGCTGGTCTGAAATCCGAAACCCCCTATCACTGCCAATGCGGATTTATGATAAGAAACATGAAACATCCTGAAGTAAATAATATAGGCGAGATGTGGTTGAAGCATATACAAATGTGTGGTATTCAAGATCAAATATCGTTCTTCTTTGTGAAACAGTTGTTTAGTGACCATATTTTACCATTTCGAGAAATACCGTTTGTCGAACCCCCTGTTGAAAAGTTTATGGTAAAAAACATCATGCTATCAAAAAAATATAACCCCAGCGCTGCGTCTATGAAACTACACATATAACATGCGCCGATCGACCGGATTAGAAGCGCAACACCTGCGAATAAACCAGTATAATTTAGTACCCTTGATTGGGTCGAGAATACCGTCTTTTATAAGCAGTAGCTTTTGAATGGCTGTATGTTTCATAATGAGTTTAGGATTTAGCGTGGAGCAGTATGCGACCATCATTCCAAAACTGTAGTACGCGCATCGAGAGTTAACGGTATACGGAAGCGACAATATTTTACCGCCGCTGAGTTCTGGTGGAAAAAATGACCCATCCTCTCGTCCAATCGTGCGAGTTATGTCGATCGTTGGAATACCGGAATAAGTGGCACGGTCAGCGCTATCGCTATCGCTATCGCTATCATGGCGCATCTCGTCATTCGGGGTCGAATTCGGTCCAGGATTGAGGTCAAATAACTTAGTGTCGTTTATAAAGAGGGCTACCTTGTCATCAAATATGATAACGTCATCCAAGCTGAAGTAAGGAAGTGACATGTGATGAGACGCGTCCAGTGCGTACACTTGCGAATATAATGTTTTCATAATGCTCAATAAGGTTTCGTGTTCAATGCACCGAATTTCAGGGCGGGATTCAATTCTTTCGCGCAATGTCTCACAAGTTGGCGATACTCGTATTTTTTCCGACGACGAAGAACCGGGAGAGATGGCGGCAGGTCCCATTGGCCGTAACTTTGATAACAAAATTAACCCTACCGAGTAAGTGGAAGTCGTGGTTTTATCTGGTGGTTGTAACACTGCTCTAAAATTGGTGTCGCTCAATAGAGCAGTTTGAATCGACCGAATTAGCGGTTTTGACTCTGAGTGAATAATATACTCGAATTCACTATCTTTGTTAGGAACGACTACTTTCGTGGTGCCGCACGATTTCACAGCGTGATGCTTTTTTTTTACCTCTTCTTTTACCTCTTCCTTTTTTTTATTAGGTTTATCTATTTTATCCATATGAATATGAAATGTCTTGGTTTATTACTGTACGCTAGATTAGTTTTTAAATACGTAGGGAAATAATAAATAATATCAATAATAATATCAATAATAATATCAATAATAATATAAACTAATATAAACTAATATGAATACTACACTGTAAACGGGGTATTTGTGAAATATTCATACAATGAAACAGTCCCAACAAGCTCAACAAGATCAAAGTCGATTTGGCGGACTATCTCAGTCATTGTCATCGTCGTCAGTATCATCGTCGTCAAAAAATAAATTTTTAAAATCGGCTACACATACACCATCAACCTCCGTGCCAACAACAATGTCAACGATGGACCCAATAACAACAAATGATGCTGTGAATACGAATACATTTTTTTCGTTACCGTCATACTTGCATCTGGATTTGAAGAACCCGGAACCGGAACAACAAACGGATGATTGCGCTTCTAACCTGCCGCCTTCACTGGCAGTGACATCGATTGACGACTTTCCGCCACTTTCATCAAAGTCATCAAATTCAACAAATGCGCGGTCAAAATCAAATGTTTTGATGTATAAAAATGCGTTGGTAACTACAATAGGACAGCGTGATTATGAAGATCAGGCGCGAATACGTAATGCCGTGCAGCGGGAAGTTGAACGTAAAGAAGAGAGAATGCGTCAACTTCAATTGGCGTCAAGACGTGAACGAGCTGTTGCCAGTTTAGTTGGGGATCGTCAGAATATGCCGTACGAATACGATGTTTATGACGACGCAGCTGACGCTGACAATTATAATGATACCGATGGTGATACTCGACATAGTCGCAGTACCGGATACAACTAGCAACTGACGACTAGTATATTACAACATTACAACATTACAACATTACAACATTACAAAATTACAAATTAAAAACTAGATTACAGTAGAATATAGTTTTAAATTTTTACTTCTCATGGATCTGCCATTCGAACTAGACGCATTGTCTAGTTCAACTCCAACTTCAACTTCAATTTCAACTTCAACTTCAAGTCTTTCAACTCCATATGACTCACCCAGATCCGATTCCGATTCCGATTCCGATTCCGATTCCGATTCCGATTCCGAATCTGAGTCTGAGTCTGACTCTGACTCTGACTCTTATTACAAGCCAGGTTCAGTCGTTATTGAAGAACCAACTGATGATTCGATACTAGGATTGGAAACATTACATGGCGATGGCGATAACGCTAGTGAAAATACTGCTGAAGACGTCGATGGAGATGCCGCATTCATTCGACGAATCGAGCGCGAACTTCAAGCTAGCGTATTCAGTATCGAACCTGTTACGCATATCACATATTACCTTATGTTTATCGATGAGTCGCGCGTACTGGAGGTAGTTGAGAGTCACGTTATGAAGTTAAGCCAGTCCAATATTATTGACCGATATGAGGTTGCTCGTATTATAAAAAATGCAAGGTATCGTAATAGTTCGCAGTCGCATACTCCGGATTATCGCCTAGACGCAATACTGATATATAACGTCGACCTTACTCTGAATGAATTGATTCAAAACAAACACATAAATGAGAGCAAATCGCGGTTTACTACGGCACTGCGATCCCTTTCGAATTTTACGCTTCGACCCACAATGGCATGTTTTCATTGTCAAAACTCAATACACATTATACTTTCTAGACGCCCTTTTGAGTATAATCCAGCTAATCCAGCTGGTGATAAACGGTATGTTTCTATTCAGCGATCTGCATTGACTCGTCGAAGACGACTTGAAACTCATTAACTCATTAAATATCATCAATATCAATTACATTTTCTTTTTTATTTTTATTTTCCTTTTCCTTTTCCTTTTCCTTTTCCTTTTCAACTGTGACAATGACGCGATCATTCTTATCCTCATCTTCGTCCTCGTCCTCCTCGTCCTCGTCGACATCATCCTCATCATCGTCAGAATCGACGGGTGGTAAATCTGTAAGCCAATCCGAGCCTGATATTACATTTGTACCGGGTGTACCTACCCCACTGTCGCCGCTTTTACCAAATTCAACAACTCCTTTACGGCGTGACTCGTCCTTCGCATATTTATTGAATATACCGGTTCCAGACGTGATAAATTGAATGCCGTCACCAGTTGAATCCAGTGGTACAGAGACGGATTGAGATGACGAATGTGGTTTTCCATTATTATCATCCAATCCGCTACTCAGTTTACTCAAGTCGCAAACTTTACGCAGTTTTTCTTTTTCTTGTTCGCCATAAACGTAAAGTAAATCGCACCTTTTTAACTCTCCTGCAGACTTACTGGGCTCGCTTGATGTACTGTAATCATGAAGACCAACCAATACTACACTACCGCTTGAAATATTGTTATCCGTTTTTCGCCGCCCCGTAAATTTTTTTCGTATAATACACAGTCGTTTATACCCGTCACTGCACATTACCGTGCACATGCAATTTCCTAAATGTTTCTGAACAACTGCGTACTGTTCCCCCTCTTCCTTTACGACTCTTACCGTTTTGCTGTTTCCATTCGATTGGGATTGGACGACGAATTTACGAGCAAGTCCTTTACTTTTATTTCCGCCGCCGACATTGTATACCATTGTATGTATAAGTCGTTCGTTGTTTGTTACTTTATTATATATATCATTCTCTCTATTTTGTTTTTGTATATAAAATTGATTTTTAAAATTAGAAAAAATAGTCGTTTTGCATGAGCGGGTAATATTTCTATTCTTCCATTCTTCCATTTTAATGTCGGGGTCGTGTACAGCAGAATTAGATACTGCAAACTCAAAAACAGTGTATTACGGGTGGTACTGTCCGGCAATCCAGCAACTTCGAATTGATCATCCAACCATTCACACATTTCGAGGTCGAAAAATCGAAAGTCCGCCGTACACGTACTACAATACGCCTGACGGTCGAAAGGTTCTTGTGACCGAAATAACGGAGTCAAATCATCCTACTGATCGGCAAATAAAAAATGGAGACGTGCTTGTAGGTGAGGTGACCACCTGTTACCGTAGGTCGTACCGGCCAGAATGAAAACTAACTTATGGAGTCGATAAAAAAGTATTGCATTATAAGAGCCCCTCCAAATAAAGCCACTCCCAAACACGTATATACAATGTCAGTCCAATCCTTGGCGTCCGTCTTGGTATCCAGCTGTTTGTGAAGCAGCTTTCCAAATTCCCTGCGTACAAAATTAGGAAGACAAATTAACCAGCATGCAAATAATCCAATCCCCGCAATAATTAGTCGTTTCAGTATTTCACTTGGAATTAAAAAAAACGAAACAAGTGAAAGTGCTGTAGTAAGTAGGAATGTCACTAATGGAATGGATGAAAACTCAAGCATTTTGTTTAACACCTTTTGATTAGCCGCACGCATCAAAAAAAAGAGTATAATTGCTCCAAAAATTGATCCAATAATAATTAAAATAAGTATGGCAATACTGACTTCACGAATTAAGGATATTCCAATGACAAGAACAATTAGAGCAAGCATAAAAAGACAAGCGTACCAGTCAACTATGTCCATTATAACACTCTAATTCTGATCACGATTCTACTTTTATTTTTATTTTTTATAATTTGGGTATTAACATATCATAATATAATATAATAATATCAATAATTATTAATTTTGATAAATAAACCAATAAGCCAATACAATATAATATAATATGCCATTTCTTAGAACGCAACAAATCATTCGTGACGCTAGTGGATGTCTAGTGTTAAGCTGTCCCTCAGCCGTAAATCCAATCATCTATTATTCGGGTCGAAAATATGCTACCGAGCCAAATATTCCATCTACTCAAAAGCGTATTCAAAAAACAGTGCGCTTGGCCAGCTCAGACTACGTGCACAGTTTAGTTCCGCAGGTGGTGTATAATCCGCCAAACGTGTACGGACAAATTCCGTGGAACAATGCAAGTGACCGCGCAGTTGCAGGGGTTGTTCGGTCCATCGTTCCGTCGCACGGCGACTCAACTACTAGAAGTTTGACTCGCGCTAGACCTGGGGCATGCAGCGCTTCTGGAAAGGGAGTCGATATAAAACACGGGTCATATGCTCGGTACTTGGCCAAACTGAAAGGGCGTACAGTAGCCCGAACATGTGAAGAGACTCCAGTTCCCGCTCCTGTGCGCGGAAACAAAACGAATTACTTTTCGATTTCGCATTCCAATTCGTGCAAGCCATCGACGCACCTTTGAAAAAAAATTGATTTACATTTTCATTCATGTAATATGTAAATCAGTAGCGCTATTTGTAACTTGTAACTCATCCGATGTCTTGGGCGAGTATTGTAAAGAATACATCTTCATCTTCATCTTCATCTTCATCTGCAGGAGCGCCTAATTCCATTAAACCAGTACCGTCAGCACCAATCCCAATCCCGGCAGCACCAGCAGCTTCTTCGGCGCATTTAAAATGCAACAACCCAGTTGATTATGACTGGTTGAAAACCTCATGGAAAATCGACAATGACGCATATGACCGTGGTCAGCGCGAACTAGAAGTTGAAATTCAAAAAGGATCCAGACCCGACAACATCCGTTTACGTCGTCCGGGTGCCGCCACTTCACTACCTATGACATTTGTCACAAATGAAGACTACTATACCTGGATATGCAGTGAAAAGAGCCAGAATCGGGTGTATTCGGACGATTTGTTCGCTGAACGGATGCGTGAATGGCGCGCGAAAATGAACTGGCATCTTCCACCCGAGAAAAAAAGTGTTAGTGACCAGGAACGTCGTCAAGGATTTTACATTGTCAGAACACGAGACTCAGTTTCAGGGGAACCAGTTTCTGTTGTAAAATATGTTACGCCATACAGTTCAAGCCGCGACCTTGGGAATGAAGAACTGGTTGAAATGATGTGGTGCCTAGTCCATTCTCGATCCGACGAACTAGTCGCTTGCAAAACGGTGGCCGAGTTCAATGCGCTCTTTAACCGAACATCGCATCTTTCACTTTCCATCTGGAAACTATCTAATCGCAAAAATTTAATGTCGAAAACATTGCTGTGGATGCTATCTCAAAAAGCCAACATATTTCCAGGTCGCAGTCGCCCAGGAACTGCAGTGTGGGAACGCGACCCATCAACTTTAAGTTACCAAGAAGTCGCAAGGGCCAAATCCAGCTATACCAATAGCATGGTATTCTTCAACGATATTCAATGCTGTACTGATAAAGTGGGACAACAGGGAGAGCGACGATGAGTGGCTTGATTGGCCATGATGGTGTGTGTGTGACAACTAAATGCATGAATAAAATAAAATATTAAAATATATACAAAATATATACAATAAAATATATATTTTTTATATTAGTATTAGTATTAGTATTCGTATAGCGACTTCGCTGCGAATGTGAACGACCAATCATTTCCATTCAAGTTCACAACAAACCCATTATCATCAATCAGAGTTACTTTAAGTCGTTGAATCGTAACGGGTCCAAAGTAGTCGCGCGTGAATGACGCCAAGCCGGGATTTGAATCTGTAATTGCCGATCCGATCGCAATTCCGTTTTTATTGAAGTTAATCATTGCAAATACGTTGGATGATGTAGGTTCGGCTACACGGTCGATCCTCGTCAAGTCCCGATTTCTTCGAATTTCATTCACGGTATACAGTTGGGCTTCCGTAAGGGTGCGTGGTTCAGAAGGAATGTTTACTGTGATTTTATCGGTTGGGCCGCCAAACGGATCGGGAATCGTTTCACACGGAATATCAGTGTCATAATAATATGGCGTATCCAATCGGGTTTCAGTATTTGTTACGCTAACGATTCCGCCATTGATGCGGTTGTTCTTATAGTCATCCAATACCAGCATAAAGTATTTTGGACCGTATGTGTCAATTACAGCTTCGCTCGTAAGTTCAAATCCATTTGTTGGTGAAACAAGAGTCTCGGGTATATCATAAACCATTCCATCAAGTGCAAAACTGTTATAAATAACACTGGTATGAACGCTGTTGCTTCGAAAGCCCAAAATCCATCCCAAACAGTTGTTGATTTTATTACTTTGTCGACAACTTGCTCCGCAATCCAGGATCCGCCTTGGGTCAAAAAAAGTTAGTTTGAATTTGACGGTACCGTTAGAAGTATTTTTGAACATGCACTTTCCGGTAGCTTCTACGTATGATACCGTCAAATTTGCACGAGCAGTGGTTCGAATCAATGAACTTTCATCGACCGCTGCTAGCCGCGCTCGAATTTCGGTAATCAGTGCAGTCGGGCTGTAGTTTCCAGTCGCCACAGTGATGGTTGTGGTAACGCTGTTTGCTGGTCCACCGCTTACAGAATTGATTTCGGTTGCAGTAATGTGAAAACAATTGGTTCCAGTTGCTGCGTCAACCGCGTACCACGAATACGGCAGCGTAATTGACATCATTTGAAGTGACACAACATTTTTGAGTTCTTCGCTAAGTTGAACGTTGAAATTGGTACTAGATGACGCACCTAACGGATCGGTCGTATGCGGAAACAGGTTTGCGCGACGTTTACTATTGATCACCACAATTCGAGTATACATGTTACGCAGGGTTGGATTCATTGTACCCTGTGCTATTGGTACATTATACGCGCTAGGAATACTTAGTTGACGCTGTTTCATAATGTAATGCCCATTTTCATCAACTGCGAGTTCAAACTGATTTTGCCGATTCGTTGCAGCAATTTGAGCTTGCGCTGATCTGTAGCTGCGTTCAGGGGTAGCGCTCGATTGTACAGGTTGGTCATTTTCTAACACCCGTTTTACAGTTCCATAACAGCCGGGATTCGTACCTGCAAACAAGCTTCCGGTATTAATTACCCCAAGGGTAGAAACGGCAAGCTCATACTCTTTTTCAGAAGCAGCAGCAGATGCAGAAGCAGCAGATGCAGCAGAATCAGAAGAAGTGGCGGAAGGAGCCGCAGCACTCAGTTCCACGCTTTCAACTGTGGCAATTGTATCATTGCCGAACTTCAAGAGTTGATCTACTTCCAAGGTACCACTTGATAACGTTACAACAATTCGAACAACGCTTTCGGTGTATTCAGGCTCCCATGGAAGGTACTGATTGCGTTCCCATCGAAGCTGTTCGTTCGGATTGGACATAACGCGCAAACGTGAGCGCGCATGAACATCAAACTGCGCGTACTCTTCTCCCTGGCGCGTGTATACTTCAGATGCGTCGCCTCCGCTCACAACGCCCGAGTCTAGTCGCTGGGATTCTCTCACCGCTTGTGCGGCAGATTGCGCGGCTTCTTCGCGAGCACGAGCTCGAATGGCCGCGCTTGCATCCGTATTTGCTTTTGCAATGTCCGGATCCCAGCTTGCATTTTCACCTTGAGCAGCTCGAGCTGCACGTATACGTTCTCGCGCGGCCCGGCTTTCAGTAGTGTCCGAGTTTATTGCCTTGGCTTCTCTTACCAGTTTTACTTGAATCTCTCTATAAAAAAGAGCAAGTTGGTTGTATTGCGCGGCGTCGCGAGGAGACGTCAACTGCTTGCTGGCGGCCTTATTTTTGTACTTTGTGATATTTGAGTTTGTTATGGTTAAAATATCATTTTCAGTAACATCTTCAATTTTCGACGGCAAATTCAACAACTGTAACAATTCTGGCACAGTGTAGTTGTCTGCGTTAAACTTTTCGGAGTCTGTCATATTTTGATAACTATTAGTATTACTATTACTATTACTATTACTATTTACTTATTATCTAGTTAGTTAGTTAATTATTTAATTTCTTAAGTATTTTAGATTATTTATCTCTGTATATCATCTAAAATAATTTGAAACATGCGGGTAAAGAAATATGAGAGATTATAATTGCATCGTCGTACTGCCACTTCCGTTATCCATTTTGGAATGCGTTGAATGCCTCTACCTCGTTTTGCATGTCGTGCGGTTTTGAACAGCATCCAGTCCAACTTTTTGAATATGGAAGACAATTTCGGGTGCGGGTCAATGTGGAGTTCGCGGTCGATCCGTTCTTTTCCAATAAACTTGTATCGGTTATAGTTACGGGTTTCATACACATTGAATTTACGCTGGGCTAAACGATTTCCGGATTCAGCACTTGCACCGGAAGCCGCGCCGCAAACAATTTTACCGACTCCCATGATCCTGTTTTGATCATTGTTCATTTCTAGAACAAACATGGTTGATCCTGCGCTCGTGGTAGTAACACTAATGTCGGTTGGCGAACAATAAATACATCCCTGATGGTTGTGACGACTTCTCCAGTCTACATTTTCCTTCCATGTTGCGTTGTTAAAAATGGTGCACGCAATGTTATGGTACATCAATAGTATAGTTAGTTAATAGCCAACCAAAAGTCTTGTTTATAAATTATAGTTCTCAAATAGAAATACAGTAACAATTTTATGATAATTATTAATTCGGGCTTATTGGTGCAGCGAGACGTCTCTTTAGTTCTGCTTCAGCTTTTTTACGTTCAGCATTATTGAGGTGGCTTTCAAGTAACTTAACTCCAACCGCAAAACAGATAAAACCTATAAAAACTAGCACTCCTAACACTGCGGTCACTACTTCGCCTCCTTTCTGAGTTCTACGCAAGCGTCTATTTTTGGTACGTCTCGTTCTACCCCCTTTAAGGGTAATTCCGAATCCGTCTACTTTGAGGCACGGTTCATTAGCAGCTCTATGATATTGTTTCACGAAGAACTTCATTAAATCATATCTTTTTACGGTGTACTCATTGAAATACTTATTGAGTGAAACTTCAATTGGGTCACCGTTAGGTTAGGGTTAGTAATAACCCAATCTTTTAAGGTTTTAAGAGAATTAATTGAAGTAGTTAATAGTTCGTTTACGAATTTTTCAAGTGTTTTCATATAGTCGCATGTACTGTCAGTACGGATTTGTAATTCTTTGTTAAGTGAACTAGTAACGTTGTCACTCGCCGTTTTTAGTTTACTTTTAAATTCCTCACTAGTTTGAACGGCTTCCAAAAAGTCAATAACTTGTTGTCTAGTATAATTAGTTTTCAACATTCCTATTATATTTTTAGCGTCGGTATCAACGTCTCCGCCTCGCAGTATCCGGTTACGTTTACGCTTTGTTATATATTTCCTTTTAATTGTAAACGGCATATTTGTATTTGATTATAATTATGATTATGATTATGATGATATTATGTTATATATAAAACAATTATAAAATAATTCTGCTGCTTAAAATGATAAAATTTGTAACATCAATTATAAAACACTTACAACCTGAGCCACCGGAGCAAGGCTTGGTACAAATGTCGATACGACTGGAAGCACTTTCTTTATAACGGGTAAACTTTTCTTAATTGCAGGAACGACCTTTTTTTTAATAAAGTTTTTCTGGTCAGGGGCACATTGAGAGAAATCAGCTGGTGAAGAGGATGATGAGAAATCCATGGTGTGTATTTATATATTTATATATATTTTATTTCATTTATTTAACTTATTTCATTTGTTTAACTTATTTCATTTATTTCATTTATTTAACTATCGTATTACTCCACGCCTGCACTCGGCTTTAGTCTTTGCAACCGCATCATTCACTGCGCGATTTAATTCGGCTTGAGTAATTGTAGAACAACTTTTTATTTTCCATGCAATATCGCCATACGCTTTAGAATCGCTTCGGTCGGAGTATGCGTTGCTCTCGGCGTATCCTACCAAGTCATCGGAGGTTACATTCAGTCCGCCAATCATAGGTTCATGCACGTGATGGATCTGCAGCGTTTGGTGTGTTGACACAATTGCGCCGCATAAAATAATTGCCAGTAAAATTGCAACTATCCAAGCGGTGCGAGTATTCATTTTATACTTTTTTTTATTTGTCTATATAATATTTAATTATATAATATAGTTGTAGTTGTAGTTGTAATCAATCAAAATGGCAAATGCACCATCATCATCTCCACCACAGCAACCCCAGAAGGAATTAAAGTTTCCAACATTTATGACGGGAATTTGGACTACCGTTGTTACAATAGTTGTTGGAATAGTATTGGGTCTTATTTCGGTATTTATTTTGATGGCAATTCATGATGCTGAAAACACCCCAAAAATATTTATGGTGGTCGGAATCATTGTAGCGATTATATTTATATTAAGCATCAAACAGCGGCCTCCCGCATTTGGATATTCGGTTTTGTCGATTGTTTTATTGATGGGGGCAATGGCGTTTGGGTTTATTTTACCGTATGATATGATTTTTCGAATAGCAGCAGGAGGGTGTGCGCTTGCTGCCGGATTAATAAAAATATTCTTTTATTGAATACAGATTTAAAAACTTTTTATATGTAGTATGTATAAACTCTTTGAACCCCTCCCTCCTTCTCTCCTTCCCTTTTTCTCTCTCTTTATCTCTTTCTCTTTCTTCATCAATGTCTCGCAGTATGTCTTCTTCTCGCCCCGGTTCAGGGGTACCATTTGGAGGCGCTAGCAACGGTGTCCGTGGTCCAACCTTTCAGTCCGGAGGTCATACCATCAGTTCAAATACCGGATTTTTAGCAAATCCCAGTCGCGCAGCACAGCATGCTGCAAATAACGCAGGCGCATTAACTCGGCACGAGGCAACCGCAATCGGTCTCCACCTGGCGGGCCGTCCAAGTGGTCCATTTAGCGGTCCAAGCCGAGCACTTCCTGGATTTCCACGATAAACGTGGTGATACTACAAAATTTTATTATGTATAGTATTATAATATACATCATAATATACATAATAATATATAATATAACATGGTAACTGAAGCAGTCTATAATGAGTGGGTAAGTTCTTTGTCGAAGCTGGTAATGGCAGCAATAAGTAATGACGAAGTAGGGTTACAAAAAATATTTGATGAGTTAATTGTTAAAATGTCCGGCGTATCCCCGGTATCCCACGTATCTCCCAGTAAACCTTTTATCCCCCCAGAACTTACGGGAGGCCTAAAAGTAAAAAAGTATAACCGAAAAAACAGAACACTTAGACGCAGGCTGCTTCCCGGTCATGCGGTATATCGCCGCACGACCCAACAGAGAGTCTTTAGAGAAACTGTACAGTACTTCCTGGTTTTACCCTCGTTGATTTTTATAATATACATGGCGATCAACAATCCGCGTATGCCAAACGAAACTGCAAAAGATCCGCTACTTGAGTTTGCATTACTTAATTTTTTCATTCCATTTGTGGGAATGAATGGAATTGTTTTCCCGCTTTCTGAGATGATTTTGTTTCTTATCAACTTCCAAATCCCAATATCAATCATGCAGTCACTGGTGAACGTTTATAACTGGTTTGCCGATAATATAGATAGAGGAACCGTGGCCGCCAACGAAATTGTAGATGACCTGAGCGACCTTAGCGAACTAGCTGTAAGTGTATACCCAGACCGTAGATTCAGCCGGATGCGCCCCTCAAGTCAAACCCCTTCTGCGGAAAGTATGGTATCCGCTTATCGAAAAAAGAAAGCGCAACTACCATTACCAACATATGACGAACTGGTTGACAGGACGCGAGACTACCTTTTAAAAAAAAGTCTTGCATTGAATCACTCAAATCAGCGGCGCATAATGCTGTTAGCCATGACAGGAATGACCAGACGAGTTGCGTTACTGTTACTAACCCCTACATCTACATCAAGACCCGATCTCAGATTAAGCCGTCGGTTTAACCGTAACAGTCTTCAAACTACATTGCTAAGTAAAGTGAAAGGCGCCACCGCTTATAAGCTGACCCTTCCGCAGAAAAAGACGTTTTACACGGTATGTGACAGCTGTAACCGCACAGACGAATATTCCAAGGACGAAGATCCGAACGCGGTCACATTTTCAAGAGCGTGCGGCAGTTGTTCTTATGACATGTGCGATACATGCTATTCAAAATTACAAAGACGAAATCCGTATTCAAGTTCAGATACTATCTACAAAATATGTCCCAGGTGTAAGAATGATCTTTGATCCCGTTCCCGTTTTACTCGTACATGCATTCGAAAACAAGCGCCATACTCCAATCCATGTTGTTCAAGTTAAGCACGCGTCCAAATTCGTCAAGTACCGTAATTCGCATTTTTTGAATGTCGACAGGACCAAAGTAGATGCGGGTTCTGAAATCCAGTTGCCCGCTTATCCCATCATCTTGTCCAATTCGATACACATTTTCAGACTGTCGAAGTTTATTCAAGTTTATTCGCGCCACCACATTCGGAGACGATACCGAATCTTTATACGCGGAAATAAAATAGTTGTTTACGTTATTATTATAATCATCTATGGCAATAAACGCGTATCTCGGCCCTTGAATGGAACATATTCCTTCTGAAATCACTGTCATAGCGGCAGTGGAAGTAGATGCTTGTGCTGCGCTTGCGGTGCCAGCCGAATTATAGGCTCCTGCTCTAAATCCTAGGCTCCACCCCAAAAACAACGGAAGCGCTGCGTTTTCGATGGTATTACCCGAACTGTCTACATTAAACGTCAATGTGAACGGACTCGGAGGAATAACGCTGTTGGAAAGCGAAATATCTTGTGCAAAAATACTACGCCCGCTTATGCGATCCACTGTAAACCGCAGCCTCAACATACCGTCGTCTCTTCCACTTGAACATGCGCGAAGTAGCGTGTTTATGGTTGTTTCGATTGTTGATAAATTTGCATCGGAACTTGAATCAATTGACGTTTCATAGTTTCCGTCGGGTAAAACAATTACGTCACTGCGTTTCCGTTGTTCTGCAGTAAGTCCCTCTGACAAATCATCCGTCCAGTCCACACGAAACGCATTATTTCCGAGCTCGGCACTGATTGCATAATACGTAATCGGCATTTCTACTGCGGCAACACGAAACCCTACCACCTTTTCAAACCGATACGGTAGAGTAAGTTGAATGTCGGTGCTTTTTGTCGATGCGTAACTTGGTCGAAATCGAGTGTCTATATTAAGTGCACGACGCACGGTACGGCGGTAAATCGGATTGATTACGCCGGAAGATGATCCGCTGAAATCTCCGGGACCGCCTCCCCCACCTGAACCAGAAGCAGGCGTTCCGGACGATGATGCTGCACCTACAGTTGAGTTATGTATTGAGCTTGGATTCTGGATTAAAAAATGCTGGCCTTGTTGAACGACGGTATTTTGCATGGTTGCAAATGCAGCCGACGCGGATTGAGGCGGTCGAACCGGGGGTAAAAACAAGTTATCATTTGGATTATATTGAGTAACTGAAACTGAATTTCCGCCACCTCCACCACCACCGCCACTGCCAGGAAGTCGCATACCGGAAACCCCTGACGCTGCCCCCCGTGTGTACGCGTTAATACGATCACTTGCCTGTTCTAAAAATGCCTTTATTTCTACTTTTAGTTCCAATGGTAACGCGGGGTCTCCCGTCAACTTTCTACAAAGCACGTCACGCTTGCGTTCAACAATTGTGGAGTCATAAATAGGAATACCTGATGAACGCCCCAGCATAAAAAAATCTTCCAGCTCATCAATTGTGTAGTTGTCAATGTTAAGATCGAAGTCCATATTTGGCAGGTTATCTGTGTTATATTATAGTGGTTTAATTTATCTATTTTATGTATTTAAATTTACGTATATTATTTTGTGGTTGTAGGTACGCGCGTATTATTTTACAGATATAGGTAGATATATAGAGTTTATAACAACTTTTAAATAATCGTTTAATGTTATAAACTAACTTTGATTGGATCGAGATTTAGATCTGGAATGGCTGTTCATTCTTCTATACTTATGTCTGGTTTTAGTTCGTTTACCTCCAGAGGTAGATGTATGGGGCGGAGAATGAGGCGAGCGTCTACGTCTACAAGACCTTGAAAAACAACCAAAATATCGTTTCCACCAAGGGACTGATGCTGGTTCTGATTCAGACGCACTTTGAGAATGAGAATGAGATAAAATATCCTTAACTATTGCTTTGGTGATTAAAAGCCTTCGCTCGGCACTATTAGTTGAAACACGCCGGGATTGAGACATTTCAAATTCCGTGGTATGTTATATATATTTATGTTTTATAAAAAATATTGATGACTACAGTTTATAAGTTATTTAGTTTTAGTTTTAACTTTAACCGAGTCTAGTATTATTTTTACTCGGAACAGTCTAGAATTTCTCCCATATCCAAGTGTTTATTGTATATCGCGATTGTTGTTCTCCTACGCTTGTTACTGAATGTGGATGGGTCCAATATGGCGGAAACATTATAGCTTCTCCCCTTTGAACTCGAAATTTGACGCCGTGGTTTGGAAAACAAAATACACCTCCGTCATAATCATCATTCAACACAATGATTAAAGATAAACACCTTACATAATCTTTTGATCCTTTATATTTAGATGTAATTCCATCTGTATGTAATTTTGTTTTTCCAATTATTTTACGTAATGTGTATCCATCATCATGCATGCCCTTAAATAAACATTGTATATCCCTTAACCTTACAAGTAACTTACCGACTGCATTGAATATAAACTTGTCTATAATAGTTGAATAAGGTATGTTCATAGTTCTCATTTCATCTAATACAATAAATTTACATTCTACGTTATTACCATATTCAATTGGTTTTTCTGTTAATAATCTTGAATTATTTTCAATATAGCTGATTAAAAAATCGCACTGCTGATTTGTAAAAATGTTGGCAGCCGTATATATACAACTACCCTTTTCACCGCGTTCTTGAAGTTCAATGATACGCGGTATCTCATTAAACGATATCGATAATTGCCCTATATTTTGTAATGCAAGTGGATAATGACTCTTATAGGTTCCAACTGACGTATCGCTGGTAAGTTCATCCACTTTTTCTGCTGGGAGTAAGTATCCGAATGATAATGATATTCTTGGTACGTCACTAGTATTTGGATCAGACCAATGTTCATCTATACCAGACCGACATAAAACGTAAGAACCGTTAACTGTCTCGACTACAACACCATTGTAATATGTTGTACCAGTATTATTCGGAGGAGTATTTATAAAAACATTAAATCTTACATGAAATAAATTATTTTCAAAATCATTTGGGTCAGTATGACAATGAATAACCCCGTTTAATGGAACAACTGCAAGAAAGTCTTT
>JACCEC010156908.1_pt1 | contig 30006 bp, 30 predicted proteins | sample 7450121 | NCBI WGS metagenome assembly JACCEC01 (sample SAMN15323455, study PRJNA562643) | freshwater metagenome | isolation source: river surface water | place: USA:Blue River Watershed | collected 2017-08-18 | reverse complement strand
CGGCTGGTGCTGGCCTTCCAGCCGCACCGCTACACGCGCACGCGCGATTTGTTCGAGGACTTCGTGAAAGTGCTGTCGGGCACCGACGTGCTGGTGCTGGCCGATGTGTATGCGGCCGGCGAGCAGCCGATTCCCGCAGCTGACGGCCGGTCGCTCGCGCATGCGCTGCGCGTGGTCGGCAAGACGGAACTGGTGTTCGTCGAGGACATCGCCGACATGCCCGCGGTGCTGCTGCGGATGGCGCAGGACGGCGACGTGGTGATGACGATGGGTGCAGGATCGATTGCAAATGTGCCGGCGCAGCTGCTGCAGCTCGCGCAGGAACGCTCGGCACGGGGACAGGAATGAGCAACAAGGATTTGAATCAGGAGTTCGGCAAGGTCGGCGTGCTGTTCGGCGGACGCTCCGCCGAGCGCGAAATTTCGCTGATGTCGGGCAGCGGCGTGCTGAAGGCGCTGCAGTCGCAGGGCATTGACGCGCATCCGTTCGACCCTGCACAGCGTTCGCTCGCGGATCTGGCGGCAGAGAAGTTCGATCGCGTGTTCATCGCGCTGCATGGCCGCTACGGCGAGGACGGCACGCTGCAGGGCGCGCTCGAGCAGCTCGGCATTCCGTACACCGGCCCCGGCGTGCTGGCGTCGGCGATCGCGATGGACAAGGCGATGACCAAGCGCGTCTGGATGTTCAACGGCCTGTCGACGCCGCGCTTTGAAATGCTCAACGCCGGCAGCGACTGGAACGCGGTTGCGGGCAAGCTCGGCCTGCCGCTGATCGTGAAGCCGGCGCACGAAGGCTCGACGCTCGGCCTGACCAAGGTCACCGACGCGGCGCAGCTGCCGGCCGCGTATGCGCTGGCAGCGCGCTTTGACAGCGCGGTGATGGCCGAGGAATTCATCAGCGGCAAGGAGCTGACCTGCCCGGTGCTCGGCAGCGGCGACGATGCACGCGCGCTGCCGGTGGTGCGCATCGTCGCGCCGGACGCGAACTACGACTACCAGAACAAGTATTTTTCCGACGAGACGCAGTACCTGTGCCCGAGTGGCCTGCCGCCGGAGCAGGAGCACCGCATCCAGCAGCTGGTGCTCGACAGCTATCGCAGCCTCGGCTGCCGCGGCTGGGCGCGCGCCGACGTGATGCTGCGCGCCACCGACGACGAGCCCTTCCTGCTCGAGATCAACACGTCGCCGGGCATGACCGGCCATTCGCTGGTGCCGATGTCGGCTGCGGTGGCGGGCCTGCCGTACGAGCAGCTGTGCGTCGAGATCCTGCGTATGGCGGCGCTGGACCTGCGGCCGTCGGCCGACTGGAAACCGGACTAATCGAGGGCGCGCGCGATGTGGAACGACGTCAGGACGATGAACACGATCACCCGGCTGCTGGCCGGCGTGCTTGTGCTCGCGCTGGCGTATGCAGGCTATCGCTGGATCGCGCGCCAGCCGATGTTCAATTTGCAGCGCGTGCAGGTACAGGGCGCCGGCGGCAAGCCGCTGCGCTATGTCGATGCCGCGACCGTGCGCAGCAGCGCGCTGCCGCGCATCCGCGGGAATTTTTTCAGCGTGGACCTGAACGCTGCGCGCGCCGCCTTCGAGACCGTGCCGTGGGTGAAGCATGCGTCGGTGCGGCGCGAATGGCCGAACCGGCTGGTGGTGCAGGTTGAAGAGTATGTGGTGCTCGGCACCTGGGGCGGGCACGAAGGGCGGCTGGTGTCGGTCGATGGCCTGCTGTTCACCGCCAACCTGGCCGAGGCCGAAGAGGAGGGCGCGCTGCCGGTGCTGGAGGGCCCGGACGAGAGCGCAGCCGAGGTCGCGCAGCGCTTCGCCGACCTGCGCGCATGGCTGGAGCCGCTGGAGCTGGCGCCGCGCGAGCTGAGCTTGTCGTCGCGCTACGCGTGGACGGCGAAGCTGGAAAACGGGATCGAGCTCAATCTCGGCCGCGTGCACGAACAGCGCGAGATGCAGGCGCGTATCGACCGGCTGGCGAGCGTGTATCCGCAGCTGGCGTCGGCGCTGCCGGGACGGATCGAGGCGATCGACCTGCGCTACCCGAACGGGCTGGCGCTGCGCCGCCGCGCACAGCCGCTGCCGGCGGCTGACGCGCCGTCCGGTGCGACGTGAACGAATTGAGCAACACAATGATGAAGATGAAGAGGGCCCGGTAAAGCCATGACAAAAGACGCGAAGAACCTGATCGTCGGACTCGACATCGGCACCTCGAAGGTGGTGGCCGTGGTCGCCGAGGTGCTGCCCAGCGGCCGGCACGAGATCATCGGTCTCGGCCAGAGCGAATCGAAGGGCCTGAAAAAGGGCGTGGTGGTGAACATCGAGGCGACGGTCGAATCGATACAGCGCGCGCTTGAAGAGGCCGAGCTGATGGCCGACTGCCAGATCCGCAACGTCTGGACCGGCGTCGCCGGCAGCCACATCCGCAGCTTCAATTCCAGCGGCATGGTTGCGATCAAGGACAAGGAAGTCACCGCCACCGACGTGGCGCGCGTGATCGAGACTGCGAAGGCCGTCAACATCCCGACCGACCAGCAGCTGCTGCACACGGTGGCGCAGGAATTTATCGTCGACAACCAGGAAGACGTGCGCGAGCCGATCGGCATGAGCGGCATCCGCCTTGAGGTCAAGGTGCACATCGTCACCGGCGCGGTGTCGGCGGTGCAGAACATCGTCAAGTGCGTCCGTCGCTGCGGGCTGGAAGTGACCGACCTGCTGCTGCAGCCGATGGCCTCGGCCGATGCCGTGCTGACGGCCGACGAGAAAGAACTCGGCGTAGTGCTGATCGATGTCGGCGGCGGCACCACCGACATCGCGATCTTCACCGAAGGCGCGATCCGGCATACCGCGGTGATCCCGATTGCCGGCGACCAGGTCACCAACGACATCGCGATGGCGCTGCGCACACCCACCGCGGAGGCTGAAGAGATCAAGGTTCGCTACGGTATCGCCAAGCAGATGCTGGCCGACCCGACGGAAGTATTCGACGTGCCCGGCCTCGGCGACCGCGCACCGCGCACGCTGTCAAAAGCCGCGCTGGCAGCGGTGATCGAGCCGCGCGTCGAGGAACTGTTTGCGCTGGTCCATCAGGTCGTGCGCGAATCGGGCTTCGAAGAAGTGCTGTCGTCCGGCGTGGTGCTGACCGGCGGCAGCGCGCTGATGCCCGGCATGGCCGAGCTGGCCGAGGACATCTTCCTCAAGCCGGCGCGCATCGGCGTGCCGGCCTATGACGGCCAGCTGGCCGACGTGGTCAAGAGCCCGCGCTATTCGACGGTGCTGGGCCTGCTGGAGGAGGCCAAGCGGCAGTACCTGCGCGGGCAGGTGATGGTGCGCCAGGGCGGCTCGGCAACGGCGGTCTGGCAACGAATGAAGGAATGGTTCATGGGGAATTTCTGAACCGGTGGAATACGGCAATAAAACGATAATAAATGGCAGCACACAGGCAGCAAAAACAACAAGCAGCGAACAAGAAGCAGCAGGGAAATGGCAAAAACTTCGGCAGTAATGGGATTGAAGAAACTTTCAAATGAACCGCAGTTGGTAGTTGCCAGCCGTCACGCAGCGTGATGGCTGCCGACTGAAAACTGCATCACCAAGGGAGTCAACATGGAAATCGATATGCTGGAAAACACGAAGGGCACGATCATCAAGGTGGTCGGCGTTGGCGGTGCGGGCGGCAATGCGGTCCAGCACATGATCAACAAGGGCGTATCGGGCGTCGAGTTCGTCGTCGCCAACACCGATGCACAGGCACTGACGCATTCGAAGGCGCACAACGTGATCCAGATCGGCGAGTCCGGCCTGGGCGCGGGCATGAAGCCGGCGGTCGGCCGCCAGCTGGCTGAAGAGACGCGCGACCGCATCGAAGATGCGCTGCGCGATGCGCACATGGTGTTCATTGCAGCCGGCATGGGCGGCGGCACCGGCACCGGCGCGGCGCCGGTGGTCGCGCAGGTCGCGAAGGAGCTCGGCGCGCTGACGGTGGCCGTCGTGTCCAAGCCGTTCTCGCACGAAGGCCGCAAGTGCATGGACATCGCCAACGAAGGTCTCGAAGAGCTCGGCAAGCATGTTGATTCCCTGATCGTGATCCTCAACGAGAAGCTCGAAGAGATCTACGAAGACGACAGCATGATCGAATGGCTCGGCCATGCGGACGACGTGCTGAACAACGCGGTCGCCGGCATCGCCGAGATCATCAACGTGCCGGGCCACATCAACGTCGACTTCAACGACGTCAAGACCATCATGGCCGAGCAGGGCAAGGCGATGATGGGCACGGCCGTCGCATCCGGCGTCGACCGCGCGCGCATCGCGGCCGAGCAGGCCGTCGCGTCGCCGCTGCTTGACGGCATCGACCTGTCCGGCGCGCGCGGCGTGCTGGTCAACGTGACCGCCAGCCGCTCGCTGAAGGGCAAGGAAATCAAGCAGGTGATGGAGACCGTGCGTGCGTTCGCCGCCGACGACGCGTCGATTGCGCAGGGCATCGCGTACAACGACGAGATGGGCGACGAGATGCGCGTGACCGTGGTCGCCACCGGCCTGGGCCGCAGCCGCCGTCCGGTGCTGGTGCCGGCGCAGGCGCAGGTGCCGATGGCGCGCACCGGCACCTACAACGAGCCGGTCGCCGCTGCCACGGCGATCGCGGTCGAGTCCGCACCGGCGGCGACGCCGGCATTCGAACCGGCCCGCACGCCGGCCGTCTGGCGTCGTGAATCGGCATCGGAAACGGTGCGCGCGATGGAGCGGAATGGCACGGAAACTTACGACATTCCGGCCTTCCTGCGTCGCCAGGCCGACTGATCCTGCAGGAAATCGGCGGGCAGGGCATACTTGCGCCTTGCCCGTCGCAAGCGGCGGGAAATGTTTGAAAATGAAAGGCGTCGGCCACAAGCCGGCTACGCCTTTTTTCCCCAACTGCTTCAGCGACAAGGACCAACATGACCATCAAGATCGGTGACCGTCTTCCCGAAGGCAAACTGTCTGAATTTATCGACGTCGAGACCGAGGGTTGCACGCTCGGCCCGAACACCTTCAACGTCTCCGACCTGGTCAAGGGCAAGACCATCGCCATCTTCGGCCTGCCCGGCGCCTATACGCCGACCTGCTCGGCCAAGCACGTGCCCGGCTATGTCGAGCACGCTGCCGCACTGAAGGCCAAGGGTGTCGACGAGATCTGGTGCATTTCGGTCAACGATGCGTTCGTGATGGGCGCATGGGGCCGCGACCAGGGCGCGACCGGCACCGTGCGCATGATGGCTGACGGCAGCGCAAAGTTCACCAATGCGATCGGCCTGCCGTTCGACCTGACCGAACACGGCATGGGCGTGCGCTCGCAGCGCTACTCGATGCTGGTGAAGGACGGCGTGGTGACGCAGCTGAACGTCGAGGCTCCCGGCAAGTTCGACGTGTCGAACGCCGAGACCCTGCTGGGCCAGCTCAACTGAGCCTGTCATTCGCATGATTCGCCAGCGCACCATTCGCGACAAGGTCAGCACGACCGGCGTCGGCCTGCACTGCGGCACGCGCGTCGTGCTGACGCTGCATCCGGCGCCAGTCGATACCGGCATCGTGTTCCGACGCGTCGACGTCGAACCGCCGGTCGAGCTGCCCGCCAACGCGATGGGCGTGGGCGACACGCGCATGGCCTCCGTGCTGGAAAAGGATGGCGTGCGCGTGTCCACCGTCGAGCACCTGATGTCCGCCTGCGCGGGCCTCGGCATCGACAACCTGGTCATCGACCTGACCGCCGAGGAAATCCCGATCATGGACGGCTCGGCGGCCTCGTTCGTTTTCCTGCTGCAGCAGGCCGGCTGCGTCGAGCAGTCCGCGCCGAAGAAATTCATCCGCGTGATCCGGCCGGTCGAAGTGCGCGAAGGGCAGGGCGCGAATGAGAAATGGGCGCGGCTCGAGCCTTATCACGGCTACCGGCTGAGCTTCTTCATCGAATTCAACCACCCGGCAATCGACAGCACCGGCCAGACCGCCGAAGTCGACCTCGGTTTCGAGTCCTACATCGAAGAGATTGCGCGCGCGCGCACCTTCGGCTTCATGCAGGACGTCGAGATGTTGCGCGGCATGGGCCTGGCGCGCGGCGGCTCGCTCGAGAACGCCATCGTGATGGACGAATTCCGCATCCTCAACAGCGGCGGACTGCGCTACCAGAACGAGTTCGTGCGCCACAAGATCCTCGACGCGATGGGCGACCTGTATCTCGCCGGCCATCCGCTGCTGGCCAGCTACACCGCGCACAAATCCGGCCACGGACTGAACAACAAGCTGCTGCGCGCGCTGTTCGCCGATCCCGACGCGTACGAGATCGTCACCTTCGACGCGGCGTCGGCCGCGCCGGCGGCGTATTCGACGCAGCTCGAGCAGGAGTGGGCGGCGGTTTAAGCCCCCCGGCAGCCAGCGCGCTCGCTGGTTGCGCCGTTCGGCTGAGCTACTGGGCATAATGTGAAGCCCGACGGCCGATGCTGCCGCCAGACTTTGCCTGCCATGCCGACTGCACCCTTGCCTTCCCTTCCGAAAGAATCCTCGCTGGCCATCGTTTCGCTGGTGCTCGGCGGCGTGGTCTGGGGCTTTGCGTGGTGGCCGCTGAAATACTTTGCCGCACTGGGACTCGACGGCCATGCGATCGCGCTGACCGCGTATGCGTTCGTCGGTGTGGTGGCGTTGCCGCTGATCTGGCGCGAGCGCCCTGCGTGGCGGCGTGAGTGGCACTGGCTGCTGCTGATCGGTCTCTTTTTCGGACTGGCCAATTTCCTGTTCAGCTGGTCGCTGATGGTGGGCTCCGTGGTGCGCGGCATGCTGCTGTTCTTCTTGCTGCCCGCGTGGGGCGTCCTCGGCGGCAAAATCTTCCTGCATGAACGGCTGGGCATGCGCCGCCTGTTTGCGGTCGCACTCTGCCTCGGCGGCGTGTTCACGATCGTCGGCGGCGTCAGTGCATTCGACGCGCCGCTGTCGTTTGCCGACGTGGCCGCGTTCATCGCCGGCCTCGCGTATACCGCAGCCGGCATCACGAATCGCGCTGCGCGTGAGATACCCATTGCAAGCCGCACGCTGGTTTCGTTCGTCGGTTGTGGCGCGGTGGCGCTCGCCGGCCTTGCGGTGCATGTGCCGGCGATTCCGGCGCTGACGGGGACTGACTGGACGCTGCTGTGCCTGTTCGCCTGCCTGTGGCTGATGGGCGGCACGCTGCTGACGACCTACGGCGTCACCCATGTGCAGGCCAGCCGCGCCGCGGTGCTGCAAGTGGCCGAGCTGGTGGTGGCGATCGTCTCGGCGGTGCTGGTCGGCGGCGAATCGCTGACCGCGGGTGAATATGCCGGCGGCGCCATGATCGTGGCGGCCACGCTGATCGAGGCGCTCGGCAAACCGCCCGACGCCGAGGCGGCGGGCGCCTGAATCGTTTCCCGCCTTTTCCGGCAGGTGCGTCTCTTCAAAAGCGACGCATGTCGCCGGTCACGTACCGCGACGCCAGTGACGTCAGCCGCGCCTCTGCCGGCGCGTGACGAGGCTGTGCAGCGCATCCTTCAACGGACTGTCTTCCAGCGACGCCGCCAGCGCCGCAAATGAACTGACCGCATCGCGCGGCAGGTCGTGGGTGACCGGCTTGTGCACCGGCCGCTGCGGCTCGGCCGGCATCAGCTGCACCTTCAGCCGGATGCCTTCCAACGGCCAGCCTTTTTCACGCAGGCCTTCCTGCAATTTTGGCAACATCTGCCGGAGCCGCGTCGCCAGCGCCGCATTCGGCACCGCGACCTGCAGCTGGCCTTCGCGAATCTGCATCGCGCGGCAATTGGCGAACAGGGTCGGCAGCAGCCGTTCGCAGTCCGCCTGCAGCTGGCCGACGCGGCGCGCGGCCGGCAGCAGGCCGGCCAGCTTGTCGCTGGACTGCAGGAACTCGAAGGCCTCCTTCGCGCCGGGGCGCGGACCGGGCCGCCGGGCCGGCGTGAAGTTCGGGGGATTTTTCGCCATCCGGCAACCTTAGCACAGCGTCAACGCTGCCTGAAGTGGCAGTCTGTCAAGAAGGGGGCACATGCTAGAATCGCGGCTTTGGCCGACGCCGGCCCGTGCGCGCACGAAGGCGCGCCTTAACCGCCGCAAGGCCCTGACACTTTCGACATTTGGCATGTCCCTACTGACCAAGATTTTCGGCAGCCGCAACCAGCGCCTGCTCAAGCAGCTGCAAAAGTCCGTCCGAGCGATCAATGCGCTTGAGCCGGCACTTGAGAAACTGTCCGACGACGAGCTGAAGGCGAAGACGCCGGAGCTGCAGGCGAAGCTGGCCGCCGGCGCAACCACCGATGACATCCTCGCCGAAGCCTTCGCGGTTTGCCGCGAAGCGTCGAAGCGGGTGCTGAAGATGCGGCATTTCGACGTGCAGCTGCTCGGCGGCATGGTGCTCCACCAGGGCAAGATCGCCGAGATGGCGACCGGCGAAGGCAAGACGCTGATGGCCACGCTGCCGGCCTACCTGAATGCGCTGACCGGAAAGGGCGTGCATATCGTCACGGTCAACGATTACCTCGCGCAGCGTGACGCCGAATGGATGGGCCGCCTGTACGGCTGGCTCGGCCTGACCACCGGCATCAACCTGTCGCAGGCCGCGCATGACGTGAAACAGGGCGCGTATGCGGCCGACATCACCTACGGCACCAACAACGAGTTCGGCTTTGACTACCTGCGCGACAACATGGTCTACACGGCCGCCGAGCGCGTGCAGCGCGGTCTGGCGTTCGCGATCGTCGACGAGGTGGACTCGATCCTGATCGACGAGGCGCGCACCCCGCTGATCATCTCCGGCCAGGCCGAGGACCATACCGAGCTGTACGTCAAGATGAACGCGCTGCCGCCGATGCTGACGCTGCAGGTCGGCGAGGAGACGTCCGACGGCAAGGGCAAGGTCGAGGTGCCGGGCGACTACACGAAGGACGAAAAGGCCAACACGGTGCTGCTGACGGAGGCCGGTCATGAAAAGGCCGAGCGCATCCTCACCGAGATGGGCCTGCTGGCCGAAGGCGCATCGCTGTACGACGCATCGAACATCACGCTGATCCACCACCTGTACGCGGCGCTGCGCGCGCATGTGCTGTTCCACAAGGACCAGCAGTACGTGGTGCAGAACGGCGAAGTGGTGATCGTCGACGAATTCACCGGCCGCCTGATGGCGGGCCGCCGCTGGTCCGACGGCCTGCATCAGGCCGTCGAGGCAAAGGAAGGCGCGCGCATCCAGAACGAGAACCAGACGCTGGCGTCGATCACGTTCCAGAATTACTTCCGCCTGTACGGCAAGCTGTCCGGCATGACCGGCACCGCCGACACCGAAGCGTATGAATTCCAGGAGATCTACGCGCTCGAGACCGTGGTGATCCCGCCGAACCGGCCGAGCCTGCGCAAGGATCGCCAGGACCAGGTGTTCAAGAACGCCGCCGGCAAGTACCGCGCTGTGCTCACCGACATCCGCGACTGCTACGAGCGCGGCCAGCCGGTGCTGGTCGGCACCACGTCGATCGAGAATTCCGAGCTGATCTCGAACCTGCTGACGAAAGAAAACCTGCCGCACAACGTGCTCAACGCAAAGCAGCACGCGCGTGAAGCGGAGATCGTCGCGCAGGCCGGTCGCCCGAAGATGATCACGATTGCGACCAACATGGCTGGTCGCGGCACCGACATCGTCCTGGGCGGCAATGTCGACAAGCAGATCCAGTTCATCGAGGCTGACGAGTCGCTGTCGGCTGAAGAAAAAGCGGCGCGCGCGCAGACGCTGCGCGACGAATGGCAGTCGCTGCACGAGCATGTGGTGGCCGCCGGCGGCCTGCACATCATCGGCACCGAGCGCCACGAATCGCGCCGCATCGACAACCAGCTGCGCGGCCGTTCCGGCCGCCAGGGCGACCCGGGTTCGTCGCGCTTCTACCTGTCGCTCGACGACCAGCTGCTGCGCATCTTCGCCGGCGACCGCGTGCGCGCGGTGATGGAACGGCTGAACATGCCGGAAGACGAGCCGATCGAGGCCGGCATCGTGTCGCGCTCGATCGAATCGGCGCAGCGCAAGGTCGAGGCGCGCAACTTCGACATCCGCAAGCAGCTGCTCGAGTACGACGACGTCGCGAACGACCAGCGCAAGGTGATCTACCAGCAGCGCAACGAGCTGCTCGAGACCGACGACATGGCCGAGACCAGCATCGCGCTGCGCCACGGCGTGTTCACCGACTTGTTCCGCCAGTACGTGCCGGAAGGCTCGATGGAAGAGCAGTGGGACCTGCCGGGCTTGCAGGGCGTGCTGCTGCTCGAGTGGCAGATCGACGTGCCGTTCACCGCGATGCTTGAAGCCGAACCGGAACTGACCGATGAGGAACTGCTTGAGCGCCTGATCGCGGCGGCCGACCAGATTTACCAGTCAAAGGTCGACCTCGTCGGCGCCGAGCATTTCGGCGGCTTCGAGCGCAACGTCATGCTGCAGAGCATGGACACGCACTGGCGCGAGCACCTCGCCGCGCTCGATCATCTGCGTCAGGGTATCCACCTGCGTGGCTATGCGCAGAAGAACCCGAAGCAGGAATACAAGCGCGAAGCCTTCCAGCTGTTTGCGCAGATGCTGGACCTGATCCGCAACGACGTCGTGCGCGTGATCATGACGGTGCGCATCCAGTCGCAGGAAGAGATCGAGGCCGCGGAGCAGCAGATGACGCATCCGCATCTCGAGAACGTGAACTACCAGCATGCGGACTTCAACCCGTCCGCCTCGCCGGAAGAACTGCTGGCGCCGGCGGCGCCGGAAGGCCAGGCCGATGCGGCGACCGCCGCCAGCGGACTGCCGAAGGTCGGCCGCAACGACCCCTGCCCCTGCGGCAGCGGCAAGAAGTACAAGCAGTGCCACGGCAAGCTGGCTTGATGTAAGGGCCGGCGTCGGCCGGCACGAAGGTTAACGACACTGGATCCCGGCCTGCGCCGGGATGACGTTCGAAGGGCTGTCTGCCTTTGCATGGTCATCCCGACGCAGGCCGGGATCCAGCGTCTTTTGAACGCTGAATCACTGACTCACGAAGGCACGACCATGGCCGTCAACTTTCCCCTCGTCACCCCGTCGAAACTGAAACCCGTGCCGGGTCTCCAGCTCGGATATGCGGAAGCCGGCATCAAGAAGGCCAACCGCAAGGACTTGCTGGTGATGAAGCTCGCGCCGGGCGCGACGGTCGCCGGCGTGTTCACCACCAACCGCTTCTGCGCGGCGCCGGTGCAGCTGTCGAAGGCGCACCTCGCGCTGGCCGCGACCTCCGGCAAGCCGATCACGGCGCTGGTGGTCAACACCGGCAATGCGAACGCGGGCACCGGCGAGGCTGGTCTCGCGAATGCGCAGGCAACCTGCGATGCGCTGGCCAGGCTGCTCGGCTGCGAAGCGTCGCAGGTGCTGCCGTTCTCGACCGGCGTGATCCTCGAGCCGCTGCCGGTCGACAAGCTGGTTGCCGGCCTGCCGCAGGCGATCGCGAACCTCGCCGACAACCACTGGTTCAGCGCCGCGCAGTCGATCATGACCACCGACACGCTGCCGAAGGCGGCGTCGCGCACGGTGACGGTGGCCGGCAAGAAGGTCACGCTGACCGGCATCTCGAAGGGCGCCGGCATGATCAAGCCGAACATGGCGACCATGCTCGGCTTCGTCGCGTGCGACGCGAAGGTGCCGCAGCCGCTGCTGGATCAGATGGTGAAGGATGCGGCGAACGCGTCGTTCAACTGCATCACGATCGACGGCGACACGTCGACGAATGACTCGTTCATGCTGGTGGCCACCGGCGCCGGCGAGCTCGAAGTGACGAGCGCCGAGTCGGACGAATACCAGGCGCTGTCTGCGGCGGTCACGTGGCTGTCGCAGGAGCTGGCGCAACTGATCGTGCGCGATGGCGAGGGCGCGACCAAGTTCATCACCATCAACATCGAGCAGGGCCGCGACGCCGAGGAGTGCCGCAAGATCGCTTACGCGATTGGCCATTCGCCGCTGGTGAAGACGGCTTTCTTCGCGTCCGACCCGAACCTTGGCCGCATCCTGGCGGCGATCGGTTATGCGGGCGTGGCCGATCTCGATGTCGGCAAGATCGACCTCTACCTCGACGACGTCTGGGTCGCGAAGCAGGGCGGCCGCAACCCCGACTACAAGGAAGAGGACGGCCAGCGCGTGATGAAGCAGAGCGAGATCACCGTGCGCGTGACGCTCGCGCGCGGCGAAGCGGCGGCAACGGTCTGGACCTGCGACCTGTCGCATGAGTATGTATCGATCAATGCGGATTACCGGTCTTGAGCTGGTAGCAGTCCATGGATTCCGGCGGTGATCCGAAGCCGCTGGATCCCGGCCAGCGCCGGGATGACGATTTAAGGGCCTTCGGCTTCAGCATTGTCATCCCGGCGCCGGTCGGGATTCAGTGTCTTGCGACCGTCCCTCGACAAACACGAAAAAAGCATGAAAGAACTCGAACAATTCCTGCAGCGCGCCGAAGCGGTTCTGGCGCGCGTTGAGAAACTCTTGCCCGGCCCGGCCATCGAGGCCGACTGGAACGCGTCCACCGCCTTCCGCTGGCGCGTGCCGCGCGACGGCCGCGGTTACCTGCAGCCGGTGCGCAATCCGGCGCGGATCAGCTTTGACGACCTGCGCAACATCGGTCCGCAGAAGGCGCAGATCGAGCAGAACACGGAGCAGTTCGTTACCGGCAAGCCGGCCAACAACGTGCTGCTGACCGGCGCGCGCGGTACCGGCAAGTCGTCGCTGATCAAGGCCTGCCTCGCGCAATATGCGCCGCAGGGGCTGCGCCTGATCGAGGTCGACAAGGAGCATCTGGTCGACCTGCCCGACATCGTCGAGATGGTCGCCGACCGTCCCGAACGCTTCGTGATCTTCTGTGACGACCTGTCGTTCGAGGAAGGCGAGGGCGGCTACAAGGCGCTGAAGGTCGCGCTCGATGGCAGCGTCGCGTCGCAGTCGGACAATGTGCTGATCTATGCGACGTCGAACCGCCGCCACCTGCTGCCGGAGAAATTTTCCGATAACGAATCCTATCGCCACGTCGACGATGGTGACCTTCATCCGGGCGAGACGGTCGAGGAAAAGATCTCGCTGTCCGAGCGCTTCGGCCTGTGGCTGTCGTTCTATCCTTTCCGTCAGGATGACTACGTCGACATCGTGCTGCACTGGCTGAAGCATTTCGGCGTGCCCGAGTCGCAGTTCGCCGAGGCCGAGCCGGAAGCGCTGCGCTGGGCGCTGCAGCGCGGCTCGCGTTCGGGGCGTGTCGCGTGGCAGTTCGCGCGCGACTGGGCCGGCAAGCACACGGCCTGACGGCAATGGGCGACGCCGCGCGGCCGATCGACGTTGCAGTCGGCATCCTGATGAAGCCGAACGGCGACGTTCTGCTCGGCCAGCGTCCGGACGGCAAGCCGTATGCGGGCTATTGGGAATTCCCGGGCGGGAAGGTCGAGCCCGGCGAGTCGGTGCTCGATGCGTTGAAGCGCGAGTTTGCCGAGGAGATCGGCGTGACCATCGTGTCCGCCGAGCCATGGTGCGGCGTCGAGCATGTGTATCCGCATGCGCATGTGCGGCTGCATTTCTACATCAGCCGCGAATGGCAGGGCGAGCCCGAGGGCCTCGAGGGGCAGCAGCTGGCCTGGCAGGGCAGCGTGCAGGTGGAGCCGGTGCTGCCGGCGACGATACCGCTGCTGGCGTCGCTGGACGGCGTGCGCTACGGCTGAACGGCCGAGCGTCCCCGGCGGGCGCGGCGACCGTCCGGCGTATTCACTGCAGTTCGTCCGGGTCCTGTTCTTCGTCCGGCGGCCTGCCGGCGATCTTGTATTTTTCTTCCGCCCACGCGCCCAGGTCGATCTGCTTGCAGCGCTCGGAGCAGAACGGCCGGTACTTGCTGGCTTCGGTCCATTCGACTTTTGCGCCGCAGGTCGGGCATTCAACGACAGCTACCATCTTTGCGGTCAGGTAATCAGAAATTGCAGAGGGTCAGTTCGAAGGGCACGTCGCCTTCGTAGGGTTTGGGCTTCAGGTCGCCGCCCTGGCTGGTAAAGCGTATCCACAGCACATACTTGTTGGCCGAGATCTCGGGGATCGCGCCGAGGCTGCCGTCGATATGCACGCGCAGCAGCTGGTAGCTGCGTCCCTGCAGCATCTGCTGGTAGCTGCCGGCGATCGCGATGATCTGCGTCGCACGACCGGACTCGCGCAGCAGCCGCAGCACGATGCGGATGGCGGCGAACAGCGGCTCGAGCGGCGCGAACCAGCTGAGGATGTCGTGGCGGCGCTGCTCGGCCGGCAGCTGTTGCCACGCATGGTACGACGGCAGGTCGAATTCACAGGCGCCGCCGGGGATGATGGTGCGGCCGCGTATGCTCATCAGCCATTCGTTGTCGCGAATGTGCTGGCCTGTCTTGCCCTGCATGCCAATCAGCGCTGCGCTGGTCTGCTCGATGTCGTTCAGGATCGCATCGAGCCGCGTCGCTTCCACGTTCGGGTTGGACTTGAAGCCCAGCAGCGTGTGTTTCTGACGGTCCAGTTCCTGCAGCAGGTCGGTTTTGAGGTCCGCGCGCCCGGCGACTTCGAGCATCTCGTAGATCGTCGCAAGCGCGACATGATGCTGCAGCGGGTGATCGTGGCGGATGAAGAAGTCGAACTTCTCGTGAAGGTCTTCCAGCCTGAGCAGCGTGCGAATACGCTCGTTGAAAGGGTATTCGTAGACGGTCAAGGGCGTGTCCCCGCAAGTTGGCTAGAAATTAAGTAATAGATTCTGACCGAAGCGGCCGGAAATTACAAACCTTTGGCCGCTGCTGCATCGGATTTTTTCCGGGCGAACTCCAGATATTGCGCGTGCAGCGCCGCCACGGCGGCCTCGACCGGCGCCCGCTGGCCGTCGTTGACGATGACGTCGTCGGCGACCGCGAGCCGCTGCTGCCGGCTGGCCTGGCTGGCCATGATGGCCTCGACCTGTGCCGCCGGCAACTGGCTGCGCCGCATGACGCGTTCGACCTGCAGTGCCTCGGGGCAGTCGACCACCAGCACGCGGTCGACCCGCGCGACCCAGCGGCCGGACTCGACCAGCAGCGGCACGACGAAGATCAGGTAGTCGCCATCGGCGGCCTGTGCTGCCGCGTCGGTGTCGGCGCCGATCATCGGGTGCAGGATGGTTTCGAGCTGCCGGCGCGCGCCGTCATCGGCAAATACCCGAGCGCGCATCGCCGCGCGGTCGAGCGCGCCCTCGGCGGTCACGAAGGACGCGCCGAAGCTGTCGCGGATCGCCGGCATCGCGCGGCCACCGGGCGCGGTCAGCTGGTGCGCGATCTGGTCGGTGTCGATGACGCTCGCACCAAGCGCGGCGAACAGGTCGGCGACGAAGGATTTGCCGCTGCCGATGCCGCCGGTCAGGCCGATGGAAAATTTTTCAAATGGCAATCTGCTGGGTCCTGAAAGTGTCGGGGTGTCGGGAAAGAAGGCATCGCCTTCATGGCAGCCGGCCCAGCCACGCATCGACGATCTCGCGGCCATAGACCAGCGCGACCCCTCCGGCCAGCGCGAGGAAGGGGCCGAACGGAATCGGCTTGTCGCGCTGGTGCCGGCGCAGCGCGATCAGCAGCAGCCCGGCCACCGCGCCCAGCAGCGACGACAGCAGCACGATCATGGGGAGCATGATCCAGCCGAGCCACGCGCCGAGCGCGGCCAGCAGCTTGAAGTCGCCATAGCCGATACCTTCGCGGCCGGTGGCGAAGCGGAACAGCCAGTACACGGTCCACAGCGACAGGTAACCTGCGGCGGCGCCGATGACCGCGTCGGCCAGCGGCACGAACAGGCCCGACAGGTTGACCAGCAGCCCGGCCCACAGCAGCGGCAGCGTCAGGTCGTCCGGCAGGATCTGCGTGTCGAGGTCGATAAAGGTCAGCGCAACCAGCGTCCACGCCAGTGCCAGCGCGGCGATGCCGACAGCGCCGCTGCCGAAGCGCCAGACCAGCAGCGCAGCCAGCAGCGCGGACAGCAGCTCGACCAGCGGATAGCGAATCGGGATGGGAGTGCGGCAGTGGCGGCAGCGGCCGCGCAGCCACAGCCAGCCGAACAGCGGGATGTTTTCGAACGGCGACAACGTATGCCCGCACGCGGGGCAGGCCGAGCGCGGCACCAGCAGGTTGTAGCGGCCCGTGTGCGGCAGCGGCTCGTCGCGTTCCATTGCGATGTAGTTGTCGCTTTCCCGTTGCATCATGACCGGGACGCGGTGGATCACCATGCTGAGGAAGCTGCCGGCCAGCAGCCCGAGCAGCGTCCACGCAATCGTGGCGGCGGCGGTGCCGGGCGGCGCGCCGAACAGCAGCGAGGCCAGGCCTTCCATCAGACCACCGACCCGAGCTTGAAAATCGGCAGGTACATTGCTATCACCAATCCTCCAATCAGCCCGCCCAGGACCACCATGATCAGCGGCTCCAGCAGCGAGGACAGCGACGCGACGGCCGCATCGACTTCTTCTTCGTAAAATTCGGCGACCTTGCGCAGCATGTCGTCGAGCGCTCCTGACTCTTCGCCGATCGCGGCCATCTGCGTGACCATGGACGGGAAGGCCTGCGACTGCTGCATTGCTGCGGTGAGGCTGGTGCCGCTGGCCACGGCAGCGGCGATGCGCAGCGTGGCCTCATGGTACACCGCATTGCCGGCGGCGCCGCCGACCGGCTCGAGCGATTCTACCAAGGGCACGCCGGCGGCAAACATCGTCGCCAGCGTGCGCGTCCAGCGCGCGATCACGGCCTTGCGTATCAGCGGCCCGAACAGGGGCAGCCGCAGCAGCAGGCGGTCGGTCGCGGCCTGCAGCGCAGGCGAGCGCTTCCAGCTGCGCACGAACAGCGCGACCGCACCAGCCGTCGCGCCAAAGGCCAGGTGCCAGTAAGCGACGAACTGGTCTGACAGCCAGATGACGAACAGCGTCGGCAAGGGCAGCTCCGCGCCGAAGCTTTCGAACACGTTCTTGAACGACGGTACGACCCAGACCATGATCACCGCGGTGACGATCACGGCCACTGCCAGCACCGCGGCCGGATAGAACAGCGCGGAACGTATCTTGCCCTTGAGGGCCAGCGTCTTTTCCTTGTAAGTCGCCAGCCGCGCGAGCACGTCTTCGAGAATGCCGGCCTGTTCGCCGGCGGCGACGAGGCTGCAGTACAGCCGGTCAAAATATTGCGGATGGCGGCGGAAAGCCTGCGCTAGGCTGGTGCCTGTTTCGATGTCGGCGCGGATGTCGAGCAGCAGCCGCATCACTGCCGGGTTCGCATGGCCGCGCGCGACGATGTCGAAGGCCTGCAGCAGCGGCACGCCGGCCTTCATCATCGTCGCCAGCTGCCGCGTGAACACGCACAAGTCCTTCGCGCCGACCTTGCGCCCGCGCGGCGCGGGCTTCTTCTTCAGCCGCACGACCGTGATGCCCTGACGGCGCAGCTGCAGACTGGCCGTCGGCGCATTCGGCGCGCGTATTTCGCCGCTGGCGGGCCGGCCGCCGCGTTCGCTGCCTTCCCACGCGAACAGGACATCGGCGGGTTTTTTCACGGGGCCGGGGAGAAGGGCCATCGCGCGCTCCTTGGAAACGGGTGGGACAACTCGTGTGCGGCGCCGTCAGGCATTGGTGCAGCCGAGGATTTCCTCGAGGCTGGTCAGCCCCTGCCGGACTTTCAGCAGGCCGGCCTCGCGCAGCGTCAGCACGCCTTCGCGGCGCGCCTGCGCTTCGATCTCGAGCGCGCTGCCGTGCGCGAGGATGATGCCCTCGATCGCCTCGCTGACCGGCATCACCTGGTAGACGCCGGCGCGGCCCTTGTAGCCGCTGCCGTTGCAGCGTTCGCAGCCGACTGCGCGGTAGGGTACCCAGCCGCCGAGCTCGGCTTCGGCGACGCCGGCGGCCAGCAGCGCATCGCGCGGCAGCTCGACCGGCTGCTTGCAGCCGCACAGCCGGCGCGCCAGCCGCTGCGCGGTGATCAGCGTGACGGCCGACGCGATGTTGAACGGCGCCACGCCCATGTTCAGCAGGCGTGTCAGCGTCGACGGCGCGTCATTGGTGTGTAGCGTGGAAAACACCATGTGCCCGGTCTGCGCGGCCTTGATCGCGATGTCGGCCGTCTCGATGTCGCGGATCTCGCCGACCATCACGATGTCCGGGTCCTGCCGCAGGAAGGCGCGCAGCGCGACCGGGAAGCTCAGGCCGGCGCGCTCGTTGATGTTTACCTGATTGACCCCGGGCAGGTTGATTTCGGCCGGGTCTTCGGCGGTGGCGATGTTGATGCCCGGCTTGTTCAGCAGGTTCAGGCAGGTATACAGCGACACGGTCTTGCCCGAACCGGTCGGGCCGGTCACCAGCACCATGCCGTAGGGGCGCCGGATCGCTTCCAGCAGCAGCGCCTTCTGTGCCGGCTCGTAGCCGAGTGCGTCGATGCCGAGCTGCGCCTGGCTGCCGTCGAGGATGCGCATGACGATCTTCTCGCCGAACAGCGTGGGCAGCGTCGACACGCGGAAGTCGATGCTGCGCGTGCCGGACAGCGACAGCTTCATCCGGCCGTCCTGCGGCACGCGCTTCTCGGCGATGTCGAGCCGAGAGATCACCTTGATGCGCGACGCCAGCTTTTCCTTGATCGCCAGCGGCGGCTGCGCGACCTCGCGCAGTTCGCCGTCGATGCGAAAGCGGATGCGGTAGAACTTTTCGAAAGGTTCGAAATGCAGGTCGGAGGCGCCGAGGTTGATCGCGTCGGTCAGCATCTTCTGCAGGAAGCGCACCACCGGCGCGTCATCGATTTCGCTGGTCGTACTGTCGGGGGCCGCATTGCCGGGCTCGTCCACGAGCGCGACGGCGTCGAGTTCGTCGCCGATCAGCGCCGACAGATTCTGCTCCGCGCTTTGCGACAGCTGCGCAATCAGGTCGGTGAGTTGCGGCAGCGGCACCACCACCGGATCGACTGCCAGCCCGGTCTGGAACTTCACCTGATCGAGCGCCTGCGTCTGCGTCGGGTCCGCGATCGCGACCGCGACCTTGTGCGCGCGCCGTGCGAGCACCACGACGCGATGCGACTGCATCAGGCGGTCGTCGATGACCTTCTGCGGCAGCGCCTGCACGTCGAGCGCGGTGAGATCGAACAACGGGCACCCGAAATGCGTTGCGCAGAACATGGCGAGCGAGCGGGCGTCCAGTGCGCCGCTGCGCAGCAGTGCGTCGATGAACGGCAGTTTGTCGGCCAGGGCGCTGCGCTGGATCGCATCGATTTGTTGCGCGCCGAGCTTGCCCGCCTGTTGCAGGGCGCGCGGCAGTCCGGAGCTGGAGGTGGGAGGCGTGGAAGTGGGGCGCATGGGTCCTGGCCGGGTTGGCAGCCGCGCGATGATGCGGCAGCCATCGGGCCAGCATGGCGAGCGCGCCGTGCCCGGTCGGGTGCCGGGTTTGCGCCGGCGGCGCGGACAGGTGGAATGACGTAAGCGAGCAACAGGCGGCCGGCAGCGCGGCCTTCGGCTCTCAGTCCGGCCGGTACAGCTTGACCATCTTGATCACCTGTTCTTGCGCCTGCACGATCTCGATCACGCAGTTGGCAATCTTCACGCTGACGCTGGCATCGGGGATTTCCTGCAGGATTTCCAGCAGCAGGCCATTGACGGTTTTCGGGCCGTCGAGCGGCAGGGAAAGGCCGAGGCGCTTGTTGATGTCGCGCAGCGAGACCGAACCTTCGAGCAGGCATTCGCCTTGCTCATCCCAGCCGAACTGGTCGGCACGGGTCGCGCCCGGGGTGGACGTGGTGAACTCGCCGACCATTTCTTCGATGATGTCGTCGAGCGTCACCAGCCCCTGCACTTCACCATACTCGTCGACGATCACCGCCAGCCTTTCCTGATTCTCCTGGAAGTATTGCAGCTGGGTGAACAGGTCAGTCTCGGGCGGGATGAAGTAAGGCGGCGTCAGCAGCTCGCGGAAGTGTTCCACCGTCAGCTCGTCGACCTGGTTCAGCAGCGCCATCGCCTTGCGCACATGCAGAATGCCGACGATCTGGTTGATCTCGCCTTCGTGCACCAGCAGCTTGTTGTGATAGCAGGTGGTCAGCTCGTGCTTGACCTCGTCAACCGGCAGCGACAGGTTCAGCGTCTCGATGTGTGAGCGCGGCGTCATCACATCTTCGACGGTGACGCGCTCGAGGTCGAACAGGTTCAGCAGGATGCTCTTGTGCTTGACCGGAATGAAGTTGCCGCCTTCGAGCACCATCGAGCGCAGCTCTTCCGGTGACAGCCGCTGGTCGCGTGCCTCACTGCCGGTGCGAATGCGCAGCAGCCGCAGCAGGCCGCGCACGAACAGGTTCACGAACCACAGCACCGGCTTGCCGATGAAGATCAGCGGCTTGATGATGAACGAGGCCGGCAGCGCAATGCGTTCCGGATAGGTGGCGCCGATGACCTTCGGCGTGATCTCGGCGAACACGATCAGGAAGAACGCGACCACCGCAGTGGCAATCGTCAGCACTTCCTGGTTGTTGCCGAATGCAGAGATCGCAATCGAAGTGACCAGCGCGGTGACCAGCGCATTGATCAGCGTATTCGCGATCAGGATCAGCGACAGCATCCGGTCGGTATGGTCAAGCAGCCACAGCGTGGTCTGCGCCAGCCGCGATCCGCGCCGCGCGAGGTGCTTGATGCGATGGCGGTTCAGCGCCATCAGCGCGGTTTCCGAAATGGAGAAGAACGCGGACGTGGCCGTCAGCGCGACGAGGGCGATCACTTGCACCCACAAGGGCACGGAATCCATGGAGCTCCGGAGAGAGTCAAATCACCCGCATTATACGGACGGCGCAGCGGCGGTCCGCGGCCTTGTGCGCCGGCAGGATGGCGAGCCGGTTTGTTACCATTGCCCCGGACAAACCGATCTCCTCCTGCGATGCCCGCTTTCCGACCTGTCGTGGCCGTACTGTGCGCCCTGCTGGCAGCAGGCGGCTGCTCCGAGAAGGATGCCGGCGCACCGGTGCCCGCGGCGCCGGCCATGACGGCCGCAGCTATCGGCGAGCTGATTTTCCACGATCCCTTGCTGTCTGCCTCCGGCAAACAGTCGTGCGCCAGCTGCCATTCTCCCGAGCATGCGCATGCGGCGCCGAATGATCGTGCGGTACAGCTCGGCGGTCCGCAGCTTGACCAGCCAGGTACGCGCGCCGTGCCGTCGCTGCGCTACCTTGCTGCCACGCCGGACTTTAGCGATGACGATACGGGCAAGGCTGCCGGCGGTTTCAATCACGATGGCAGTGCCGATACGCTGGCGGCGCAGGCTGAGCGGCCACTGCTGGCGGCCAACGAGATGGCCAACCTGACACGCAAGGCTGTCGTCGAAAAGCTGCGGCGCGCAAAGTACGCCGGCGATTTCCGGCGTGTCTTTGGCAGGTCCAGCCTGGATGACGTCGATGCCGCCTTCGCGACGCTCGGGCACGCACTCGAGCGTTACCAGCGTGAGGCGCCGGAGTTCCAGCCCTTCGATTCGAAATATGATGCCTGGCTTGCAGGCAAGGCCGAACTGACCGCATCCGAGCGGCGCGGCCTGAAGCTCTTCAATGACCCGAAGAAGGGCAACTGTGCGGCCTGTCATCCGAGCGAGCGAAGCGACGATGGCAGCGCGCCATTGTTCACCGACTTCACCTATGACGCGCTGGGCGTGCCGCGCAATGCGACGATTGCCGCAAATGCCGATCCGGCGCATTACGACCTCGGCCTTTGCCGCGCGGGGCGCGCCGGTCGTGCGGCCGCGGAACGCGAATGCGGGAAATTCAAGGTGCCGACGCTGCGCAACGTCGGCACGCGCAAGGCCTTTTTCCACAACGGGCACATCGGCACGCTGCGTGAGGCGGTTGCTTTTTATGTTCGCCGGGACACGCATCCGGCCGAATGGTATCCGCGCGCTGCTGATGACACGGTCCTTCGCTTCGATGACTTGCCGGCGCCGATGCGGACGAACGTGAATCGTGACGAAGCGCCGTATGACCGCAAGCCGGGCCAGCGGCCGGCGCTGTCCGATGCCGAGATTGATGACGTGGTCAGCTTCCTGCACATGCTGACGGATGGCTATGCGGCGCATCCTTTCCGTTGAATTTTGCTGCAAGGAAATTTCATTTGTAGAACAACTTTTCCTATCCAATATAGTTGCTTTAAATGTCACTTTTTCGGGAAAAGTCGGTATAGCATAGATATAAAAGAAGCAAAGGTCGCCTTCGGGCCCATGACATGATCAGTTCACCCGGCCAGCCGGGATGACGACATCGAAAACAAACATGTCCAACAGCCCCTATGTTTTTTATCTGGTCGCGTTCCTCATCCAGGTCGCGGCGGCTGTCCTCGTGCTGTCGCTTGCGAGCCGCCTGAGATATCACCGGACGGCGGCGTTCCTGCTGGCCGGCGGACTGGCCATGATGGCGATTCGCCGGCTGGTGCCTTTCCAGCATTTCTTTCCGAACCTGATGGCCCTGAACAGCGACCATCTGGCTGACAGCGTGCTGTCCGTGATCATTTCCTGCCTGCTCTTCCTCGGCCTTTTCGGGCTGCGCAATTCGATGAGCCGGCTGGAGGACTACACCGACCTGATGGAAAACCGTTCGCGCACCGATTACCTGACGGGCGCGTGGAATCGCCTTGAGGTCGAGCGCCGGATCGAACAGGAAATCGGCCGCAGCAAGCGCTATGCATCGCCGCTGGCGCTGATCCTGTTCGACATCGACCATTTCAAGCAGGTCAACGACAGCTACGGGCATGACATCGGCGACGAGGTGCTGTGCAACCTGGTGAGTTTTTGCCAGAAAAGCATTCGGGAGATTGATGTGCTGGGCCGGTTCGGCGGCGAGGAATTCCTGATCCTGATGCCCAGCACCGGCGAGGACGAGGCCCTGGCCGCGGCAGAGCGATTGCGCAAGGGCGTTGAAGGCCTGACCTGCGCCACCTTTCATGGCAAGGACATCCGGGTCACCATCAGCCTGGGCGTGGCGGTGCTGCGGCCGACCAAGGACATGGATACCTATCAGGCGATGAAACGGCTGATCAGCCAGTCGGACCGGGCGATGTATCAGGCGAAGGACGGGGGGCGCAACCAGACGCGCGCGGGGGCGTAGCGCCGGGATCGGGTGCCGGGCCTGATTTGTCGTCTGGCCGTTGGGCCGGATTCCACTGCGCCCAGTCTGCCCCGAACAGCTCGACCGGATGCGGGCAGCGTTCAGAGCCGTTGCCGCAGGCGAGCGAATCCGCCGGACAATAGCGGTCGCATCCCCAGCAGATGCGTTCGGGGTGCGCGGGGTGAATCGGGATTTTCGCCGTCATCAGAAGATGCTCCGTATATCGACCATCTTCCGCCTCTGCCTACCCGCGCGTCATTGACCGGGATCAAATATGCCGGACGCTTGCGCGATCCCGGCATTTACCTCAGCATCCTGCTCGACAACACAAGCGGCACCCGCTTGAAAAAACTCCAATAATTCCAGTTTTTATCCCATGAGCCGACACGACGTTCCCGCTGACAGCAGCCTGATCGATTCCCGTTATGCCGCTTTCAGGCTGTTCATTGTGCTGGCCGTCGCCACCCTGGGCAACAGCGGCATGTATGTGCTGTCGGTGGTGCTGCCGGAAATCCAGCGTGAGTTCGGCGTCAGTCGCGCCGACGCGTCGCTGCCTTATACGCTGAGCATGATCGGATTTGGCGTTGGCGGCCTCATGTGCGGACGCTGGGCCGACCGGTTTGGCATCAGCCGCGTGATTCAGCTCGGCGCGCTCGGTCTGCTGGCCGGTTTTGCCATCGCCGGGACCACGTCGAACCTGCTGGTTTTCGGCATCGCGCATGGCGCGCTGATCGGTTTCCTCGGCGCGGGAAGCGCGTTCGTGCCGCTGATTGCGGACACGTCGCTCTGGTGGAATCGCCGCCGGGGCATTGCCGTGGCAGTTTGCGCCAGCGGCAATTACCTTGCCGGCACCGTCTGGCCGCCCGTTGTCCAGTACGGTGTGCAGCAGATTGGCTGGCGCGATACCTACCTGCTGCTCGGCGTGTTGTGCGCAACAGGCGTGGCCTTGCTGAGCCTGCTGTTGCGGCAGCGCCCGCCCGTGCTGCCGGTGGCGGCGCCAGCACCGGGCCGGGCCGGAAACGCAAGCGATGCGCCGTTCGGCCTGGCGCCGAAGCAAGCGCAGCTGGCGCTCTTCATTGCGGGGGTTGGCTGTTGCGTGGCGATGGCGATGCCGCAGGTGCATATCGTTGCGTATTGCTCCGACCTTGGCTTCGGTGCGTCTCGCGGTGCGGAAATGCTGTCGCTGATGCTGGGCTTCGGCATCGTCAGCCGGCTGGCGTCGGGATGGATATCGGATCACATCGGCGGACTGAAGACATTGTTGGCGGGATCGGCATTGCAGGGCATTGCGCTGCTGCTTTTCGTGCCGTTCGACGGTCTCGCTTCGCTGTACGTCATCTCCGCACTGTTCGGGCTGGTCCAGGGCGGTATTGTGCCGTCCTACGCGCTCATCATTCGCGAATATTTTTCGCCGCACGAAGCAGGTGCGCGGGTCGGCGGCGTGATACTCGGCACGCTGATTGGCATGGCGCTGGGCGGATGGATGTCCGGCGTGATCTTCGACGCGACCGGCCGCTATCAGGCAGCCTTTATCAACGGGGTCGGCTGGAACCTGCTGACTTTCGTCATCGCGTTGTGGCTGTTTCGGCGGTCGAGACAGATGGCGGTGGCCGTGCCCGCCTGAGCCAGTGGGCTCACGCTGCAGCACTTCGATTATTCTGATGCCTTGTTTTCGACCACTCACGCCATGACGCAGATTGCTGATTCCCGTATCACCGAACGTGTGCTTGCCAGCTTCGACAGGCAGAGCGCCATGCACCTGATCCGCGCGACGATGCCGATCGTTGATCACGGGCTTGCCGAGATTCATCTGCCGCACTGGGAGGGCATCGAGCAGCAGCACGGCTTCGTGCATGGCGGTGTGGTCGGCATGATTGCCGATTCGGCGGCGGGCTACGCGGCGATGACGGTCGTGCCGGAGGATGCGTCGGTGCTGACGGTCGAGTACAAAATGAACCTGCTCGCGCCGGCCGACGGCGACAAGCTGATCGCACGCGGGCAGGTCGTCAGGCCGGGACGCACGCTGATCGTCACCAGGGCCGAAGTGTATGCGGTCAGGGAGGGCAAGGAGACCCTGTGCGCGCTGATGCAGCAGACCATCATGGTCATGCAGGGCAAGGCCGAGAAATAAGGGAGTGGCGCGGCGTCACCGGGCGCCGCAGGGCGTCATTGATGCGCTCAGCAGAAAATGAGCGCCAGCATCGCCGGATCGTCGATCAGGTTGTTGTTCAGGTAAAGCGCCAGCCGGTAAGCGAGGGCGGCGCAGGTTTCCGCGGCTTCGTGCAGGGTCATGCGGGGAGCGCTCTTCGGGCAGGAAAAATTCGGACTGCCCGGATTGTGCCAAAACTCGTCGATGCGCGCGACAAAGGCAATGCCGGCGAGCGCGGCGTCTCAGCTGGCGAGTTTGCACAGACAGTAAACGAATTGCTGGCCGGTGCCGAAGGGCGTGTGATGCGTTTCTGTCGAACTGTCGAGCACGCGGAGATTGCGGTAACCCTGTGCGACCAGGTCATCCACCAGAGTAGATTCTCCGCCGCCGACGTCAATGCTCGTTGCCTGTCGGTCCGGCGCTGCCCTATCGATCAGCTTCAATGAGGTATCCAGATGCGGCGCATGCCAGCTGACGGCATCGGGCGCCGTGGTCTGGCAGATGTTTTTCCAGTGGGCTTGCGCTTTCATGAACTTCTCTGCCAATCAGGACGGGCATGCAGGTTGGGGTGACGCCTTGACGATGAAGACGGGCGGAGGGATTTCAAGGACTGGTTGACGGTCCCTGGCCGGCCCCGGACGGCGCCCTGATCCGTGCACGCTCCTTTTCGTAGTCGTCATAGGGCGGCAATTCCGGCCTGTCGGGCACGGGCCGGGACGATTGGCCTTTTTGCACAGAGCGCACGCCTTCATAGACTGACTGGCTCGTCACCGCGCCGCAGCCGGCCAGTGCTGAGCAAAACAGCAGCGCAAGTTGGGAAGGCTTGTTCGGTGCCGGCATTTTGGCAGGCATTCAGTCCAGGACCAGGTGACCGCTGGCGAATTGCGCCGCTTGTCCGCCGACGCGCACGCGGAGCGCATCGCCGGCGCGATCCCAGTCGATGTGGACAAGGCCGTCGCGACCGATTTCCATGCCTTGCTCCGCGAGGTAAGAACCCGCGGCTTCACCAGCATGCTTGTGTTTCGCCAGATAGGCCGCTACCGACCCGTTGCCTGAGCCGCAGACAGGATCTTCCGCAACACCATCACCCGGCGCGAAGGTCCGCACGCGAATGCGTACCGGACCGCTGTCGCCGCGCTCGGCAAAGACGGTGATCCCCGCTGCGCGCAATGCACGGCATGCTTCGGCGATGCGTCCCTGGTTCGGACGGAGCGCGGAAATCGCATTGATGTCGGCCAGCTCGGCAACCAGCCATGGCACGCCCGTGGAAACGATCTCGACGGGAGTGGCGGCAAGTGCCGAAGCGTCGCAGCCCAGCATGCCGGCCACGGTGGCCGCAGTGAGGCCGGCGTCTTTGTGCGAGGGCGCCGCTTGCGTCATTCGCAGCAGCTTGCCGCCGTCGGGCGCAGGCAGCACGTCCACCGGCACGATGCCTATCCCGCATTCCTGCCGGAGCAGGCGCTTGCCCACAAGCGCTGTACTGCGCGCCAGCATCGCATGCGCCGCCGCCACGGTCGGATGTCCGGCAAAGGGCAGCTCGCGCACGGGCGTGAAAATCCGCACGCGATAATCCGCGTCCGGCGAGGTCGGTTTCAGGATGAATACCGTCTCGGACAGGTTCATCTCCCGCGCGATCTTCTGCATGATCGGGGCGGGTAGGTCGTCGGCATCAAAGACGACCGCGGCCGGGTTACCGAACAGCGGGCGGCTGGTGAAGGCATCGACCTGCACGAATTCCAGGGACAAGGAATTTCCTTCTGAAGGATGTGATGGATGTTAGGGATGTAATAAATGACGAGCCCATCATAAATGACGAGTCGGCCCGGCAGCACACTTTCACGGCAACCGGGCGGCCGGATTCCGGCGGCAGCGCAATCGGTGGCCAAGGCCCCGGGGCAAATATTTTTTTTGGGAAATTTGCGAATCTCTCGATACACTGCGGTGCAGAACATCAATGCATACCCGGGATGACCGTTGTGGTGCCGGCCGGGACAGGAAGCCCTCCGGACTTGCCGGCGCTGCCGGGTTTGCAAAAAAGGAAACAGCAAGGGGAAGGTAAGTGCGGCGATCAATTCACTCCATTGTCGGCGGCGTGAGTCTTGCGCTGGCCGGCGCACAGGCCGGCGCTGCGCAGAACGATTTCCAGCTGCCGACGGATTTTGTCGCCCTGAAGGATGGCGCCGTCAATGTCGCCGCCTACGCCGTGCGGCAGACCCTGGACGGTCCATGGCGCGACGGCGTAAAACGTATGGGCGGGGAGGTCTCGACGGACATTTTCGCGCTTCGGGTGACGCGCCACTATTCGGTCGGCGACGGCGGCAAGTACACCATTGCGCCGATCATGGTGCTGGGCGTCGGGGACGTGGACACCAACGTGCCGGCGCTGGCTGCCACAGGGCGGCATGCGTCGGGCTTCAGTGACCTGAGGCTGGGTTCATCATTCTGGTTTCATGTTGACCGCGCCAATCGCGAATTCGGCATGGCGACCCTGCTGTTTACGCTGCCGACCGGTGACTACAAGCAGGATCAGGCGTTGAATGTCAGCGAGAATCGCTGGAAGGCGGTGCTTTCCCTTGGCTGGATGCAGCAACTCGGTCGTGGCTGGGTGCTTGAGCTGGCGCCCGAGGTCGCATTTTATGGCGACAACGATCGCTACATGTCGACGCGCCGCCTCAGCCAGGACGCCGCGTATGCCGTGACCGGCACGCTGCGGTATCGCTTCACGCCGGATGTACACGGCTATGTCACCGCGCAGATCAACCGCGGCGGCGCGACGCAGGTCAATGGCCGGCCGGCGATGGACGGACCGGAGAATACGCGGCTCGCGGCCGGCATGCTGTTGTTCGCCGGCGGCGGCCACCAGCTGCAATTGCGTTATGCGCGGGATACCGGCATACAGAATGGCTTTCGCAACGACGGCGAGCTGGTACTGCGATGGTCGCGCGTTTTCGAATAAGCGCTTGTCTCGTCAGGCCGCCGCGGCGCTGAAGCCGCATCAATCAAGGCTGCCTGACTGCTTCAGTTCGACCAGCTGGTCGAGCGCCAGTCCCCAACCCTGTTCAAAGCCCATGTCGGCATGGCTTTTCCTTCCTGCCGAATCCTGATGCATGACAAGCGCTGCATAGTGGGCGCCGCCATCCGGCCGCGCTGAGAAGCGCAGGTCGACCACGAAGAAGAAGCCAAGGTGTTCGTCTTCCGGTTTTGGCTTCGGCCGAAAGCCGGGCCCGAGCGCGTTCGTCCAGACCAGCCGTTGCTGCGGTTCGACCGCGAGGAAAGTGCCGACGTTGTCGGGCATGTTGATGCCTTCCGGCGATTGCATCACGGTCCGGAAAATGCCGCCGGGGCGCAGGTCGATTTCGCAGTCGACCACTTTCCACGGGCGCGGGCAGAACCATTTCACCAGTACCGCCGGATCCGTCCAGCCTTTCCAGAGCTGGGCAGGAGTGAGCGGTACGTCGCGATGGAATTGGAGGTCCAGCCGGGGATCTGGGGTCATGGCGCATCTCCTGAGGTTGTTTCGATGGCCGCGATGCCCGGTGACGAACATGCGGCGGCATGGCTGACTTACGGTGCGGCATCGCAGGTTGGGATAAGATAAAAATCCGCCCTGCGGGGTATTCAGGCAAACGCTTTCAATGAAAACCCGTCTTGCATTCGCCAGCCTCATTTTCGCCTGCATCGCTTCCGGGTGCGCGGGCTATGCGCCCCGGAGTGACCTGGTCGGCCAAAGCCGCGACACATTGGTCTCACGGATGGGGCAACCGGAGCGCGAGTACCCGTCGCCGGAAGGGCAGAAGCTCCAATACCCTCGCGGACCGGCAGGCAGCCATACCTATTTCATTTACCTCGACAGCAGCAACCGGGTCGTCCGCTGGGAGCAAGTGCTGACCGAAGAAAAATTCGGAACCATCCGACCCGGCATGACCAAAGACCAGGTCATCGACATTCTGGGGGCCACGACAAACACGAACGGACTGGCGCGCAATCGCGGTTACGTCTGGCATTACCGCTACGATACGCCGCTGTGCCAATCTTTTGTGATCGAATTTACACAGGAAGACATCGTGCGCAGTTCGGGCATCCGGGTGCGTAGCGGACGGCGATGCAAATACGTTGGTCCGGGCTGATTCGGCGCGGGCATGACCACAGGGGTGGTCATCGTGCGAGCAGGACCGGTGCGACAAGCCGCGTTCAGATGTTCCGGCAGCAACTGCACGATGGCTTTTGCCGGCTTGCGGTTGAACGCCACTACCGCGCGCAGCGTTGCCGTATCCGGAACCGGCGACCGGGACACCGGTGCCCCGATCGACATGGCTCCTTACTCTTCCAGCAAACTTCTCAACATCCACGCAGTCTTCTCATGAATGTCGATGCGCTGGGTCAGTACGTCTGCGGTCGGTTGATCATTGGCGGAATCAACGACAGGGAATAATTTTCGTGCTGTCTTGGCCGTGGCTTCCTGTGCCTTGACCAGGTGCCGGATCATCTCTTCCGCTTTGGGGACGCCGCTGACTTCTTTAATGGACGCCCTTTTCACAAATTCACTGTATGTGCCCGGCGCCGGATATCCCAGCGCGCGGATGCGCTCCGCAATTACATCGAGGGCAGCCCATTGCTCGGTGTACTGAGCCATGAACATGGTATGCAAAGTATTGAACTGCGGCCCTTTCACGTTCCAATGGAAGTTGTGCGTCATCAGGTAGAGCGTGTAGCTGTCGGCGAGCAGGTTCGAGAGACCTT
>JACCEC011798587.1_pt1 | contig 30045 bp, 23 predicted proteins | sample 7450121 | NCBI WGS metagenome assembly JACCEC01 (sample SAMN15323455, study PRJNA562643) | freshwater metagenome | isolation source: river surface water | place: USA:Blue River Watershed | collected 2017-08-18 | reverse complement strand
AGTGGATACTCGTCAAGAAGTCTGACGGAGAACGCGGAAATGCCGGTCTCAAGAAGATTTATCAGGTTATCGTTGAAGATAACAAGGTTATTACAATGTGGGGAAAGGCTGAAGAAGTCGCTCCACAGGCTAAGCAGGTCAAGACTTTTGCTTATCCATTCCTCGCCAAGTCATACGCTAACGACAAGGTGAACTCAAAACTTACTCGCGGATACGAAGTAGTCCTCGTAGCCTAAGAGATAGCGAAACAGGGGCAGTTTAGAGAGTGTTCTCGCCCAATGTCGTAAGTAAGAACTCTCAATAATTTTTTGGTTGGGTGGGTCGGAGAAACTCCCTCGTTGGGCGCGGGGGAGTTTTTCTTTTGATTTCGACTTGACTTTTATTTATGCGGGTGTTATTCTTAGGGAAATGAAAGGGGGGGAAAATGAAAGCAGTAATCATCGAAACAAGTGGACACAAGAAAGTCGTTGAGTTTGATAACGACACTTCTTACAAGACTTTATCTGACGCGGTTGGCGGAATGATAGAGTGCGTAAGACTTGACGAGAATACTGACCTTTGGTGTAATGAGAATGGCATAGCAGAAGGCTTGCCTCTCAACCTAATAGGTTCGGCTATCTACTCGGAAACTTTCAACGCTGGTAATCCGATTCTTGGAAACATAATCATTACTGGCGGAAGCGATGAAGAAGGCTACACGCTCGGTCTAACTGACGAGCAGGTCGCTTACTGGTTGGCTTACAACAAGCAAGTCATACCAACAGCATACCTATTCGGTGCGCTCTACAACTAAATAGATTTCCCACAGAGAAGGCGCGGGCTAACCCCCGCGTCTTTTTTGTTTGCGGTTGTTCGGTTGTTGCAGCGTACATAGCAAAAAGTAAAAAATGATTAATCCAGATTCCAGGTATTAACCAGATACAAATAACTTTTCTATTTCCATTGACTTTTTGCCCCGTCATTCGTTTTACTAGGTAGAGGGGAAAAAAATAAATGACGACACGACTTGACTCTCTAGGATAAAAATGATAAGGTGTCTCTAACAAAGCAACAAAGGGGGAAAAAATGGATTCAGTAGAGTTTGATGAGTTTGGCAGAGTTTATGCTCGCCCTACTCACTATGCGGGTGGCGTTGCGCTAGAACCCGGTGCGGTAGCACCAAAGGTCTATAAAGAAGTTCGCTTCTGCGTTATGTGCGGGAAGAAACTTTCTATGTATAACAATGGCAAGAATGGTTTGTGCTACAGCCTAACCTGCGAGAAAAAGTTTCAAGACACTAAAAAGAAAAAGAAGAAATAACTTGACTCTATTAGGTAATGGTGTTACTCTTTATCTAAAGCCAACGAAGGGGGAAAGAAATGGCTAAGTATGTGGTTCTATGTGAGGCAGATGAGTGCGAGGCAGAGAACGAAGATTTTGAAGATGATGGCTCAACTTATTGGTTCACTTGCGTAAAGTGCGGATACGACAACGAGGTGGTTCACTCACCATGGAAATAACAACTAAACACATGTGTATTGAGTGCGGAAGAGTATTCAACCTACTCAATAAAAAAGATGCAGAGGAGTGGGATTTTGGACACGACTGCGAAGTTTTGTAAGTCTTGCTTGAATACCCATGCGGTAGAAGACGACCCTTGCTATTGCGTGAAGTGCGAGGAGAACTTTGACTCTGGCTGTATGAACGAAGTAAATGGAGAACCCGTTTGCTTCCAATGCGGGTAAAGCAAAAAGTAAAAACGATGCAGCAGCCGGCTTCGCTGCCGGCGCTGTTCTTAAGTTGTTCGTAGATGCCCAAAACCCTGTGGTTTTTAATGTGAAGACAAATCGGACATTTTGCCTGTGAGATACCTCTCTTTTTAGGATTTGACTTTTACTATGTATTTTGGTATTATTAGGTCAAGAAACAAGAAAGGGGAAACAAATGCCAAAGGGATTGCCCGATAGCGTTATCTATACTGCGGTCAAACGCTCTACAAGAGTGCGGAAGAACAAGAGTAAAGATTATGCCTACTACAAGAAGAACGCGGACATACTCAATGGATTTGTTGCTCGTTGTTTTAGATTTGCCAAAAAAGACAAAAACTGATAAAATAAGTTCAGAAAGGAGAAAGACACAATGACGAAACAAGTAGAGACAGATTGGACAGAAGTGGAAGACATTGACGACTTAGGTATTGCGCCTAGATACTCTTTTGACTATCCCACAGATTTGTATAACGAAATCTTGCCTAACCTTTTTCAAGGTGGCACAGATGATGACGATACGATTTGGGAGCGTCAAAGAGTAGAACCACGCATTACGAAGCAAGACTTCGACACAGTTATTACTGCGTATCAGTTTGCTAATCCTGCGGATTGGCTAGTAAAAGAAATACGCTATCCGTTCTATGACGCTCCAAACATGAAGGGCGTTGATTTCAAGGAGTTATTCCAAGTAGTTCGGATTGCTCACGAAGATTGGAAGGCTGGCAAGAAAGTTCTTATTCGTTGCCAAGCAGGTCTAAATCGTTCAGGGCTAGTTATGGCTTTGGTTCTTATGCGGGAAGGCTACTCTGCGGAGGAAGCGATTTGCCTAATCCGAGACAAGCGAAGCAAGAACGCTTTGTTCAACTCCACCTTCGAGAAGTGGTTGTTGAGTTTGCCTAAGAAAGGCGAGTGAGTGTCGGCAACTTGCTCCAAGTGTGATGCAGACGCGAAGTGGATAGATTGTCCTTGCGGGCAAGAAGATTGCTTCGCAACGCGGTGCTATTGGAGCGAGTGCGGTTGGGTAGAGCAGGATTGCGAGGAATACCAAAAAGTAAAAGTGTTCGACAGCAAACCCATCTACCTTTCTGCGGGCGACACGCCGAAAGTCAGGTAAGTTGAAAAAAGTCAGGTAAGTTGGTATTATTATCTCGTTGGCTCAAAAGAGTCAAACAACTTAGAGGAAGGGCTAAAAAATGACGCAAAGGACAATAGTTCCAATGAAGATGGATAGGAAATACATACAACGCAGACGAGTTGCTTTCGCGCTCGCAGTAGTTCTTGCTAGTGCGGTTGTGTGGGGATTGTTCCAAGTCTCAGGAAACCTTTGGTGGGTTGGTGGCGAAGAAGGCTACTGCTGGGGCGAAATGACTGAGTGTTTCTTTGGAAAGGGGAAGTAATAAAATGAAATGCCAAACACCACATTGTGAAAACACAAACATAATCTTCTCAGGCGTAGATGCCTTTATGCGGGAGATGCCTTTCACAGAAAGGTTCTGCTACCCCTGCGGTAATGCTTACATCACCATCAAGAACGCGGTGGCTGAAGAAGTAGAAAAGGAAAAAGTAAATGTTGCTTGATACAGGAACATTATTTGCAATCATCATCGCGCTCGCAGGTTCTTGCTTCGTGATGGTAGTTTCCATCAACGCCTACGGGAAGTTGATGCGGGAGAACAAACAACTACGCCAAGAGTTGGTGGAGTTGGAGTGGAAAAGAATCAAGGAGGTGAACTAAGTGGAAGAACAAATCTTAGATGCGAACTGTGATTTCAAGTGCCAGTTCGAGTGGATTGAGGTTTCGTCTAACTTCTTCAATGTTGCGGTCTATACCCCAGCGTTGATTGCGGGTATCGTAATTTATGCGGTGTATCGCATTGTAAAGAAGTATAAGGAAGACCCAACACGATGACTAATAAACCTGTTTGGGATAAGTTCGTCCAAGCCAATGCGTTTGTAAATGGTCACGAGGTAAATCTCGAACCAAACCAAACTATTTGGAAGAACAAGTTCTACACAGTAATCAAACATGTGTTAGAGCCTGAACTTGGAGAGAAGAGTGGTATCCATCTTTCTATTCGCCACAATGAACGAAAGGCGGTTAGGGATTGGAGACACTTCCAACGCATCAAGAACGAACTTGCGGGTGAGGAGAGGGAAGCAGTAGAAATCTTCCCGCCTGAATCGCAACTCGTAGACACCTCTAATCAGTATCACCTTTGGGTTCTTCCTGAAGGCACAACATCTTTCTTTACTTGGAACGAGGGTCGTCATGTAGTAAATGACCCCCAAGACCCAGAGAACAAAGAGTGGTTGCGGTCAAAAGGTTTAGACCCAGAGATTATTATGGGAGCGAAACAAAGACCTTATGGCGAAGAATAAGTCTGCTGTTGGAACAACAAAAAGTAAAAGAATCGCGGACGATGCCTCCCGCTTGTATGCGGAGGGGCTATCTATTGAAAGCGTTGCTAGCGAACTGAAGGTTTCGTATAGATGCGCTCGCAAGGCAATCAGAAGTAAGGGAGTCGCACTACGCGACCCCTCTGCCCGCACTAAAGGCAGAACTAGCCCCAAGAAAAGGAAGAACAACAAATGAACAACCTCAACATCGTATGGACTGCGGTAGGAGCCTTAGTCTTTGGACTTGCTTCTTTTATCGCGGCGTGGCAGAATTCAGTTACTTGGACTCTAGCACTAGGGCTTTCGGCTTTGACGAGCGCGACGCTCGCAAGCAGGGAACGCTAGTCAGCGTCTGAGCAAGCCCCCGTCAGCCTTCCTCTGCGGGGGCTTCTTACTGCGTGTCGTCTTGACTTTTATATTTGCTTGTAGTATTGTTTGTTCTTGAAAGGGGGTCACACAATGACCACACATCAAATGGTTCTCTTTGGCGAGAACCCTGCTCCCGCACCTGCGGTAGTTCCTGCGCCTGTCGCAAACCCTCAAAAGTTCAACTGGAAAGAACTTTATGAGGCACTTTCTAAACTTCCTAAATCGAAGTATGCCATACCAACAAATGAACTTATGGGTGACTATATGGTTCAGCCTGTTGATAATGACCTTGTATTCGTTGAAATCCGCGAGTTCAAGAAGACCACATACCTTCGCCGTCTGATTGGCTCATACGGAGGGTTCTCTCGTATCAAGCCAGCACCCGAAGATACGCTTGCTTTTGTGCGTGTTTTGCTTGGCGACCCATACAAATACGCTAAGTTGTTCGCTGTCCACTACTCTTGCTGTGCCAAGTGCGGTGCTGAACTCACAGATGAAACAAGCCGTGAGTTAGGTCTTGGTCCGGTCTGCCGACAGGCTTTCGGGAAGTAAGACACGAAGTTAGGCGAGTGGCGATTTTCACCCCCGAAAACGCCACTTGTCTGACTTTTTTATGCTAAGGTTATACCCCTGACGAAACGACATTTAGCAGAAAGGTTGTAATACAACCACTCTCCCCACAGCGGGGGGAATAAGGCGGGTATTTGACGCCGATGGTGGCTTCCACAGCACCTTGTCCCTGTCCCCTAACAAAGGAAACTCAATGCGCAAACCTACTAACACAGCCTTCCCTAAAATAATTGCGGTGGCTTTGTCGGTAGTTACCCTGTCTATGGTTTCGGCTTTTGCCCAAACTTCAGTTCAGGAACCAACTGCCAAACTCGTTGCCAAAGAGGCAATAACTCTGAAAGCAATCGAGGCGGAGATTGAGAAACAAAAAGTAAAACTAGCCGAACTTCAACTAAAGAAGTTCTCAGTAAAGAAAACTACCTTCTCAGATGTAGAACTAGCCCAACTGCTTTACGCGGTTGGTTTTGAGGGCAAGGCTCTCAAGACAGCGTGGGCTGTTGTGAAGAAGGAATCAAATGGTCGCCCCCTAGCCTTCAATGGCAACACACGAACAGGCGACTCGTCATACGGAATCTTCCAAATAAATATGCTTGGAGGTCTTGGTGTTACCCGCCGAGATAAGTATGACCTAGACTCAAACAAAGACTTGTTTGACCCCGTAGTCAATGCGGAGATTGCTTATCACATGAGTAATGGTGGAGAGGATTGGACTGCTTGGAAGATTCAAGCCCCTTACACCAATCGAGATGAGGTAAGATTTCAGTATTGGTACGCTAAGTTCCCAGAAGGATTTCAACAATGAACGATGAAGATGTAGTAGTCCCAGAGCCATACACTAACCCAGCAGAGCCTCACGCAAACTACGAGGCTGTGATTGAGCCTGTTGCGGTGGAATCACTCGTTGTTGAGCCAGAACAAGCACCTTATGTGTATGTTCCTGAGCCAACTCCAGAACCAGAGGTCTTCACAACTCCAGAAGTTGTTGAGGAGCCGGCTGTTGTTGTGGCTGAAGCAAAAGCAAAAAGTAAAAAGTCTGCGGTTGCAGCGCCAGATACTTTTGCAGATGGCGATATTGTTTTCTTGTCTAGCCTTAAGTTCGAGGCATTTGCAAGAAACTCTCGTTCTGTTTATTTAGTTCAAGAAAGACTTTATCAACTTGGTTTTGATGGTGGTTATGAAGACCAGCCGGGTTGGTTGAGTCAAGGAACACGCAGGGCGCTCGCAGAGTATTGCCCTTGCGATGAAACTTCTGTGCGGGTTGATGACGCTGAATTAATCAAGCGTCTCTTCGCAGGAACTTCAGTTAGGGTTGTCGAATAACTTCCAAACAAATCAACAACTACGCGGTCATCTAAACTTGACTAGACGAGTTGTTAGGTTATGGAAGGACAACAACTTAGAACAGCGAAAAGCCCCCCGCGAAAGCGAGGGGCTTCTTCGTTTGTAATCTTAGATTGGCTCTGCCATTAGGCAACGCATTTCTTCTTCGGCAACATCTACTGCGTATTCAAAGTTCTCTGCGTTTGAGACATAGCCAGCAAGATAAGAGTGCTTACCTTGATAAGTTCCGTGCCATAACTCCAAGTGGTTATCTACTCGATATAGTCGGTAGTTGCCTTGCTTCTTGATTGCTCTCACTTGAGCGTCCCTTTCGATTGGTGGATACTGCTTATTACAAGATAAACATAACAGCAATCTATGCGGGTGTCAAGATAGCATACGGCGTGTCTTTGTGGTTTATGCCACAAGGCAGTATTGGCTTCTCGTCCTGTCGTAGTTCACATGGAGCCACGAAACTACCCAGCCACGCTCCTGTGAGTAGATTTCTTTGCCCTCTATCCACAATCCACATTTCTTACACTCGCCTCTGTATTCAGCCCCGTTGAGTTCATACCTAAGCGTGCGTTTTTGATGCGGAGGTTGATGAGTTGTTGGTGGTTGCTGTTCCAGGGATTCTGGTTCGGAGTTTTTACTTTTTGCTTCCGAGTTCAGCCTCTCCTTTATGTCGCACATAGCACATAACTCTTCAGTTCCTTGAAACTTGGGGTTATACCAAGTCCCACACTTTACGCACGCTCTTGGTTTCATTTAGTTATCTGTTCTCTTTCTTGATTGTTTGGTATGACTTGCTCTCGCCCTTGCTATTGCGGTAGCCATAACGAACGAGCCTGAATTGGATGGCAGATGGAGTTACCTTTAGCAGTTTTGCTAAACGATAGACTGTCACGCCTTGCTCTGTTGCTTGGTTGAGCAGGTATGAGTATTCCTCTGCCTCTGCCCTAAACTTTTTGCTTGATGAGCGAACCTGTTGAGCGAAAGGTTGAAGTTCCTTTAGTCTCGCTAGGAGTTCAGGGTTTGGCATTGTGTATTGAACCTGTGTCGGCATTGGATAGCGTGGAGGTTCAGGTAGCACGATTTCAGGAGAAATAGGTGTTGCGGTAGTGCCTCTGAGAACTTGTCTAATACTTTCTCGTGATAGGTCTAACGCCTTACCTATGCTTGCCTGTGTCCAGCCTTTGTCTGTTAGGGCGTGAATAAGCCCGTTGCGCTCTACTAGGTCTAGTGACTTTAGTAAGTCAGCAGTTTCCTGTGGTAGCACTTGCCCAATCCTGTTGATTTCTCCAGCCAATCGCGGGTTTGTTTTTACTCGCGGGTAGCGGTTCATCTCTCTAGCGGAGTGAGCCTTCTTTAGTTGTTCAGGGTTTGTCCTGAAGTTTACCTTTGTCATTTTATCTTTTTATCCTTTCTTTGTCATAACCTTAGACAACACTAAGGCATTTGTCAAATCAGAACTCTTTAGGTGCTATGCCGTAATACTCACGCATAGCCTCGTCTGTTCCACACGAGGAGCAGATGGCTGTCTTGTTGTCTCTACGAGATAAGGCAGGATAGCCTGTGTAGAAGTTGCCACATCTAGGACACTCTCTAAGTGCTAGAACTTGGTCGTCTGCCATTTTTACTTTTTCCTTTCTAAGGTGGTTATCAGCGTTGCTGTGCGAAAGGTCTAACTATGCGGGCTACCCACCTGTTGAGTAGGTCGGCATTTTGTTGGTAGTAAGCCTCTGGCTTACCCCTGCCCGCCCTGCGTTGCTTGCGGGTTAGCCTTTTGTAGGTTCCCACTACTACGCTGTCAGGTAGTCCTCTCATTGTCTTTCCTTTCTCTTTGTTATGCCCTAATACTATGCCCTAACCTATACGCTTGTCAAGTCGTGGCGGTGTGTTTCTTACCACAAAAAGCCCCCCTTGCGGGGGGCTTCTTGGAAATCTTATTTAGTTTTTTACCAACACTGCGGGGTCAAACTTCTTGGCGCACTCACTTCCTACTCGCCAGAACCCCTGTGAGATGGTTCCCCTCTCTGCGTCACTTGCGGGGTGGAGTATCGCACCTGAGGTAGATAGATGAACCCACCACGGATTGTTGCTCACCACCTTGCGTCCACACATAGCGCAAGCGTTGTCATTGAGACCATTTACGAAATCTCCGAAACTTAGCATTTATTTTCACCCCCTTTCTTATTGCTATAAGTAAATACTATGCTATGCGGATAAGAGTGTCAAGTCGAAATCGTGTTATTTAGATTACATTTTGATAACAAAAAACCCCCCTTGCGGGGGGTCTTTTGGCTCCCTATTACGCTAGGGAGAAAGCCATTCGAGGGTGGTTGAGAACAATCCCCAACACTTCCTCTGCGGTTAGCATACGGGCTTCCTTGCCGTAAGCCTCCTCCATCACGATTACCTCTGTGATTGGTGCGGTGGTCTTTAGTAGCAGGTCTCTAACATTTTCCTTTGTATCTACTACGAAGGAGTAGGGAGTTGAGCCATAAGACTTACCTTCATCTACCAAGATACTTACTCCGTATTGAGCCATTTGTTTTACTTCCCTTTCTTTTGCTACACCTTGTAGCAATAAGATAAGACTATAACACGCCTAGTATTTTGTCAAGTCATAACACGCCTAGCCCTCTGTTATTTGTAACACATCTAGTAAGCCTAGTCAGGTAGGTAAGTTACTCGTCAGTAAGTTACTCGCTAGTAACTTAGTTAGACCTACACATTTATAACTATAACTCTTGACTACATCTTTAGACCTAGACACAAGCACACATTATGTCAAGTAGTCAGCCTCGAACAACTAATAAATATTTTTTTAGACACTACAAGCACTAATAAAAGATTTTTTATTATCACTTTGCTACTGGCTGGTAGGAAAAAACAAAAGCACAAGGCATAAGGCACATCATTTGCTCGCCAGATTACAACTAGAAACAACTTTTTTATTTGCATAAAAGCAAAGCCGGAAACGATTTAGGCAAAGGCTTATTTATAGCGCTTTCGTCTCACAGGCCAAAACCAAAATTCGTAAACCTTCATATATTTTACGAATCGTCCAAGTCTTTAGGTCCTGTACGGCACAACTAAATTGCTGTAGAATAAAGTAATGAAGAAAAAGGTCCGTCTGCCATCTGATGAAGTCAGATTCCTTTCTTCACTGGACCAGCCAACGCTTCAAAGTCGTCTCAGGGCTTTGTGGGAAGCAGGGTGGTCTCTCAAAATAATCGCTGACTCGTTACAACCACCCAAACCTAAATCAACAGTTCACTTCTGGGTTCAAACAGCAAAACAAGAAGAACAGCGCAGACCAATTCCGCCAACCCCGCCTAAGTCTCTAACGACCACAGCGCCACTACTTTCTTCTCCAAGGCTTCGTAGTATTTCCCCAAGTGTTCCACCAGAACTAAAACCACATCTACAAGAGTTAGCGCTCCTTGCGAATCGCTACAGAGCAAAGACTCCGCCCGACAGCCCATATGCCAAAGCCAACCAAGAACTTACCCATGTGGCTCGAATGCTCTATAACCGAGGGGTTCCTGCCGCAGACATCGCTGAGGCCGCTGGGATTACTTACAGAGCCATCGCAAGGCGGCTAGCAAATGGCTAGAACATATAAGACATCTTCTGGAACATTCTCCGAGAACGATTTAGTTATCGCTATCTGGACGAACCCCAAAAGAGCAAAGGCTAGACCCAACGCAAGGCCCCTAGAAACTCTTACAGCAGAGAAAAATCCCTACCCGATTGCTTTTCCGCTTGAGATGCTTCAAAAAATACAGTCTTGGATGTACTGTCAAGTAGCCAAGAGCCAAGAAGACATTGACGATGTGCTTTTCAAAGGAAAAGCAACTAGAGAGAAGCCTCTCCTAGTTCCCGTAAGCCTTGCAAAGAACTACTTAGGCTGGGAAGAGTTCTATGTCCCTACAGAATATAAGGATTTCAAATGAAAGTTCACGCTGACGTGTTCCCAGCCGCGATTGCGATTGCTCCTCCAGGCTCGGAGGTTGATTTCGAGAACTTCGGTCCTCGTGGCGGAGGTCCAGAGGGCACCAGAAGACTTGATAGATGCAGAATCATTGTTGTCAATGACCGAATAATGATTGGTCTTGATTCCCCAGAAGGTCCCAAACTTGTCTTTCAAGAGAAGTATGTGTCCCACGAAAAAGACGGCAAAAACCATATTGTTCAAACGATTGAGGGTAAGGTCCTTATCTTTAGAAAAGATGATAACTGTGGCTGCGGGTCGCGCCTACGCTCTTGGCAGCCTTATGGGAACATTGTCGAATGATTGATTTAGTCGAACTAGTAGTTGGTGGGCTAGCCACTTTCCGTCTAAGTAGATTCCTAACTCAGGATGAACTCATCTCTGGCCTTAGGAACCGCTTGTGGCGCAAGTTTCCGCCAGAGACCAACAAGTTCGGCTATTTGTTTACTTGTATGTGGTGTATGAGCATTTGGACGGCATCGCTTATTGTCGTATCAAGTATCATTATCCCTACGATAACTCTCTATGTTTGTATAGTGCTTGCACTGTCTGCCATAGCGGGTCTTCTAGCCGCATACGAAAGCAAAGATTGATTCGTATTCCGTGAAAAAGACAAGGAGTAAATCAGTGGGAGTTTTCTCACGCGACGGTGACAACACACCAGAGCCAAAAGCACCATCTGCGCCTCAGGCGAGCAGAAAAAAGGCTCCAAGTCGCAGGTCTAGTCGTTCGACGCAGGTAGTTGCGTCATCCCCAGTTGTTACTGGACCAGCATCAATCTTTATTTCTAATTCAGCAAAGTCTGCTGCATATTCAACTCCAAGAACTCTTACCGCAGCAGCAGTTCAACTCAAAGTAAATGACAAGGGTGAGTTTGAACAATTCAGAAATCGTCGTTCCGCTGCATCATCAGCGTGGCAAGCAGAGGCTTGGGAATATTACGACGCTATTGGTGAAATCAAATATGCTTTTAATCTTGTTGCATCCGTTGTATCTCGTATTCGTATCTATGCAGCAATAGTTGATAATCCTTCAGAGGCTCCAGCATCTGTAAGAGACTCTTCAAAGATTGACCCACGTCTTGCGGCAGCAGCAGAACGTGCTCTCAATAGACTTAACTCCGCGTATGGTGGACAAGCAGGTCTTCTTCGTGATGCTGCACTAAATCTTTCTGTTGCTGGCGAATGTTATTTAGTTCAGATGCCAGAAATGCGTGGCTCTGGCGTTCCAGAGTCTTGGGATATTCGTTCTGTTGATGAAGTAACAACAGATGCTCGTGGTGGATACAACGTAATCTCTCGCCGTGAGCAATCTGGCGGACAAAACAATATTGGAGTCAAGAAACTAACTAACAAAGCATTTGTTGGTCGTATTTGGCGCTCACACCCACGCTTCTCAGATGAAGCAGACTCATCGCTACGCGGTTTGCTTGATATGTGCGCTGAACTTTTGCTTCTTAATAGAACATTCCGTGCTACAGCACGCTCTCGTCTCAATGCTGGTGCTCTTTATCTTCCAGACGGACTTTCTGTTGCAGCACAAGGCGACCCAGACTATCCATATGACACTAACAACGAACTAAATCCACAGTTTGTTGCTGAAGAAGCAGAAGATGAGTTTGAAGAGCAACTTATTGATGCTATGACAACTCCAATTCGTGACGAGGAGTCTGCATCAGCAGTTGTTCCGCTTATTATTCGTGGACCAGCAGAACTTGGCGACAAGATTAAGCAATTCAAGTTTGAGCGTTCATTTGACCCAGCACTAGCGGAGCGCTCTGACAGAGTTCTAGAGCGTATCTTGCAGGGACTTGATGTTCCTAAAGACATTGTGACTGGTCTTGCTAACGTAAAGTATTCAAACGCACTTCAAATTGATGAAGCGCTATACAAAGCACACATTGAGCCGCTTATGTTGCTCATTGCTGATGCTCTCACCATTGTTTACCTTCGTCCATACCTAATTGCTCAGGGTTACAACGCAGCAGATGTAGAAAAGATTGTTGTTTGGTATGACCCATCAGCAGTTAGCACACGCAATGACCGTGCTATGGATGCTGACGCTGGTTATGACAGAGGAGTTATCAATCAACAGGCGTGGCGTCGTGCTCACGGGTTCTCTGAAGCAGATGCCCCTACAGCAAACGAGTTTGCATTACGAATGCTCAAGGAAAAGGGAGTTATTACTCCAGAACTTACTGAAACATTCTTAGCAGCATTTGCCCCAGATGTTATGAATCAAGTTAGACAGCAATCAATGGAAAATTCAGCAACAAGTCTAACTCCAGAGCAGATGGACATGATTCAGCAAGCAGCATCAGGAGTTCCAGCGACTCCTCCAGCAGAAGGTCAACAGCAGTAATGTCTACAGAATCTATTGACCTAGTTAACGAAGAGACCATCGCCGCTGCGAGTGGTCCTTGCTGGGATGGGTATAAGCAAGTTGGTTGGAAAACTAAGAACGGAAAGAAAGTTCCTAACTGCGTGCCAAAAGATTCAGTAGTAAACGAAACAGAGTTTGCTAACGCACGAAAGATTGCGCAAACTCCAGCACCAAAGAAAGACAGAATCAAAGGCTCAAGCAAAAACGCTAAAGGTTCTGCTTCTACAGGAAAGTCTGCTCGTAAAGTAAAGTTTTCAGCAGCAGTTGAAAAGTCTTTGAAGGAAAAAGTAAAACTACATAACGAGAAATCTGCCCGTAAAGTAACTCTCGGAAAACTCAAGGCTGTATATCGTCGTGGCGCAGGTGCATACTCTGTATCTCATCGCCCAGGGATGACTCGCAATCAATGGGCAATGGGTCGTGTCAATGCTTTCCTCAAACTTGTAAAATCTGGAAAGCCTTCCAACTCCGCTTACAAGTCAGATAATGATTTACTTCCGTCAAATCATCCACGTTCTACAAAAAAGAGTGCTTCTGTTGTTGCTGCTGGACTAGTGCCAGAAGAGCAAGAGTTAGCGCAAGCGCTTATTGAGATTTCTCAGAAGTATGGAAAGTTCAATGAAGATGCTACGGGTATCTGGGCTGGATATACCTCAGCAGAAGAAAATGAAGACAAAGAAATTGGCGTCAACTGCTCGAACTGCGTTCTTTATGCTGGTGGAGACCAATGCCAAATTATTTCTCTTCCAGTAGAGCCTATGGGTGTATGCCGCTTTGCTGTTCTTCCAGATGGAGTAATCAAAAAAGATTTTGGACCAACTGAAGAAGAGTTAGAAGAATATTCTGTAGATAAAGAATTAGAAATTGTTCTCAAGGATAAAGAAGATTACGAATATCCAGAAGACGCTATTCTTGCTATGGCAGAGTATTCAGGGTTTGGCTATGAAGCAGAGCACGCCATTCGTGCTGCTTGGCTTCGTGGAGTCAGAAATGGAGAAGACCCTTTCAAGAGAGCATCACTTTTAGCATCTCTTGGGTATGACAGTTTAGATGCAGATTTACTTCCAGAAATTGAAGAGGAAGAAGAATGAGTAGAGTTCGTCGCCTAAGTTACGCCATCTCTGAGAATGGTCGTCGTGCTAATGCCACAAAGCAAGCACTGCGTTTGCGTGATTCAGTTCTTGGAATCCTTGAAGAGGTAAACCAGAACACTTCTGTATCTCGTAGAGTGACTAAGCGTTCCGCTTTTACTGTTGTCCTTCGTTCACTACAAAAAACTCGTAACTTGCCGTTCTCTCTAAGAGAGCATATGGCTATTAAAGAACTCTCTAACTACATAAATCTTGCTCAGAACAACAAAGTAAATTCACTTACTTTGAGCAATACAGACCTTCTTCCTATTTCACATCCTCGTTCTGCAAGACAACACACTCTTACTGCTTCTGCTTTGAGAAATGCTCAGTCTCAGTGGTTTGCTGATGACCCAAGAATCACAGACGAGCGAGCACGAATTATTCTTGCTTCTGCTTTTTCTTCTGAAGTTGGTTCAGTAGAACACACTTATTACACATCAGTGCTTTCTGGTTTGCCACAAGGTTCACTTCCAACAGAAGCACTACTTGCAGCATTTGGTGATGGAAACTCTCCAATGGCACGTTCTCTTCGTGCTCAACTACAGCGTCGTGACCGCTTGGGACGATTTGCTTATCAAGGCGGAGGTCTTCGCAATCTTGTAAAGAGAGCGGGCGGAATTTTTAGTCTTACTGGACGAGTGTTGATGGACCTTCCAGATGGAAGAGTGCAAGTAGAACTTGCTGACGGAAGAATTGTTGCGCTAAAGCCAGAAAAAGGCGAATACATCAAGGCTGTTCTTCCTGGACAAAGTAAAGACGGATATTCTCCAACTCCTGCAAAAAATGTTTCTATGTTTGACGAAGTAACTGATGAAGCAGAACTAGAATCTTTTGAAGCACCAAACGGCTGGGAAAAAGATGGAAATGTTTGGAAGAACGAGAACTGGTCTGTAGAAATAGACGAAGAGCGCAACTTCAAAGCAAACAATGGTGAAGGCGGAGAAGTTGAAGGCAAGGGTTGGGCAGACATCCTTGATGCTATTGATGATTTTGAAAAAGTCGCTGATAATCAACCAGAATTTAAGCCAGAGCAAGAACAAAAACAACAAGAAGCAGCAAAACCTGCCGCCAAGTTTGAGTTCAACTATCCAGATGGCGCTTTCAAAATTTTCCAAGGAAGAGATTACGACCCAGAAGGTCGTCAAGACGAAGATAGTCCAGATTTTACTGACGACCCAGTTGAGTTAGCGCAGAAATTTGAAGCATCAGAACTTATTGATGCTCTAGAACAAGCAGTTCTTCCTCAGGGCAATAACGAAAACGCTTTTGGGTATGGAGCGCTACGTTTTGGTCGCGGAGATGAATTAGTTCCTGCTGAAGCAATCCACAAAGCACTTGAAGAGGCTGGAGAAGATGCTGACCTTGAGTTGGCACGCATTTATGACAAGGCTCTTGGCACTGATGCCAATGAGAAGGCTTTACTTGATTCACGCAAGGCTCCAGAACAAGTTACAGCAGAGATGCCAGATGTTGCAGAGGCTTTTGAGCGTGTAACAAAGGAAAATACTCCTGATGTAGAGCCAGCAGCAGAGGTTCCAGAGTTTGTGGAAGAGCAAAGAGATGAAACTCCGCTTCCACCACTTCTACAAGGTCTTACAGAGAACGAACTTGCTCGTTTTATGGAGAGCAAAGACCATACACCACACTTGCCAAAGAATTTTGATATTGCAGATGACCAGATTCCTGAAGGCTACAACAAACTAGACCCAGCACCGTTCAAAAACTGGCGAGAAGTAACAGAAGAAGATGCTGACGCAAATCTTCCTGCTGGATTTAGCGACAATCCAGTTTTCTTAGCGCAAAATGTTTCTAAAGAAGAACTTCTCAAGGAGTTCCGTCGTTCTCTAGAGCCAGGAAATGAAGCACCAGGCTATGGAGCAATCAAACTTACAACTGATGATGGTGAAGAGTTCGTAGCAAACGTCCCAGGAGAAGCAATCCGCGATGCTCTTCAACTACAGGGTGAAGACACCAATCTTTTGACAACACAAATTTATGCTGAAGCAGGAAATCTTGTTGAACTCAATGACGAAGATGCCGCTGAGGTTATGCGCAAGATTATGGCTGAAGAAGAACCATTTGGTCGCAAGCCTGGTAAAGCAACAGAAGCAGAAGGTGAAGTTCCTACATCACAACTTCCAAACCTTCCAAAGCCACCAAGCGATAAAGACCTCAACGATTTGCGAGAGGGTCTAAAGGAAAACGACTATCTCAATGATGGAATTTTATTTGCTAAGAACGAAGATAATCCAGATGTAATTGACATCATTGATGACAATGCTTTGGCAGGAGACGCTCCTATAGCAACAATTTATGAGAACAACACTATTGCTTGGCGCGATGAAGCAACTCGTCAGCGCTGGGAAGAGCGTTTCAACGAAAACCTTGAGCAAGTCTTGCTTGCTATGCGTGGCGATAAGAAGAAAGCAGTTCTTCCAGAAAAAGAAAAGTCAGCACCAAATCTGCAAAAGAAGAAAGTTCTTAATCTGCAAGAAGGAGATTCTATTAATCTTCCTGGTGTTGGTCTAAAGAGAATTAAGAGTGTTTTCCACCAAATCGGTGGAGGAATGACTCAAGTTGAGTTTGAAGATGGAGAACGTGTCATTCTACGAAGTGAAAACGATGTAGATGTACAGGTTCCAGAAAAGAAGAGTTCGTCTAAACCAAAGAAAGCAAGAACTCCAAGCCCAGAAGCAGCACCTAAGGCTGAAAAGAAAACAATTCCTGCTGAAGTTCCTCAGGAATATGAAGTTGACGCACTGGGTGAAATCCCAGATGGCAACTCTGAGTATCCAAAACCAGCAGATGTTGCTCCAGCCGATATTGGTGGAGGAGATGGACCAAAGCCTCCATACAGAATTCGTGCAAAGGTAAAAGATTTACAACCTGGTGATATTACTGTTGGAGACAACTTTGTAATTACTAAAATTGGCGAGAAGGTAGAAGGAACAAACCGTCTTGCGATTGAAGGTTATTACCCAGGACACGTCATTCAAAATACTAAGCAGTGGGTTGAAGATACAGAAATTGAAGTTATTCGTGGTGTAGACCCGCTACCAGAACAAGGTGACTTGCCAGTTCTATCTAAGCCAAAGATGCGTGACTTTGGGAAGGTCTACAAAGACAAAGCAGATAATCAATGGAAACTTCGTGACCCAGATGCACAGGCAGCATATGACGCTGCGTGGGCAGAGTATGTTGCTCAGGCAGAAGTAGCAAAGAAAAAGTTTGTTGACCCAACCGAACCATCTAACAATCCACATCGCGCAATTGTTCGTGCTGCTGATTTGAAACCTGGCGACATTACTGCTGACCCTAAGAAGGGCCATTTTGTTGTCGAAAGAGTTTTTGTTGATGATGCTACTAAGCCAGGATTTGTTAGCATCGAAGGCTACTATCCAGGATACGGAACACAACGCAAAGAGTGGAAAGTTGACACTCAGATTGATGTTATTCGCAATGTTGAAGCGCCAGCAAAGGGCGAGGGCGAACTACATAGACCAAACAAGGTTGTTAATGGTAAGTGGATTCCAGACAAAGACCCAGCAGCAAATGCTGAGTGGCAAAAGAAGATTGAAGAAGCAGGTGCTCGATTTGACGCACCTAAAGACTTGCCTGTTGTAGATAACAAAGAGCAAGCACCAGAAGCAGATAAGAACATTCCAAATGTTGTTGTCGCTCGTAAACCAGCAAAGAAGAGAACTCCAGACTTCCCAGCATTCCAAGGCGAGTGGGCTGCTATTGCTCGCAGGGCTGGCGGAGATTGGAAGAAGTTTAGAGAAGAACTCAAGGACAAGACACTAGTTTTCTTTGACTTTGAAACAACTGGAATCAAAGACGCAGATGGAAACGAACCATGGCAAGTTGCAGCAATAAAGGTTCGTAACGGAGAGATTATTGACCGCGTCAATATCTTTATGAATCCAGGACGTTCTGTCAAAGATGTGTGGGCTGGACAAGATACAGATGGAAAACCAAACGCTGTAGATGCTGATGGAAATAAACTTACAGACGAGTTCTTAGCAAAGCAGCCTTCACAGGCAGAGGCTATGAAACAGTTCTTTGATTGGGTCGGACCTGACGCTCTTCTTGCAGCACATTACGTTCAGTTTGATGATGAAGTTGCTCGTCGTATGGCAGATAAGCATGGTCTTGATTACGCACCTGCTGGATTGCTTGATACAAAGGCAATGGCTAAGGACATCTTCAAAGATGCTCCAGAGAAACCTGCTGGTAATCGTCTAGGACAACTTGCCGAGTTCCTTGATGTCAAACTAGACAACTGGCACGCAGCCGATGCTGATGCTGAAGCAGTAGCAGGAATCTTCGACAAACTTATTGATAAAGGCATTGAACTTGATGCTGGTAAAGATTTGTTTGATGTTGATGCTCGTGCCGCTGAATACGAAAAGGCTCTCGCAGACTTTGAAGCAGCAAAGGCACAGGATGACCAAGCAGCAGCAGACTTCGCTGCGGCTAAAGCACTCAAAGATGCTTTGGATGGTAAAGAAGTCAAGATTGATGATGTTGTTGCTGACGCAGAAAACAAACCAGCACTTGACCCTGAAGGAATCAATATGGGTCCTGTTGATGCTCCGCTTGATGTTGATGGAATCGAACGTCGTGATGATGGCGTTGTAATTCTCGACTTCACACCTAACGCTGTGTATCCAAAGGGCGAGATGCGAATGATGCCTCGTGACTGGGTGCTTGATGATAAGAACGCAGTTCTGCTTGACCGCGAAGATGCACGAATGAGAAACATTCTTCCTGGAGACTTTATGCAGTCCAAGGATGGAAGCATCATTTGGCAGGTAGTTGCTGTTCGCGCTGGTGAAGATAACGGATTCCAACCAGGAAGAGTAAGAATCTATCGCCGCGATATTGAAACTGGCGAAATGAACGTCTACGAGCACTGGCATGGAACAAGACTTGATGGTGTTCGTCGCCCAATCAATCCTTCTGACCTAGATATTCCAGAGGGTAATCCAAACAACGAATTTGTTTCAAATCAAAAGGCTGCTCCAGAGTCAGAACAAACTTTAGAGAATTCTCAAGGTAAGGGAATTAGAAAAGCCTTTGCTATTGGAGATAAAACTGCTGTTGTAAAAATTGAAGCCACAGAAGATGGCATCATTATGAATGCTGAATTGTTTGATGCCGATGGAAATAGCATTTTCAAAGCAGATGGAAAGTTTAGAACATTTGCTGGAGCAGAGGCAGAAGCAGATGCTCTTCTCAAAGAATTTGCCGATGACCTCAAGGCTAAAGAGCGTGAAGAAGCAGCAGAGCCAGCAGAGGCAAGAGCAAAAGATGTTCCTATCTCTCGCGGTGATATTCCTGCTGATGCTTTTGATGCCCCAGAAACTATTGAAGTAGAGAATATGCCAGCGGGTCTTAATGGACAAATTTCTATTCGTGAGACTGGTGACGATAAGCCAAACTACGAAGTAGACGCTGTTGTTCAAGATGCTGACGGAGAAAATCTTGCCGAGCATCACTCAGAGCATCCATCAAAGGTTCGCGCTGAGAAAGAAGGACGCGACTGGGTCGCTCGTGCTGCTGAAGGAATTCAGAACACTGAAGCCCCAACACCAGAAGAATCTGCTAAGAAGAAAATAACTAAGCCTAAGAAGGAAGTTCCTCAGGACGAGAAAGTTAGATTCTCACAACTCAACGAGGAAGAGCAAGCAGAAGTTCTTCGTAACGTAAGAGAGATTGAGGCCATCGCAGAGGATATGGCTGGAATTAAAGTTCAAGATGTAAAAGTTGGAGATTTCCTCAAGCATCGCCAACTTGGACATTACGAAAAAGTTGTTCGTATTGAACGAGGCAAAGAATGGGGCATGGACCGTATCGTTCTTTGGGTTTATAACCCTATTGCTGGAAAAGAACAACCACGTCCGTTCAAGGCAGACTCTCCTCTAGAGTTTGTTCGTCGTGTTGGTGGAGAAGGACCAGTTCCTAAAGAACCTGTCGGAAAGCCTCGCGGAAGAGCAAAGCGCCCAGACATTCGTCGTCAGGACCCTAAAGAAAAAGTTGTTGTTCGTGAAGGCCGTATTCAAGGTGCTAAAGGTAAAGACAGAGGCTTCTTCAAAGATGCTAATGGCGAACCAGTTAGGGTTGGAGATGTTGTTATTCATGCTGACCCAGCGAAGGCAGCAAAGTTGGGACGAGGAATTGTTCGTCGTCGTGTTGGAGACCAAGTAGACGAAGGAAAGAAAGTCGGCGGTGTTCCACGAGCAGGAAAAGTTTATCTAGATAACGTATTTGTTCAATGGGAGAACGAAGATGTTGCTGGACAAATCAATCAAGGCGGACGTCAAGTCGTTGCTGACAATCTAATTATTGTCAAAGCAGATAAAAATGAAGTTGTTGTTAATTTGGCACAGAAGCCTTGGAGAGGTGGAGTAGCAAAGCCAAATAGCAGAAATGATGTTGGCGTAGATATGCCAAATATTGGTGAGTCACCTGCTCCTGCTCCTAAAAAACGAATTGATGCTGCCCCTATAGGTATGCCAGAAAACATTGTCAAGAAAACTGTAAAAGATTTGAATGATGGAGAGTTTGAACTTAGTTTAGTCAAGATTGGCGATGTATATGAAGGCGCTGTTATTGACAAGGCTAATGGAAAAATTCAAATAGTAGTCAGAGACAAGAACGAACAAAATGCTCGTGTAGAACTTGCTCGTGCTGGAGACTATATCCAACAGGCTGCTGCTGGAGATGAAGCAATGCCAGACCTTCCTGACTTAGATATGCCAGGAAACAAAGCACAGGCGCCCGCTGCGGAACAAAATGTAAATCTTCCATCTGAAGACGATGTTGAAAAACAATTTATGCTTAAGGGAAGTCAGTTTGTTCGTGATAACGGCGTAAAGGTTTTGGACAAACTAGAAAATGTAAAAGTTGGCGACTTTATTATGTCCAGACGAGGAAATATTGGTCGCGTTATTGGTGTAACAGAAGTTGGCGGCAGAATACAGATGAAAGTTCGCTACAGAAGTGGCGACGAATTTGAATACAGACCATATAGAAAAGATTTACAACTTGATGGTTTGTATCGTGTTCCTACCAAAGAAAATCCAGACCCACAGGCTGCTGTTCCAAGACCAGCGCAAGCAAAGTCTCCTACTCCTGCTGCCCCAGCAAATGCTGTTGATATTCCAGAAGCAGCAAGAAGACTTGCTATTGCTAAGAAGAAACTTCCAAAGATTAAAGATGTTTACCGAGGAAGTGAAAAAGACGGAATTCGTGCCGTCAACGCTGCATATAAGGCTCTTAAGGATGGAGATGTTGATAGATTCAACATTTACGCAGATAGAGCAGCAAGAAGATTTGCTGGAAAAGATAAATATAACGATTTCTTAGATGACCTAGATGTCATCAAGAATGGTTTAGCAGGAAATGCAAACCTACCTAGACCTATGGCTCCTTCTAAAGACTATAAGGGACCAGATGCTGCACAACTAGACCCAGTTGCAGTTGCGCAGGAGCGTAAAGACAACGGAGTCAATCCTGTCCAACTAAGTCCTTTCTGGCAAGATAGATTTGTAAAGTCACCAGATTTCTGGGCAGACCTTGCTCGTAAAGGAATCTATGGGGACCAACTCAAGGCTGAGATTCAACAATTCTTTGCTGACGGAGAAGCAAAACCACTAGCAGGACTAAGTCCAGAAGCGCGAAAGATGTTGGCTGGTATTGCTAACGAAAAACTTCTTGACAAGAATCGTCCTGTTGAAGAAAGTGCTCAGATAAAAGATATTGTTGATTTAGCGCATAAACTTCAAGCAGAGCGTCTTGCTTACGAACCAAATCAAACAGAGTGGGGCGCTGGAGCAGCACTTGCTGATGTAGACATTAAAGATTTAGAAAGAGTTGCCCCAAGAAGTGGAGCAAAAGGAACTATCACCATAGGTGGCCGCGAGTTTTTCGTACAAAGAATGGGAATTGGCGGTGGTCGCTACGGCACCAACAGAATTTTCAAACTTGTTGACATGGAGACTGGTCGTCGTTATTTCTTCAAACAAGATGAGGATAAGAGAGCAGTTGATTCAGAACTAGCAGCGGTAGCATTCCTTAGAGCAGCAGGAGGATTAGGTGCCTACCTTGCTATGCGCCATAACTCCAATCCAAATGTTGTTATCACTACAGAAGCAGGAGAAAATCTCAGGTTAGGTGCTCCTCCAAAACAAGGCCACGAAATTACACCTAACGATGTTGATTTTGTAAGAAAAGGTCATGCTGCTCAGGCTATGGTCTTTGCTATGGTTGATGCCCTTATTGATAACCAAGATAGACACATGAATAACTTCTTAGGTGCTATGGAAGACAATATGGGAGTCAATGCTGGCGATAGAGGAAAACTTATGCTCCTTCCTCTTGACCAAGGTCTCGGTGATGTATTTATGAGTCCTAAGAATGCAGAGACACCATTTGATTTCTTACATAAAGGATATGGACGCTCTGGAATCCCTCGTGACCTAATCAAGTCAATGGGAAGACCTGCTTACTATGAATTGCTACAGATGACTGGACAACAGGCTCTACAAGCACTCCGTCGTGATTATCCAGCAGGACAAGCACCAGAAGTTGACATAATTGTTCAAAGGCTAGAACAATTACTTGCAGTTCCTCTAGCAGATTGGGAAAAATAATGGCGATATTGGTTTATAGAGTTTATAGCAACTACACCAATGAATCTGGTCCAGATTTTCCTGAAGACCACTTTATGTCAATTATTGCTGACGATAACTCTGCTAAGTATGTTTTTGCTAAAGGCTCAGAACTTTCTGGAATTGATGACCAAAGAATTGAAGATATGAAAGTTCGTCTGTGGGCAGATGAAAAACCAGCAACAGCAAAAGACTGGGCAGAAATTGCTTACTACAAAATTGCTGGAGAAGTATCTGCTATTGAAGACTACAAGAGTCTAGAAGAAGCAACTTCGAAAGAAGAGGCTGCTTTGGAAGAAGCAAAAGAATTACGAGATGACCTCAATGATGATGAAGGTTTTGAAGAAACTGATTCAGAGTTGATGGTGTATGAAGAAAATGGTGAAGCAATAACTGCTGCTGCTGGAGAATGTCCTCCAGCAACACAAGACATTGCTTTGAACCTAAAGAATCGCAAGAACGCTATTGATACCGCTATGTATGGACCTCTTAACCCAGAAGAGCCAAATGAAGAATATTGGCAAGGACTGGCAAGTGAGTGGAAGGTTGATGTTGAAACAGCAAAGAAACAACGCTGTGGAAACTGCGCCGTGTTTGTTGTTACTACTGATATGAAGAACTGTATTGCTCAAGGCATTGAGCAGGGTGGCTCTTCTGAATCCGATGCTTGGGATGCTATCGGAACTGCTGAACTTGGGTACTGCGAAGCATTTGATTTCAAATGCGCAGCATCTAGGACCTGTCGCGCTTGGGTGACAGGTGGTCCAATAGACGACAACAAGGCAAAGGAGTAGCCATGGCGTTCTCACCAAATAAGCCCAGCAGCCCAGAAGACTTAATGGTTTTCTGTGATGCCGAAGAAGACGACATCGTTATATTTATCTATGATGCAGATGAAGAAGGTATGTTTTATAGATATGAAGGTGAATGGAGAGAACTTTTGTCTCCAGAAGACCAATACGGTGTCAATTTAGATGATTTAATATTAATCTATGTAGACCCCGCCTTTATTCCTGTTTTTGATGAAGCAGAGGAACTCGACGAGATTATTCCTGTTTCAGAGGTTTTAGAGTACGAGTCTACGGGACCGGAAGACTGGGAGTAAGCCATGCAATTTATTGGTCGTAGTGGCACGCAAGTTTTATTTAGCATCGAAGATAAGGCTGTCCTTATTGACGAGGCTAAAAAGATTGTCTTGGCTGTAGACCAAGCAGAGCCACTAGTTGCTTCCTTCACTCCTGAGGGAGACCAGACCAACCCTGAATCTGTCCCATACGAACTTGCTGTTTCTGCTGCTACAGATTTAGATATTAAAGTTTTTTCAAATAATGACCGTCTTTATACAATTCCTAAATCAGTTCAAGCCGAAGCCAAGCGCGGTCTTGAATGGCGTAAAGAAGAAAATCGCGGTGGAACTTCCGTAGGTCTTAACACCGCTCGCACACTTGCTCGTGGTGGACAAATTGGCATTCGCAAGATTCGCCACATCGCTAAATATTTTCCACGCCACGAAGTAGATAAAAAGGGTAAAGGATATAAACCTGGAGTTCCAGAGTATCCAAGCAACGGGCGCATCGCCTGGGCTCTTTGGGGTGGAGATGCCGCTAAGTCTTGGGCAACTGCTATCGTCAATCGTGAGAATAGAAAAGCACAGGCAAACTCAATTACTGCTTCTTATAACTTTGTTATGTCAGAGTATGAGAATCCAGAACAAGCACAACTATCTTCTTTCTTAGAAGCATCAACTCTTCCAGAGAACCTTGCTCCGCAATTCTTCATTCGAATTCGTCTTGATGGAACTGGAATTGACAGACTTTACAAGATGAACTCTGATGGCACTGTCTATGTTTGGGACGATGCTATGTGGGAAGATTTAGGAAACATCAATCACGACTTTGATACATATGACCGCTCTTTAGATGAGCCATATGACAACTGCCCTAAACTTCATGTTCCAGTAGATGTAGAAACTGCCATTGCTATTTCTGGACTTATTGATGCAGACCCTATGAAAACAGTTTCTGTGGAAAAGATAAACCCAGAAGAGTCAAAACTGTTTCTTGATGAAATGCACGGAGTTGACTGGGATTTAGTTGACGGTGTTTCGTATGACTACAACGATGAATACCCAGATTATTACGAATACAACGATTACCAAGATGATTCCCTAACTGCTGCTGGTGAAGGTGGTTTAGATTCAACTAAACCAGCCTCTGGCCCAACAAACCAAGATGGAAACTACACACCAGAGGAACGCTCTAAAAAGGCTTCTTCCCAGGTGAGAGATAAGTCTGGAAAGTTTGCTAAGGCTGGTTCTAGAGTTGTTATTGGTGGGAACCCTGCTTACACAGGAACAATTCAATCTATCAATCCAGATAATCAAACAGTAAAAGTAAAGTTTGATAATGGAAACTTTGTTGATGTTCCAGCCGACACTACTGAAGAAGCATCAACATTCAAACCAATTCCAATGAACGAAAAGCGCACCCCAAGAAACCTAACTCAAGGTATTTTGGGAGAGCCTAGAGTTCCAATTGACCGACCAACTGCAACTATGCCAGATAGACTTCCTCAACTAGGAAGTGAAAAGGCAAAAATTCTTGAAGAAGATTACAGTGCTTGGACTCAAAATCTTCGCGCTTCAAATCTAAAAACTTCACCTACTCCTACTCCTGCCCCTGCTCCTACTCCTGCTGCTAAACCAGCAGTAAATCCATATGTTGCTGAAGTAGAAAGTGCTGCTTTCCAAAAAGCAGTTGCAGAGTTGGCTTCGTATAAGAGTAAGAATGCTTATAACGACCCACTACTTCGTGAGTTCTTAGAGAAAAAAGTAACTCGTCCAGATGGAACTAGTTATTCTCCAAATGCTAGATTTTTCCTTCCAGGTCCTGGCGTTCAAATGGAAGATTATAAAAAGAATCCAGATAAAAAATCTTGGGATGAAAGCAAAGACCCTGCTTGGATGAACAAGGCGCCTAAAGCAAACTGGGCTCCACCAGTTCGCTCTTCAGGTCTTATTGCTGCTGGCGCTGTAGAACTTACTCCAGAAACATCTGATGTTCCGCCAATCTATATGGCAATTGTTTCTCCAGATGACCCACAGGCAGTTATGGATTTAGTTTCTCTTATCCCTGCGTCATCTGAGTCTTCAGAGCCAATGACTTATATTAGAAAACCTGGTAAGTGGGAAAGAGATGAAGCAATGCTTCAGGACATCAAGAGTCCTACTCCTCCACCAATGGTTGTTCTTGATGATGAAATGTTGGCAGCAGTGATGTCTCAAATTGATTCTTCACTTTCTGCTTCTGCTTACTCCTTTGATAGAGCAGTTGTTGCTTTGATGGCTGCTGGAGGAGTTGACAAAAATAGAGGAAATGCTGAAGAACTTCGTCGTTATTGGTTATATGGAAGAGGCGCTGCGAAGATTCGTTGGAATACTCCTGGAGATTGGACACGCTGCGTCCGTCAACTTTCTAAATATATGGGACCTCGCTCAAAAGGATATTGCGCACTTCGTCACAAAGAAGCAACTGGTCTTTGGACTGGTGACAAAGAGCATCGTCAAAAATATGGAAGAAAAGGTTTGAAAGCAGATGCCCTATCTACCGACTTTATTATTCCAACAAATGCTGTTATTGAAAATTCAATTCTAAAAGCAAAACTTGCAGATGCTAAAGCACGAGTTTATGGAATCACTGCTGATGGCTCTGAGGAAGTAACTAATGGAGCAGAATTTACTATTCCTTTAGTCATACCTGAAGGAGTTGAATCAGGAGATGGTCGCTCATTCGAGGGTGGCTCTATAACTATGAGAGAACTACCTCTGCCTCTTTTGTGGCAGATTAAAACTGGCGAAGGCCATAGCGGGTCTGTAGTTATTGGAAAGATAGTTGAAATGGAAAGAGTTGACGGTGGCATTGGAAATGCTCGTGGATTCTTCGATACAGGCGAGTATGGCAAAGAAGCAGAGCGACTAGTTCGCGGTGGATTTATCCGTGGCGTTTCGGCGGACATGGATATGTTTGAGGCTAATGAAGAAGAAGAGGCTTCAAAAGACGACTCTGACAACAAAGTCGGAGGCGGTAAAATGAAGATAACTAAAGCAAGAGTCATGGCAGTGACGCTTGTTCCAAAACCCGCTTTCCAGGAGTGCAAGATTGTTCTTGCTGACCAGATGGCGACAGAGCAGGAGGAAAAGCAAGTGATACAAGATGGAGTGTATGTGGATGGCGTTAACCCGCTAGACGCATCTGCACTCGTGGCGTGCGGAATCGTTGCTGGAGCAATTCCAGTTACTCCGCCTAAACAGTGGTTTGAGAATCCTAAACTAAACAAACCAACTGCTCTCACGGTTGCAGATGATGGTCGAGTATTCGGGCATATTGCTGCTTGGAATGTTGACCATATCGGAATGGCTTTTGGAACAAAACCACCACGCAGTAAATCAAATTATGCATATTTCCACACTGGTGTAGTTCGCACTGAAGAAGGCGTGGATATGTCAGTTGGACAACTAACTTTGGCTGGAGGACACGCTTCACTTGAAGCATCAGCATCTGAAGCAGTTCGTCATTATGATGATACCGCTTCTGCTATTGCAGATGTTCATGCTGGAGAAGATGCTTACGGAATCTGGGTTGCTGGAGCACTTCGCCCTGGCACAACACCAGAGCAAATTCGTGCACTTCGTGCTTCAGCACCTTCAGGAGACTGGAGACCTATTAAGGGTTCATTGGAACTTGTTGCTGTCTGCCAAGTAAATGTTCCAGGATTCCCTATCGCTCGCGCTCGCGTTGCATCAGGCCAAGTTATGGCTCTTGTTGCAGCAGGTGCAAGTGTTCTCGCTCAACTCAAGCATGACCCACTTCGTGAACTTAACGACAGAGTAGAAAAACTAGAAGCGCCACTAGTTGCTGCTGCTGACGATGCTAAATCTCGAATGATGGCAATGACCGCAGCAATCAAAGCAGAAGAACTTGCAGCAAAAGTTCGCAAGATGCGTGATGAAGACACTGCTTATCTTCTTCAATCATTTGATGACTCTGGAGAGTTTGCTGTTATCACACGCAAGGTTCGTGAAAAACTTGCTGGAGAAGGTAAGGCCCTCAAAGATGGTTCTTTCCCTATTCGTGATGTTGGAGATTTGAAGAACGCGATTCATGCATATGGACGTGCTAAGCCAGGAAAGCGTGGACTAGTTCGTCGTCACATTATGAAGCGTGCTCGTCAACTTGATAAGGCTGACCTAATTCCAGATAAATGGTTAGAAGCAGGTCGCACAGCATCGGCTGCAACTTCAGAGATTGTTGAATCTCAGACTGCTGCCGGTGGGTTGGACCGTAACCGGGGAAACGCTGAAAGGCTTCGTCGCTACTGGACAAGAGGTGAAGGAGCCGCAAAAATTCGTTGGGGTGCACCAGGAGACTGGAAGCGCTGTGTAAAGTATTTGGCTAAACACTTAGGACCTCGTGCTAAGGGATACTGCCAATTACGCCATAAAGAAGCACTTGGCTTCTATACAGCAACACACGCAAAGATGCACAAACAGCGTAAATCTTTTGCTGAAATTGACGAACTTTTAGGCACTTTTGTTACACATGTATCTGAACAAGATATGGCAAAAGATGTCAACGAGATTGTCTCTGAACCAGACGATATGTTTGACGATGCTTGGGAACCAGAAGAAGAAATTATTCTTTTGTTGGTTGATGGCAACGGAATGGACGAAGCGTCTTACTCCGAGTTCTCGGCTTTTGATTTTGCTGAAGCAGACACAGAAGGTCTGACTCCAGAAGAATTGGATTCACTAAAAAAAGCCGATAAGAGCGAGCAAGAAGATAGAACAAAATATGTACCAGGAAAGACACAACCTAGAGATGCCTCTGGCAAGTTTCGACAAGTGCTCGCTCGGTTGAAAACTGACCTAGGAGTGTCTGGTGCACAAGGAGTAATTCAGAAGATTGAAGAAGCAGAAAATCTAGATGATGCTGGAAATTACGCTGGAGCAGCCAAGGCTGCTGGCGATTTGATTAGCATTATTGACCGATTGGACACTCAGGCGCTAAACCCTGAAAGTCTAGAAAACGTCAGAAGCAGCGCTGGAGAACTTGGAAAAGTTATTGCTAACTTGCCATTTGCCTTTGGCGCTGACGCTGAAAAGATTCGATTTAGCGATGTCCCGCCAGCCTTGAAGAGGTTGATGGAAGATATGATAAAAAGAGTTGAAGAGAAGATTGGCAAAGAAGACGCTGATATAGCCACAAAAGACCTCAAGTCTTTTATGTCTGGAGGCGACTATTACAACCAATCTGAAATCTCCAGCCAGATGTCTAAGTTACTTCGCTTACTTACCTAAAGAGTAAAAAAATCGTACAACGCCCAAATCACCTTAAAAAACATAATGTATTATTCAATACTAGGTGGAGTGCCTCCACGCATTTAATGCGTTCTGGAGTCCCTCGGCCTCTATTGATAAGCGAGACAGGAATTCTCCTGTCGTAACTGGCCCGGAGGAGGGACAGTAGTGGACCGTATTAAAGGAATGATGGACCAACTGTCTGAACTAGGTGACGAACAAGTCACTGAACTTCAGTCAGCAATCCTCAGTGAATTTGAATCGGTTGAGAAAGAAGACCCTACTCCGCAAACAGTTGATGCTATGACGTCGCTTGCCGATATGCTTGATGGAGTTCGTAACGAAGTCAAGCGCCGCGAGGCCGCGGTTGTAGAACTTGCAAAGCGAGCCACCGAGGCCGCTAACCGCGTTTACGGTCAAGATGGCGACAAAGAGGAAAACATGGATGCAGCACCTGCTGAAGAAGAAAAGAAAACAGAAGAGGCTCCTGCCGCTCCTGTAGAAGTTCCAGCAGAAGCACCAGTCGAAACTCCTGCCCCAGTCATGGAAGAGGAGAAAAAACCTGAAGCAGCAGCAGATATGCCAGCGGCTCCAGCAGAAACTCCAGTAGAAGAAGAGAAATCTTCTGAAGACATGGAAGAGGAAAAGGAAGACGATAAGGAGAAAGCCATGGAAGCATCAACCGATGCGGATAAGAACTCAGAGTTCTCAACCCCAGAAACCCCAGCAGTAACTGAAACAGCAGAGGCTCCAGCCGCTGTTGTAGCAGAAGAAACTGTTGTCGCTTCTACAGAAGCAGCAGCAGAGGCTCCAGTAGCCGAAATCGCAGAAGCACCAGTAGTAGAAACTCCAGAAGTAGTTGCTGCATCAGCAGAAGCCACAACTGAAGTTGCTGAAGGTGCAGAAGCATCAATCCAAGAAACAGTAACCGAAGCAAGTGAACCAACAGTGGTTCAAGAAACTATGGAGGCACCCGTGACCGCCGCTGCTGACAATGCAGACAACCTCAATATCGAGGTTCCGGCTGACCCCCGTCCAACATCTCGGACTTCTGCCGCGCCTGTGGCAATCACAGCGGGTGCAGACATTCCAGGTT
>JACCEC010399894.1_pt1 | contig 30076 bp, 28 predicted proteins | sample 7450121 | NCBI WGS metagenome assembly JACCEC01 (sample SAMN15323455, study PRJNA562643) | freshwater metagenome | isolation source: river surface water | place: USA:Blue River Watershed | collected 2017-08-18 | reverse complement strand
GCTGAGCATTACAGCGCCGCTAATGCTTGGGTGCGTTGCGGTCGCTGCGCGCATGTGTTTGAGGTCAACCAGTACCTGTTTGAATTGGACGACCCACCGCCTGCACCGGCCTCACTGCCAACGGTCCTCCAGACTGAGCAGGTGCGACCACGTCCCCAGGTGACGCCTTCCAACAACGTGCTGAATGCGGGGATGTGGAACCTGATGGCGTTGCTGTTGGCGCTGCTGTTGGGTTTTCAATTCTTGCTGCATCAACGCCACCACCTTCGTGGCATCAACCCAGAACTCAGTCCGGCACTGACAAGCATGTGCCAAACCCTGTCTTGTGAATTAGATTGGCCCATGCAGCCTGACAAGTTGTCAATTGAATCGGGCAGTTTCAAACATCTCGGCGGAAACGATTACGCGTTTGAAGGCGTGATCAAAAACCGCAGTGCTGTGTCCATGCGTGCCCCCTCTCTCGAGTTGAGTTTGACCGATGACATCGATATGCCTGTTGTTCGCAAAGTGATTGCGCCTGAAGACATGGGCTTTGCCAGTCCATTGCGTGGTTTTCGTGCGCAATCATTCGAGGTCACCTTCACATTGGAGCCACCCATTTCTTCTAATGTGAATGGTTACCGTGCCTTTCTTTTTTACCCCTGAACTTTTTTATTGGATACATCATGGCAGTATTGATTTGTGGTTCCTTGGCTTTTGACACCATCATGCATTTCGAGGGGCGCTTCAAAGAGCAGATCCTGCCCGAGCAATTGCACATCTTGAATGTGTCTTTTTTGGTGCCCCAGTTGCAACGCGACTTCGGCGGTTGCGCTGGCAACGTGGCGTATGGCTTGAAATTGCTGGGTGGTACGCCCTTGCCCATGGCCACGTTGGGCAATGACGGCGAAACCTATCTCCATCGTCTTCAACATCTGGGCATTTCCACCGATTTTGTGAAGATGGTGGCTGATACTTACACCGCACAAGCCATGATCATGACCGATTTGGACAACAACCAAATCACAGCTTTTCACCCTGGCGCCATGATGCAAGCCCACATCACCCAGGTTGAAAAACGTGCTGATATCAGCCTGGGCATCGTCTCGCCAGATGGACGCGATGCCATGATTCAACATGCTGAGCAGTTTGCCTCGGCAGGCATTCCTTTTGTGTTCGACCCAGGTCAAGGTTTGCCCATGTTTGATGGCGAAACCTTGAGACATTTCATTGGCCAAGCCACTTGGGTCACTGTGAATGATTACGAGGGAAAAATGCTGTCAGAGCGCACTGGATGGGACGCTGCTGAAATTTCCAGGCGTGTCAAAGGACTGGTCATCACCTTGGGCGGCGAAGGCTGCGAGGTGTGGCAACAGGGTGTCAAAACCTTGGTGGCGCCTGTCAAGGCGACGGCTGTGGTGGATCCCACAGGCTGTGGTGATGCTTGGCGCAGTGCCTTGTTATTTGGCTTGGACCAGGGATGGGATTTGGTGCGTTGCGCCGAGCTGGGCAACAAAATGGGCGCACTCAAAATTGCCAGTCGCGGTCCCCAAAACTATCAATTGACATAAAAAAACCCGGTGCGATCAAACACCGGGTTTGCAGACTGAACTCAGTCTCAGGCTTCAGGGCTTGGATGCCGTTGGAAACGGCCAAGCAGCTTGAGGGTTCAGCGTTGTTTGCGCCACGTGCACAGCAGCTTTGCTGGTTTGCACTTTGGCAGCAGGCTTTTTGGCCGCTGCTTTTTTAGCGACTACTGGCTTTTTTTTTGCGGCTGGTTTTTTGGCCGCAGCTTTTTTGGCCACAGGCTTTTTAGCTGCTGCTTTTTTAGCAACGGGCTTTTTGGCTGCGGCTTTTTTGGCTACAGGTTTCTTAGCTGCTGCTTTTTTAGCGACAGGTTTTTTGGCCGCAGCTTTTTTTGCTGCTGGCTTTTTTGCTGCTGGTTTTTTTGCAGCGGATTTTTTTGCAGTTGCCATTAGATACTCCTAGATCAAGATCTCAGATCGTTGGTTCAAAACACTTGGCTACAGTGTGACCAAAGCCAAGTGATTCATGGTGCTGAACCAAAGTCCAACACCATGAACAGGGTTCGCCCACAGCCCAACACACCAGATGTGTTGAATGCTGAGGGCAGATGGGGTTCATGCTGCGTTCAATCCCAAGAAAGCGCGCCACCGGTTTGGTATTCGATCACGCGGGTTTCAAAGAAGTTACGCTCCTTTTTCAAGTCAATCATTTCGCTCATCCAAGGGAAGGGGTTCTCTTCATTGGGGAACAAAGCTTCCAAGCCAATTTGGGTGGCTCGGCGATTGGCAATGTAGCGCAGATAACCTTTGAACATGGACGCATTCATGCCCAGCACACCACGTGGCATGGTGTCTTCGGCATAACGGTATTCCAGTTCAACAGCGTGGTGGAACAAGTCGTTGATTTCGGCTTTGAACTCGGCTGTCCAGAGATGCGGGTTTTCCAATTTGATTTGGTTGATCAAGTCGATGCCAAAGTTGCAGTGCATGGACTCGTCGCGCAAGATGTATTGGTATTGCTCAGCGGCGCCAGTCATTTTGTTTTGGCGACCCAAGGCCAAAATTTGGGTGAAGCCGACATAGAAAAACAAACCTTCCATCAGACAGGCAAACACAATCAAGGACTTCAACAGTGTTTGATCGGTCTCAGGTGTGCCTGTGTGGAAATTGGGGTTCATGATCGCTTCGATGAACGGGATCAAGAACTCGTCTTTGTCACGGATGGATTGAACTTCGTTGTAAGCGTTGAAGATTTCGCTTTCATCCAAGCCCAATGATTCAACAATGTACTGGTAGGCATGGGTGTGGATGGCTTCTTCAAAGGCTTGACGCAGCAAAAATTGACGGCATTCAGGCGCTGTGATGTGGCGGTAAGTACCCAAGACGATGTTGTTGGCGGCCAAAGAGTCGGCTGTCACAAAAAAGCCCAAGTTCCGCTTGATGATGCGGCGCTCATCTTCAGTCAAACCATTGGGATCTTTCCACAAGGCAATGTCGCGGGTCATGTTGACTTCTTGCGGCATCCAGTGGTTGGCGCAAGTTGCCAGGTACTTCTCCCAAGCCCATTTGTATTTGAAGGGCACCAGTTGATTGACGTCTGTTTGGCCGTTGATGATGCGTTTGTCTGCAGCGTTGACGCGGCGAACAGAGGCGTTGGCTGAGACGGGAGGTGGTGTTTGAATCACTGCACCATCATTCAACATGCGTTGCGTAGAGGTGGTTTGTGAGGGGGGTGACTGCAACTGGTGGCTCTGCAGGCCACCCAGATTGGCGCTAGGCGCTTGGGGTTTTGCTTCTTCTTCCCAGGTCAACATAAGGATGATTCCATTCTTCTGATTATGGTTGTTTGTATCTGAAACTCATAGCGTTCATTCACATACAACTTCTGTATGTTGTTGAATTGCATCGGATTCATGGAAGCCACAGGCTCCCATGGTGTTCCATCATTGGCAAGCTTCGCAAGTGGGGTCGTCGACGCCACAGAATTTCACGTCGGTAGCGGGCGTGCTCGAGAGCATTTGGGCGCGGGCTGCTGCGGCAGCTACTTCCATGGCGCTCAATCCTCCTGATGCACCGCCGCCTGAGGCCACCGCATTGTGTGAGCCAGCTTGCACGGTTGATTTCTCGACCTGCGTGGCGCTGGTGGTGCGCAAATAGTAAGTGGTTTTGAGTCCACGCAGCCAAGCGAGCTTGTAGGTGTCATCGAGTTTCTTGCCAGAGGCACCAGCCATGTAGATGTTCAATGACTGTGCTTGGTCGATCCATTTTTGACGACGTGCTGCAGCTTCAACCAACCATTTGGTCTCCACCTCGAAGGCTGTGGCGTACATGTCTTTCAGGTCTTGAGGCACGCGATCGATCGGACGCAAGGAGCCGTCAAAGTGTTTCAAGTCCATCACCATCACATCGTCCCACAGGCCCAAACGCTTGAGATCGCGAACCAAGTAGGAATTGATGATGGTGAATTCGCCAGACAAGTTGGACTTGACCGACAAATTGCCAAAGCATGGTTCGATGGAGGCGTCCACACCCACGATGTTGGAAATGGTGGCGGTGGGGGCAATGGCGACGCAGTTGGAGTTGCGCATGCCATCGGTTTTGATTTTTTGCCGCAGGGCATCCCAATCCAAGGTGGCACTGCGATCAACCTCGATGTAGCCGCCACGAGATTTTTCGAGCAGGTTCAGGGTGTCCAAAGGCAAAATGCCTTGGTCCCACAAAGAACCTTGGTAACTGGAGTAGCGACCCCGTTCGCGAGCCAGTTCGGTAGACGCCCAGTAAGCGTAATAGCAAATGGCTTCCATGGAGCGGTCGGCGAATTCAACTGCCGCTTGAGACGCGTATGGAATTTGTTGCTCGTACAAACTGTCTTGGAAAGCCATGATGCCCAGACCCACAGGGCGATGACGCAAGTTGGAGTCGCGTGCTTTCTTGACCGCGTAATAGTTGATGTCGATCACGTTGTCCAGCATGCGCATCGCCGTGTTGATGGTGCGCTTGAGTTTGTCGTGGTCCAGTTCTTGGCCGTTGGCGCCTGCTTTCAAATGGCGGACCAAGTTGACAGAGCCCAGATTGCAAACTGCAGTTTCGGCATCACTGGTGTTGAGCGTGATCTCGGTGCACAGGTTGGAAGAATGCACCACGCCTGAATGCTGCTGAGGAGAGCGCACATTGCAGGCGTCTTTGAAAGTGATCCAAGGATGGCCAGTTTCAAACAACATGGTCAACATCTTGCGCCACAAATCGGTGGCTTGAACGGTTTTGGCGGGCTTGATCAAACCTTGTTTGGCTTGTGCTTCGTAAGCGGTGTAGGCTTTTTCGAATTCGGTGCCAAATTTCTCATGCAAGTCGGGGGTGTTGGAAGGTGAGAACAAAGTCCACTCGCCCTTTTCCATGACACGACGCATGAACAAATCGGGAATCCAATTGGCGGTGTTCATGTCATGGGTGCGGCGGCGGTCGTCACCTGTGTTTTTGCGCAATTCCAAAAACTCTTCGATGTCCAAGTGCCATGTTTCCAAGTAGGTGCAAACAGCGCCTTTGCGTTTGCCACCTTGGTTCACAGCAACCGCGGTGTCGTTGACCACTTTCAAGAAGGGCACCACACCTTGTGATTCGCCATTGGTGCCTTTGATGTGGCTGCCCAAGGCGCGAACACGTGTCCAGTCATTGCCCAAACCGCCAGCAAATTTGGACAACAAGGCGTTTTCTTTGATGGATTCGTAGATGCCGTCCAGGTCGTCGGGCACGGTGGTCAGGTAGCAACTGGACAGCTGAGGGCGGGTGGTGCCGCTGTTGAACAAAGTGGGTGTGCTCGACATGAAGTCGAACGAGGACAACACTTCGTAAAACTCAATGGCGCGTTCTTCGCGGTTCACTTCGTTGAGTGACAGGCCCATGGCCACGCGCATGAAGAAAGACTGTGGCAACTCGATGCGCTGCTTGCGCACGTGCAAGAAGTAACGATCGTAAAGGGTTTGCAAACCCAGGTAATCAAATTGGAAATCGCGTTCTGGTTTGAGCGCCTGCGCCAGACGAGCCAAGTCAAACTGCAGAAGACGGGGATCGAGCAACTCGTTGTCCACGCCTTTTTTCAGGAAGCCTGCAAAGGTGTCGATGTAGTGCTGGCCCATTTCGGCTTGCGTGGCTTCTTTGCCCAAGACTTCTTTGGCGATGGAGTACATCAGCAAGCGGGCGGTGGCGAAGGTGTAGCCAGGTTCTTTTTCGATGAGTGTGCGGGCAGCCAAGACAGACGCTTTGTGCACCTCTTCCATGGGGATGCCGTCGTACAAATTGCGCATGGTCTCGTTCAAGATGGGGGCGGCTTGCACGTCTTGTCCCAAACCTGCACAGGCCGACTCCATCAGGTATTGGAGTCGCGCCGTGTCCAAGGCCACACGTTGACCGTGGTCGATGACATGCAACACGGGTTCGGCTGGTGCATGTTGTTCTTTTTGGGTGGCGCGCTCTTGCGAGCGGCGCTCACGGTAAAGCACATAGGCACGAGCCACTTCGTGGTGGCTGCCGCGCATGAGACCCAACTCCACTTGGTCTTGCACATCTTCAATATGGAAAGTGCCGCCGCCTGGACGTGAGCGCAACAAGGCACGCACCACTGCTTGGGTGAGTTGGTCGACGGTTTCGCGCACGCTGGCAGAAGCAGCGCCTTGTGTGCCGTGAACAGCCAAAAAGGCTTTCATCATGGCCACAGCAATTTTGGCCGGTTCAAAAGGAACGACTGCGCCATTGCGACGGATGATTTGGTAGTGACTCAAACTGGCGTTGAATGCTGCTGATATGCCAGCGTCGGTGGAGTCGGTGGGATTGACGTAGGTCGTTGCGACCGTGGATGTGGAGGCGATTTGCATCTTGCGTTTAAATCCTGTTGAACTTGAATGCTTTTGTTGACTTCTTATCAATCGCGCTCAGGTGGCAAAGCCTGAAGTACGAAATGTGCATGCCCCACACTATATATGGGGTCGAAACTCTTTTCAACACACTACACGTAGTGTTTGCGATTTTTTTGATGAAAATTTGAAATGCATCAAGCAGTTGGTAAAGACTGCCCGTTTTAACGAGACTGCGTCTGCTTGTGCGTAATGCTGTGGATAACTGATTCGGGAAAATACTTGTTCGGAAGTCCCAGGCCTTGTTGCAAATAAAGCCAAGAAAAACCCTTTCCAGGATCTTTTTTCCTCTCTGGTGCGATGTGTTCGTGACCAGCGATGTGTTTCACGGGGTATTGCGCCAACAAAACAGGCATGAGCGCAATCAAACTTTCGTATTGCTCTGATGTGAAGGTGTCGCCATCCAAACCTTCGAGTTCGATGCCAATGGAAAAGTCATTGCAATTGGAGCGGCCAAGATGGCTTGACGCTCCCGCATGCCAAGCGCGCTTGTCACAACTCACGAACTGCATCAATTCGCCACCGCGTCGAATGAAGAAGTGGGACGAGACCTCGACGCCACGCAAATGATCGAAATAAGCATGTCGATCATGTTGCAAACGATTGGTGAAGAACGCGGGCACATCGCCAGTACCGTATTCACCAGGCGGCAAGCTGATGGCGTGAATCACCACCAGGTCGATGTTTGAATTTACGGGACGTGGTCCGTGGTTGGGCGAGGCCAGGTGGTGGGCATGTCGATACCAACCATCTGACCACAGTGGGGGGTTTGATCGCATCAACCTTCTTTCATCCGGCGATGTGATTCGCTGCAATAAACGCCAACGGCTGTTGTCACTGCTTCGTTTTCGGGCAAGTGAAGCCCACACTGCATGCAAGCCACCATGTTTTGTGCGGTTGTCTCAGAGGGTTTGGTGTTTGATGAAGACACTTTCCGGCTGAATTTGAGCCACCAAATCACAGCAAAGATGATGCCGAAGAGAACAAGGTATTTCATGAGGCCCGCTGCAGCAAAACTTCCATGACAAAACGCGAGCCAGCATATGCCAGCAGCAACAAGGCGGAGCCGATATAGAGCGTGCGCACTGCAACCGGGCCACGCCAACCTTGTCGGTGACGACCCCACAAGAGCAGCAAAAACACCAACCAAGCCACCACCGAGAAAATGGTTTTGTGGTCCCAACGCATGGGCTTGTCAGGACCATACAAATGCTCACCAAACCACCACCCCGCCAACAGCGTGGCTGAGAGCAAGAAGAAACCCAAGTGGACAAAGCGAAACGTGAGTCGTTCCAACGTGAGCAGCGGCAAGCCAGAAGGATCAGCTTCTGCCAAACGCATTTGTCGTTCGGCGCGACTCATGAGGCTGGCATGCACCACTGCGGCTGCAAACATGGCGTAAGAGGCCATGCCCAACACCCAATGCAAGGGCAGCCAAGCAGAGGCAGAACCGTGCAAGGGTTGACCGGGGTAAACCAGGGGCAAGACAACGGCCACCAAACCTGCGGCTGACAAAATCCAGCGGGTTTTCATTTGAGGAAACCAGTGGTGTTCCAAGGTGTAGACCAGCAAAACCAACCAAGCGGTGGCGGACAAGGCGGCCGCAAATCCGAAATGAGGTGGATGGTCAGGTGTTGGAATCAGGCTGGCGATCACACTCAATCCATGAAAGAGCGAGATGACCCACAAGTAGTTGCGGCTTTGGTGGGGTGACAGACGGCCACCAAACAAGCCACCCAGTCCATAGGCGCATGCGGCCACCAATCCCCAAACCAGGCTGAAGGTGGATGCGCTGAATACAATCATGCTGGCAGTTTAGCGTCTTGCCAAAGACCAGGGACTCGTGCCCCTTTCGATATTTCTCAACCAGGTGATTTCCATGGCCAACGCACTCAGCGACAAACTCTCACGCCTGGTCAAGCAGATCAGCGGGCAGGCACGTATTACCGAGGCCAATGTGGCGGACATGCTGCGCGAGGTGCGCATGGCATTGCTAGAGGCCGATGTGGCTTTGCCGGTGGTGCGCGACTTCGTCGCCCGCGTGAAAGACAAAGCCCTGGGTCAAGAGGTGATCAGCTCCCTCACACCAGGCCAAGTCTTGGTGAGCATCGTGCAAAAAGAACTGGCTGCCACCATGGGCGAGGGTGTGTCGGACATCAATTTGGCCGCTCAACCACCCGCCGTGATTTTGATGGCGGGTTTGCAAGGTGCTGGTAAAACCACCACCACCGCCAAACTGGCCAAGCACCTGATCACCAAGCGCAAAAAGAAAGTGCTGACGGTTTCGGCTGACGTCTATCGCCCAGCGGCCATTGAACAGTTGAAAACCGTCACCGCACAGGCGGGTGCCGAGTGGTTCCCCAGCGATGCCAGCCAACAACCAGTGGCGATTGTGCAAGCCGCCGTCGACCATGCACGCAAGCATTACTTTGATGTGCTGTTGGTGGACACCGCCGGTCGTTTGGCCATCGATGAAGCCTTGATGCAAGAAATCAAAGCCCTGCACGCAGCGGTCCATCCGGTGGAAACCTTGTTTGTGGTGGACGCCATGTTGGGCCAAGACGCGATCAACACCGCCAAGGCGTTCAAAGAAGCATTGCCCCTCACGGGCATTGTGCTCACCAAAACCGATGGCGACTCACGCGGCGGCGCGGCCTTGTCGGTGCGACAAGTCACCGGTGCGCCCATCAAGTTTGCGGGCACCAGCGAAAAAATCGATGGACTCGAAGCCTTCGATGCCGAGCGTCATGCAGGCCGTATCTTGGGCATGGGCGACATCTTGGCCTTGGTCGAACAAGTCACAGCCCATGTGGACATGGAAGCTGCGCAAAAAATGGCGGCCAAGTTCAAAAGCGGCGATGGCTTTGACTTGAATGACTTCTTGGCACAAATCCAGCAAATGAAACAAATGGGCGGTCTGGCCAGTTTGATGGACAAGATGCCCACGCAGTTGGCGTCCAAAGCCAAGGACGTGGATTTGAACCGCGCCGAAAAAGACATCTTGAAAAAGCAGGGCATCATCCACAGCATGACCCCCAAAGAACGCGCCAAGCCCGAGATCATCAAGGCCACCCGCAAACGACGCATTGCAGCAGGCGCGGGGGTTCAGGTGCAGGAGGTCAATCGCTTGCTCAACGAGTTTGGCCAAATGCAAGACATGATGAAGAAAATGCGCGGTGGCGGTTTGATGAAGATGATGAAAAAACTCGGGGGCATGAAAGGCGGCCTGCCCGGCATGGGCGGCGGCTTTCCCGGCATGCCGCGCTAATCTTTTACCAGCACCTGGCCGCGCAGCGAGTGCGGCAGCGCTTCGGTGATGCGCACATCCACCATCTGACCCACCAGACGTTGACCATTGGGACCGGCATCGAAATTGACGATGCGGTTGCATACGGTGCGACCCATCAATTCGGCTGCGCTTTTGCGCGAAGCACCTTCCACCAAAATCCGCTGCACGGTGCCCACACGGCTTTCTCCGATGCGTCGCACGTTGTCTTCTACAGTGGCTTGCAAATGCTGCAAGCGACGCAGCTTGACTTCATGGGGCGTGTCGTCGTGCAAATTGGCGGCAGGTGTGCCAGGACGTGGACTGAAGATGAAACTGAATGACGCGTCAAAGCCAATGTCGGTGATCAACTTCATCAGCTTTTCAAAGTCTTCTTCGGTTTCACCCGGAAAGCCCACGATGAAATCCGAGCTCATGGAAATATCCGGGCGCACAGCGCGCAATTTGCGGATGGTGCTCTTGTATTCCATGGCGGTGTAACCGCGCTTCATCGCCATCAAGATGCGATCACTGCCGTGCTGCACCGGCAGGTGCAGGTGACTCACCAACTGCGGGACCTTGGCGTACACATCGATCAATCGTTGCGTGAATTCATTCGGATGGCTGGTGGTGTAGCGGATGCGCTCCACGCCAGGGATGTCGGCAATGTATTCAATCAACAAGGCAAAGTCGGCGATCTCGGCGGTGTCGCCCATGCTGCCGCGGTAGGCATTGACGTTTTGTCCCAGGAGCGTGATTTCCTTCACGCCCTGTGCAGTCAGTCCTGCCACTTCGGTCAGCACATCATCCAAAGGCCGGTTGATTTCTTCGCCACGTGTATAGGGCACCACGCAATAGCTGCAGTACTTGGAGCAGCCTTCCATGATGGACACAAAGGCTGAAGCACCCTCGACCCGCGCGGGTGGCAAGTGGTCGAACTTTTCAATTTCGGGAAAGCTGATGTCGACCTGCGGTTTTTTCTGGTCGCGCCGTTGGTTCAGGAGTTCAGGCAAGCGGTGCAGGGTTTGCGGTCCGAACACCACGTCCACATAAGGTGCGCGGGCAATGATCGCCTCGCCCTCTTGGCTGGCCACACAACCTCCAACTGCGATTTGCACGCCTTTTTGCTTCAAGTGCTTGACCCGTCCGAGGTCCGAGAAAACTTTCTCTTGGGCTTTCTCACGCACCGAGCAGGTGTTGAAGACCACCAGGTCGGCTTGGTCGATGTCTTGGGTTTGTTCGTAGCCTTGGGCGGCGCCCAAGACGTCAGCCATCTTGTCCGAGTCGTACTCGTTCATTTGGCAGCCAAAGGTTTTGATGAAAACTTTGCGGCTCATGGCTGAGCCTTGGTCGGTGTGCAGCGGGTCATGGTGTAGATCCAGAGGCTGTGAAAGGAGGGCAGATTGTAGCCAGCCACTTCTTTATGATGGGTGGATGACTTCCTTTGTACGCACTGTTTTATTCACCGACACCGATGGCCGGGCCCGTTTTCGCGAAGAAACCGTTCCCTTGAACCAAGGGACACCACAAGCACGACTGAGCGACTTGATGCCCAGCCAAGGGTTGCAACTGCGCGAAAGCCCAGTGGGCTTTCGCAGCGAGTTCCATGTCAGTGGTCATCCGCAATGGGTGTTCATCTTGCAAGGCCAGATGGAGATTGGATTGCAAGATGGTTCGTCCAAGGTGTTCGGACCGGGTCAGCACTTTTATTCAGCCGATTTGCTCCCAGAGGGTGCTGTGTTCGATCCAAGGCTGCACGGCCACTGGAGTCGCCAAGTGGGCGAGTTGCCACTGGTGACGGTTTTTGTGCGGGCTTGAAACCTCTTTTCTGATCGTCATCACCAATGATTCATTCGGAAATTAATCTAAAAGTTTTCTAAATAGAGGTTTTGATTAAAGAGTGGGTCGGTTCAAGCCGATACCATCTCACACGCCGGTGGGCGAAAATTGCCAACGCACCGTATTCCCTGTCTTTTCTTATTGAGTTGCCATGAAAAAACACCTTCGATTGATCTTGGAAGTCTTATTGGGCATCTGCCTGGTGGCGACCGCAACACTGGCTTATTTGAACTATTCGGCCAAAAAACACCTGGCCGCCGAGGTCGCAGAATTGACTGAGCAATTGGACGAGGCCAAAGAGTCTTTGGAACAAGCTGAAGAAGAAAAGCCAGCGGATGAGGAAAAGGCGGCCCCCGAGGTGAGCAACACCAGCTCGCAAGAACTGGATGCGTTGAAAGCCGCCTTCTCGACCGGCGTGGTGTTGCAAGACGTTGAGACGCTCTACAAAGCTCAAAAAGCACTGAGCGCCGAGCGTCAAGTCGGTCTGGCCTCTTTGCGCTTGCTCACCAAAGGTGCACAAGACGAATCCACCGTGGCCGCCTTCCAAAAAGCGCTTGAAATGGCTGAATGGAGCAACCGCCTGCAAACCGTGTGTGCCGCACAAAATGCACTGGCCGCTGCAGGTCAAAAAGTCAAAGTCTTGTCGGATTGCAAAAAGTCCTCTGACAAAGAAGAACCTGCCGAGAAAGAAAAAGAAGACCATGGCAAGAAAGACGACAAGTCTCATGCCGTTCATTGGGGTTATGAGGGCGATAACGGCCCAGAGCACTGGGGTGACAACTTCCCAGTGTGTGGCAAAGGCAAGAAACAATCACCTTTGAACATCGTGGGACCGTTTGAAAAGTCCAAAGAAACACTCACTGTGGACTACAAAGAAGGGCCTTTGAAGATTGTCAATAACGGCCACACCATCCAAGTGAATGTGGAGCCCGGTAGCACCCTGACCATCGGCAAAGAAAGCTTTGACCTGTTGCAGTTCCATTTCCACCGCCCCTCTGAAGAGCAAGTGGATGGCAAAAACGCCGCCATGGTGGCGCACTTTGTGCACAAGAGCAAAGAAGGTAAATTGGCTGTGATCGGTGTGATGCTCAATGAAGGCAAAGACAGCGCGGCGATCAAGACCCTGTGGGCCAATTTGCCACCCAAAGAAATGGAAGAGTACTTGCCCGCCAAGGTCACTTTCAACCCTGGCAGCATGTTGCCCAAAGAACTCGCCTTCTACAACTACGAGGGTTCGCTCACCACACCGCCATGTACCGAGGGTGTCCAGTTCTACATCTTGAAGTCACCCATGGAACTGTCCAAGCAGCAAGTGGCGAAGTTCCCCTTCAAGCTCAATGCCCGTCCCGTGCAAAGCTTGAATGGCCGCAAAATCAGCGCTGGTGGTTGATCCACTGCAGGTCTGAACCGCCCAACAAAAAACCCGCCTCGGCGGGTTTTTTGTTGGCTGTTGCGAAAGGCTTTGTCAGCCCATCAACAAACCATGGGTGCGGGCGAAGTGCAGGGTTTGGGTGCGGCTCTTGACACCCAAACGGCGGAACAGACGCCACAATTGAACCTTGACCGTGTGCTCGCTGATGCTGAGTTCGGCGGCAATGTCGCGGTTGCTCAGACCCCGGTCGAGCATGAGGATGAGCTGCTTTTGGCGCTTGGACAGTTTGATGTCTCCGACCACCACCACGTCGGCGTCGGCATCCTCGTCATCGGTTTTCATGATGTCGTGGATGGCCTGGGAAATTTCGGCCGTGTCGGTGGACTTCTCAATATAGAGGTCGGCGCCGGCTTCCAGGCAGGCATCTCGCGCTTCGCCAGAGGGCATGGCCGACAAAACCACCAAGGGAACCTCGGGGTACATTTTTTTCACGTCGGAGATGGCAGTGGCGCCTTTGACGCCTGGCAGCAGCAAGTCCAACACAAACAGTTCAGGTTCGCCGTTTTTGATCAGGGCGGCCTGCAACTCGCTGAACTTTTCCAACTCCACCACTTTGGATGCTGGGCGCAAGCGACGCAACAACATGCCAATCATTTGGCGAACCATCGGGTGGTCATCAATCACATACAAACTCATAACAATCTCCGGTGTCAATAATTCAGGCCCATGGCCTCGCGCACGTCGCGCATGGTCTCTTGCGCCGTGATGCGCGCGCGCTGTGTTCCAGCGTCAACGATATCACGAACAAGTCGAGGATTGGAAACAAAAGGCTCAGCGCGCGCCAACATGGGCGCTTGCTCAGACAAGATGGCATCGATGATGGGCTGCTTGCATTCCAAACAACCGATGCCGGCACGGGTGCATTCTGTTTTCACCCATGTTTTGGTCGCTTCTGGCGAGTAGACCAAATGGAATTGCCACACCGGGCAACGCTCTGGATTCCCTGCGTCGCTGCGTTTGACCCGAGCGGGGTCGGTGGGCATGCGTTTGACCTTGGTCTCGATGCTGGCCCGGTCTTCGCGCATGGCGATCGAGTTGTTGTAGCTTTTGCTCATCTTGGCCCCGTCCAAGCCAGGCAATTTGCTGGCCTCGGTCAACAAGGCATGTGGTTCGGTCAGCACCGCTTTGCCGGTGCCTTTGAAATAGCCTTCCAAGCGCTCGCGGTCTTTGTCATCCAGCTCGGGTGCGGTTTGCAAATAGCCCATCGCGCCTTCCAAGGCTTTGGCATCGCCCGTTTCTTGAAACTGTTTGCGGGATTTTTCAAAGCGCTTGACGCTGTCCTTGGGCAGTTTGGCCAAACAGGTTTGCACCAGAGCATCGAAATTGGCTTCGCGGCCATAGAGGTGGTTGAAGCGGCGCGCGGTTTCACGGGTCAATTCAACATGGCTGGCCTGGTCTTCACCCACAGGGACATGTTTGGCTTTGTAAATCAGGATGTCAGCGGCTTGCAGCAAGGGGTAGCCCAAGAAACCATAGGTGGTCAGGTCCTTGTCCTTGAGTTTTTCCATTTGGTCCTTGTAGGTCGGCACACGTTCAAGCCAACTCAAAGGCGTGCCCATGCTGAGCAGGGTGAACAACTCGGCGTGCTCGGGAATGCGGCTTTGCAAAAAAATGGTGCACTGGTTGGGGTCGAGACCCGCTGCCAACCAGTCGATCACCATTTCAAAGACGTTTTTCTCGATCACGTCCCGGCTTTCGTAATGGGTGGTCAGGGCGTGCCAATCAGCGACGAAATAAAAACATTCCATTTGGGATTGCAAGCGCACCCAGTTTTTCAGGGCCCCATGGTAGTGACCCAAATGAAGCGCGCCAGTGGGGCGCATGCCAGAAAGTACGCGATCGCTCATGAGTTGGAAGGAAGAAATAAAGCGGACAAAGGCAGCAACAACCATTGGATGGACGCCATGGACGCCGACATGATCGGGCGCATCCACAGGCTGTTGACCACGCCCAATAGCACCAAGGCCATGACAATGAAAAAGCCATAGCGCTCGATTTGGGCAAAGCGAACAGCCATGCGCCAAGGCAGCAAACCAACCACGATGCGCCCGCCATCCAAAGGTGGCAACGGGAACAAGTTAAACGCAAACATCACCAAATTCACCAAAACCCCGGCTTTCGCCATCTCGATGAAAAACAGCTCTTCCGTGCCCAGGCCAGCCATGACATACAGGGCTGTGGCCCACACCACGGCCTGGAAAAAATTGCTGCCTGGGCCCGCCAAAGCCACCCAAATCATGTCACGCTTGGGGTGGTGCAGGCGGCTGAAGTCCACGGGCACGGGCTTGGCGTAGCCAAATAAAAATTGACCCGAGGTGGCCACGTAGAGCAACAAGGGCATGGCGATGGTGCCAACCAGGTCGATGTGGGGGATGGGATTGAGGGTGACACGACCCAGGCTCCAGGCGGTGTTGTCACCCAAAAGTTTGGCGACATAACCGTGTGCCGCCTCATGCATGGTGATGGCCAGCAGGACTGGCAGTGCATGGGTGGCAATCGTTTGAATCAATTCATTTGAAATCACCGGTTCATTGTCTCATCAAAGTCATCAAATTTGAGAGTGTTGAGGCAAGAATTTGTAGGCATTTTCCAGGGCTTGCGCCCCAAATCTTCCCCTAAATGGGCATCGGTACTGACTTTATAAGCCTAAAAGCGTTACATCACCGCCGCCGGCGCGGATCAAATCGGGGTCGCCACCGGAGCCCATGGGGGTGAGGTCGACCACGGTGGTGGCTTGCATGCGGCAGGCCCCTGCATCCACCACAGCCGCCAGTTGGTGTTCATAGCGCTCACGGATGTCTTGCGCATCGTTCAAGGGCTCGGTTTCACCGTGGGGAATCAAGGTGGTGGCCAACAGTGGCGCGCCATGCATTTCCAGCAACTGCAACAAGGCATTGTGCTCAGGCACCCGCAAACCGATGGTTTTGCGTTGCGGGTGCGACACCCGACGCGGCACTTCTTTGGTGGCTTCCAAGATGAAGGTGAACGCGCCTGGTGTGCAGGACTTGAGCAAGCGAAATTGGCGGTTGTCCACCTTGGCGTAGACGCTCAATTCGCTCAGGTCGCGGCACAGCAGGGTCAGGTGGTGGCGTTCATCCACGCCACGGATGCGGCGCAACTGGTCGACGGCGGTTTTATCGTCCAAATGGCAAGCCAGGGCATAGCTGGAATCGGTGGGCACGGCCAGCACCTTGCCTTGACTCAGCATGGCCACCGCTTGTTTGAGCAAACGGGCTTGTGGGTTGTCGGGGTGAACTTGCAGCCACTGGGCCATGGGCGTGGCCTTATTGAATGCGGTGTTGCAGCAATTCCCACACGGGCGTGAGATCGCCAGGCAACCAGGGCAGGGTGCCCAGATCGGTGTGGCTTTCATCGGGGCTGTGAAAGTCGCTCCCGCGGGAGGCGGCCAAACCAAGTTCGCGCGCGAGGTCGGCGTATTCAATGGCTTCAGCGGCGGAATGGCTGCCGGTCACCACTTCCACGGCTTGCCCACCGTGCGCCTTGAACTCGGTGAACAAGGCGTATTCCTCGGTCGGGGTGAAGTCGTAACGGGCGGGGTGGGCGATGACCGCCACGCCTTGGGCCTCGCGAATCCAGCGCACCGCGTCGCCCAAGCTGGCCCATCGGTGTGGCACAAAACCGGGTTTGCCTTCGGTGAGGAAGCGGCGAAACACCTCGTGCGTGTCTTTGCAAACCCCTGTTTCCACCAGGAAACGGGCGAAATGCGTGCGTGAAATCAAATCAGGGTTGCCGGCGTATTGCAAGGCACCTTCAAAGCTGCCGTGAATACCCACTTTCGCCAAACCGGCCGCCATGTCTTGTGCGCGAGCATGACGACCACCTCTTGTGCTTTGCAAACCTTCGGCCATGGCCGGGTTGTGGATGTCAAAACCCAAACCCACGATGTGCACGGTGCGTCCTGCAAACGAGACGGATATTTCGGTGCCGCTCAAGTAGCCCATGCCGATGGCTTTGGCCGCGCTCGCGGCGCGTTCTTGGCCACCCATTTCATCGTGATCGGTGAGAGCCCACAGTTCCACACCGTTGGCATGGGCACGCAAAGCCAATGCTTCAGGGGTGAGGGTGCCGTCAGAAATGACAGAGTGGCAATGGAGATCGGCGTTGAGGATGGACACAGCGCCGATTCTAGGCCGCTTGCATGGTTTCGATGTGCAATTGCAACTTCTCCCGCCCTTGCCAGGTGTTGATGTCCAGGCGATAGGCCAACAAAGCTTGGGACGGCAACTGCTCGGTGCGACCAAACCAAATACCGTCCACCTCTTTGCCGTGCAAGCGCAGTTTGAGTGACAGGTGTTTGTCGCCAACGATGCGTTGGCTCATCACCTCGACCTGGTCTTGAAACACCGGCGTCGCGAAGCCCTGACCCCAAACCTCTTGTTGCAATGCATGAACGATGTCGGGGCGCAAATAAGAGGCTTCCAAACCCCCATCGGTTTCCAAGGACTGCGCCAAAGTAGCGGGTGACAGCCATTGTTCGGCGACGTGTTGAAGGGCGATTTCAAACGTGGCCAGGTCGTCTTCCAGCAAGGTACAGCCGGCGGCCATGGCGTGGCCACCAAAGCGCAGCAACAAACCGGGGTGCATCTTGACCACCGCGTCCAATGCGTCTCTCAAATGAAAACCTGGAATCGAGCGCCCCGAGCCTTTCAGCACCGCTTGCCCCTCGGACTCGCTGGCCGCGAATACAAAACAAGGGCGGTAGTGCAGGTCTTTCAACCGGGCGGCCACGATGCCCACCACGCCTTCGTGGAATTCCTCGTCGTACACACACAGGGCGGCGGGCGGTTCGTCGTCGGCGTCCAACAAGGACTCGGCCAGCAGCAGGGCTTGATCACGCATGTCACCTTCCAAGCTGCGTCGTTCGCGGTTGATCGCATCCAGTTGCTCGGCCAGTTGCAAGCCTGTTCCGGGGTCGTCGGTGCGCAGGCATTCGATGCCCAAGGTCATGTCCGACAATCGCCCTGCGGCATTGATGCGCGGCCCGATCGCAAACCCCATGTCTTGGCTGCTGGCCTGGGTGACGTCGCGCCCCGCCACCCTGAACAAAGACGCCAAACCGGTGGGCAACTGGCCGCGGCGCATGCGCAGCAGGCCTTGGGCCACCAAGCGGCGGTTGTTGGCATCGAGTTGAACCACATCGGCCACGGTACCCAAGGCCACCAGCGGCAGCAACCCGTCGAGCTTGGGCTCGGTCTCTTTGCTGAACACGCCGCGTGTGCGCAACTCGGCCCGCAAGGCCAGCAGCACATAGAACATGACACCCACGCCCGCCATGCTTTTGCTGGCGAAGGTGCAGCCCGGTTGGTTCGGGTTGACCAAGGCGTCAGCCGCAGGGATTTGCGGGCCGGGCAAATGGTGGTCGGTCACCAGCACCTGCATCCCCAGTGCTTGCGCCTGCGCCACGCCCTCGACGCTGGCAATGCCGTTGTCCACCGTGATCAACACCTGGGCCCCCGTCGCATGCACCCGCTTGGCAATGCTCGGGGTCAAGCCATAACCATCGACCACGCGGTCGGGGACGATGAAATGCACATGCTGCGCACCCAACAAACGCAGGCCGCGCAAAGCCACCGCACAGGCGGTGGCGCCATCGCAGTCGTAATCGGCCACGATGCACAAACGCCGCTGGGTGGCAATGGCGTCTGCCAACAACTGGGCGGCTTGGTCCATGCCCTTCATGCCGTTGGGTGGCAGCAGGTGTGCCAAACCGCTGTCGAGTTCTTGCGGGTGTTGCACCCCACGTCCGGCATACAAGCGCGCCAACAAGGGGTGCACGCCCGCTTGTTCCAAGGTCCAAACCGTTCGCGGCGGTGCGTCACGTGTGAGCAGTTTCATGCCAACACCTTGTGCAACGCAGGCTGTGGGAGCAGGGCTTGAAGGCTTTGCCAAAGTCCCTTTGGACGGCTTTGCAGGCTGATCATGCGGTCTTCGCCACACAACACCAGGCGATGTCCAGCCAACAGGGCCGGGGCCATGACTGCTTGCGCGGTTTGCAGCCACTGAGCGCACCAGGCTTGGGGGTCTTGCGCTTGGAAGGCTGCTCGCAAGTCATGGTTCAGCACCACCGTTTGGGTGGGAGGAGTTGGTGGCAAATCGCCGGTGCCACTCCACCAAAACGAATTGATGGGAACCTGGCGGTGGTCGTTGAGTGGGTGGGTGTAGAGCAGCATTTGCATCTCATTTTGCAAGCGGCGCAACAGGCGTTGTGAAGGGCTTTGGGCCGCCACACTGTCGGGGTCGAGCCAATAGGCCACGTCTTGGTTGAGCACCCTGTCGAAGCTGACACTGTGCAGCTGTTTGAAATGGGTGGCGTGGGCCAGCCAGCGCCCCGGTCTCAGTGGTTGAAGATGGATGCCGTCTTCCTCAAAGTAGGGCCGCATGGCTTGCAACATGGCGTCGTCTTCTGCCATCGTCACTTCACCCACCGAGCCAAGTTGCACTTGGCCTTGGTTGATTTGCCAATGCACGGCGTCGATGAAAGCCCAACCGTGTTCTGCGGGGCAAGACCAGCCCTGCAAGCCAGCGCATTCTGCGGCGAAGGGCAACAAACCCCATGGTTCGGGCCAATGCATGGCTTGGGCATAAGCCGCTTCATGCGGGGCGAAAGGGCTGTCTGCAGGCCACTGTTGACGCGCAAGCACCTGGGCTAGTCGCAGCACTTGCAGGGCCGGGTGTTGGGTGTCGTTCCAGGCGGCATGCCAAGCCTGCGCCATGTGCGGTGGCTGCTCCTTCAAAAACTCAGGCAGCAGGGCAGAAGCGATGACGGTGACGGCGGGGTCGGTGAGGCGCTGGGACATGCTGGGATTGTGCAAGATGCCACAATCTGGCTTCCATGACGAACCCACGAATCCCCTTCGAGTTGCTGGTGGGCTGGCGCTACACCCGCGCTGGCCGCGCCGCCAAGCGCAACCGTTTCATTTCTTTCATTTCCTCGGTGTCCATGGTGGGCATTGCGCTGGGCGTTGCCGCGCTCATCATCGTGCTCAGCGTGATGAACGGTTTTCAAAAAGAAGTGCGGGTGCGCATGTTGGGCGTGTTGTCGCATGTGGAGGTACTGGCCTACACCAGTGCTTCCTTGGAAAACGCAGTGGGCTTGCAAAACAAAATCAGCCTGCACCCCGAGGTGGTGGCCAGTGCGCCGTTTGTCATGTCGCAGGTGTTGATGGCCCAGGGCGAAGACATGCGTGGCGCTGTGGTGCGCGGCATCGATCCTGCCCAAGAGGTGTTGGTCACCGACGCCGTGGCCTTGATGCCCCCCGAGGTCTTGGACCAGTTGCAGCCTGGTGGTTTTGGCGTGGTCTTGGGCAACGAGTTGGCGCGCGCGCTGGGTGTGAAGGTGGGCGAGCACGTGACCTTGGTCGCACCGGGTGGTCAAGTCACCCCCGCAGGTGTGGTGCCACGCTTGAAACAACTCACCGTGGTGGGTTTGCTGGATTCGGGCCACTATGAATACGACGCTTCCCTGGCTTTGTTGCACATCGAGGATGCCCAGCGCATCTTCCGACTTGAAGGCCCCAACGGCTTGCGTGTGAAGCTGAAAGACGCGCAACTGGCGCGGCAAGTGGGTGTCGAACTCACCCCGATGCTGGGCGAGGATGTGACGGTGCGCGATTGGACGCGCTCCAACCGCAATTGGTTTGCCGCGGTGCAAATTGAAAAACGCATGATGTTCATCATCCTGACCTTGATCGTCGCCGTGGCCGCGTTCAACCTGGTCAGCACCTTGGTGATGACGGTCACGGACAAGCAGGCGGACATTGCCATTTTGCGCACCCTGGGGGCCAGCCCGATGAGCATCATGGGCATCTTCGTGGTGCAAGGCGCCTTGGTCGGTGTGATCGGCACTTTGTCTGGTTTGGCTTTGGGCTTGTTGGTGGCCTTCAATATAGACAGCATCGTGCCCGCCATCGAGCGGGCCTTGGGCGCAAGCTTTTTGCCCAAAGACATCTACCTGATCAGCCGCATGCCCAGCGACCCGCAGTGGGGCGACATCGGACCGGTGGTCATCATCGCGCTGGTATTGGCCTTGGTCGCCACGCTTTACCCCAGCTGGCGAGCCAGCCGGGTCGATCCAGCGGAGGCGTTGCGCCATGAATGAGCCGGTGTTGCAAGCCCAAGGATTGGGTCGTCGCTTTCACGATGGCGTGATTGACGTCACGGTGTTGCAGGGCGTGGATTTGCAAGTGCAGGTTGGCGAAACCTTGGCGGTGGTCGGCACATCAGGCTCGGGCAAAAGCACGCTGTTGCATTTGCTCGGTGGGTTGGACACACCCACCACGGGTCGTGTGAGCTTGCGCGGGCAGGCTTTGGCAGGGCTGGACGACACGGCATTGGGGCGTTTGCGCAACCAGCACTTGGGCTTCATCTATCAGTTTCACCATTTGCTGCCCGAGTTCAGTGCGTTGGACAACGTGGCCATGCCCTTGTGGATTCGCCGCATGCCCCGCGAGCAGGCGGCGCAGCAAGCGAGGGAGATGTTGGCTGCAGTGGGCTTGGCTGATCGGGTCCAGCACACGCCCAGCGAGTTGTCGGGTGGCGAGCGTCAGCGGGTGGCGATTGCCCGGGCCTTGGTGACCCAACCCGCCTGTGTGTTGGCCGACGAACCCACCGGCAACCTGGACCGCAGCACAGCCGACAGTGTGTTTGGCCTCATGCTGCAACTGGCCAAGCACCAAGGCACCGCGTTTGTGGTAGTCACCCATGACGAGCAATTGGCCGCGCGTTGTGATCGGCAATTGCGCTTGGTGGCTGGGAAATTGGGGTCAGATCCCCATTGATTTCCGCTTGAGCCGTTCCCATGCCCTGGATCGACAGCCATTGCCACTTGGACGCCGCTGAATTGGCAAGTGACCGCGATGCGGTGCGCCAAGCAGCCCGTGCGGCGGGTGTTCAAACCTGTGTCATCCCTGCGGTGGCGGTTGACAATTTCGAGACGGTGCGGCGAATGGCGCATCAATATCAAGATGTTTACGCGCTGGGCATTCATCCCTTGTACACCCCGCAAGCCAGCGAACAAGATTTGCAGACCTTGGACCAGGTTTTGCACAGCCATCGTGACGACCCGCGTTTGGTGGCGGTGGGAGAAATAGGCCTTGATGGTTTTGTGCCGGGGTTGGACATGGCGCGACAACAATTTTTTTACAAAGCGCAGTTGAAGCTGGCGCAACAACACGACTTGCCGGTGTTGTTGCATGTGCGGCGCAGCGCCGATTTGTTGTTGAAGGCATTGCGTTCCACAACGGTGAAGGGTGGCATCGCCCATGCGTTCAATGGCAGTTTGCAGCAGGCCCAGCAGTTCATCGCCATGGGTTTCAAGCTCGGGTTTGGCGGCGCGCTGACCTTTGAGCGCGCCTTGCAACTGCGCATGCTGGCCACCCAACTGCCGCTGGAAGCTTTGGTGTTGGAGACCGATGCACCGGACATCCCTCCGAATTGGCTGTATGTCACCGCCGAAGAACGCGCCAAGGGGAGGTCGCAAGGGCGCAACACGCCCGACCAAGTGCCGCGCATGGCCCAGGTGCTGGCGGATTTGCGGGGCATCTCGCTGGCTGAAGTGGCGCAGGCGACCAGCGCGAATGTTCGATCGGTGCTGGCGATCCAGCAGGTCTGACTGGCTGCCAGTGAATGCGCTTGCTGCGAATGGCGACCAGCGACAATCTGTGCATGGCCAGCCTCTCTCAGCTTCCCCAAGTCAACATGTCCGAACACGGCAAGGTGCGCTATTTGCATTTGGGCACCGATTGGGTGCAGGGTTCGATGGACACCACCAAGCCGTTTGACATTCACCTGGACTATGTCCAGCGCATGCAAGCGTGGTTGTTGTTTGTGCCCACCAGCGACGTGCCTGACTTGCACGCCATGCAACTGGGTTTGGGCGCTGCAGCGCTCACCAAAAACTGTCGCAAGGTCTTGGGCATGCGCACCACCGCCATCGAACTCAACCCGCAGGTGGTGGCGGCCTGTCGAACCTGGTTCAAGCTGCCCAAAGATGACGCGCTTTTGTCGGTCGTGTTGGGTGACGCCGCCGAAGTGGTCGCCCATGACCATTGGCGCGGCCAAATTGACGCCTTGCATGTCGATTTGTACGACCATGAAGCGGCTGCCCCCGTGCTGGACAGCGCTCCCTTTTATGCCAGCTGTCGACAACTCCTGACCCCCCATGGCTGCATGACGGTCAATTTGTTTGGCCGATCCGCCAGCTTTGAGCGCAGCCTGGCTCACATCGCTTCAGCCTTTGGTGCAGATGCCGTCTGGGCATTCAAGCCCACCAAAGAAGGCAACACCGTGGTGCTGGCGCAGCAAACACCTGCGCGGCCAGACCGCGATTTGCTGCAAGCCCGCGCCGACGCCATTGAAACCCAATGGGGACTGCCCGCCAGCCTCTGGCTCAAGGTGCTCAAGCCGGTCGTGGCATAGGTCACAATCACTGCACTTTTGTTTTGGGAGTGCCACCGTGTCGATCAAGAGCCAAAAAGACTTTGTCTCGGGTTTGATGTTCACCACAACGGGTGCGGCGTTTGCCTGGAATTCGGCCACGGCCTACTCGATTGGCTCGGCCAGCCAGATGGGTCCCGGCTACTTTCCTTTGGTATTGGCCTTGGTGTTGGTGTTGTTGGGTGGTTTCATCATGTTTTTCTCATTGGTGGTGGAAACCCCTGATGGCGGTGTGATTGGCGAATTGGCCTGGCGACCCTTGATCTGCATCTTGGGAGCCAATTTGTTGTTTGGGGTCTTGCTGGGTGGTGTGCCCAGCATGGGTATTCCATCGTTTGGTCTGGTGGTTGCTATTTTTGGGCTCACGGGAGTCGCGCTGATGGCCGATGCCGCCAGCTTCAATTTGCGCCGCATGCTGGTGCTCTCCAGCATCTTGGCCGGCGGCAGTTACCTGGTATTCATTTCATTGCTCAATTTGCAGATGCCGGTCTGGCCGGCGTTTGTCAACGCTGTTTGATTGGAAGCCACCATGGATTTGCTTGCCAATCTCGCTACTGGGTTTGCTGTTGCGGGCACACCGCTCAATTTGCTCTACGCCTTTGTCGGTTGCTTGCTCGGCACCTTGATTGGTGTGTTGCCGGGAATTGGTCCGGTGGCCACCATCGCCATGCTGCTGCCTGCGACTTACGCCTTGCCGCCTGAGTCTGCCTTGATCATGCTGGCGGGTATTTATTACGGCGCGCAATATGGCGGCTCGACCACCGCCATTTTGGTCAATCTGCCGGGCGAATCCTCATCTGTGGTGACTGCCATGGACGGCTACCAGATGGCTCGTCAAGGGCGCGCAGGTCCAGCCTTGGCTGCTGCTGGTTTGGGATCGTTTTTGGCGGGTTGTGTCGGCACCTTGTTGCTGGCGGGTTTCGCGGCGCCCATGTCGGAAATGGCGTTTGCATTTGGCCCTGCTGAATACTGCGCGTTGATGGTGGTGGGCTTGGTCGGCGCGGTGGTGCTGGCTTCAGGTCCTTTGCTCAAAGCCATCGCCATGATCATCTTGGGCTTGTTGCTGGGTCTGGTTGGCACCGATGTCAACTCGGGCATCACCCGTTTCAACCTGGACATTCCCGAACTGACGGATGGCATTGGTTTTGTGGCTGTGGCGATGGGGCTGTTTGGCTATGCCGAGATCATCAACAACTTGGCCAAGAGCCAAACCGATCGCGAGGTGTTCACGGCCAAGGTGCAAGGCCTCATGCCCACGGCCGAGGACTTTCGCCAAATGATGCCTGCTGTCTTGCGCGGCACGGTGTTGGGTTCGGTGCTGGGGGTGTTGCCGGGCGGGGGAGCCGTGCTGGCTTCGTTTGCCGCCTACACCTTGGAGAAAAAAATCAAACTGCGAAACGGTGAGCTGCCCTTGGGTCAAGGCAATATCCGTGGCGTTGCAGCGCCCGAGTCGGCCAACAATGCTGGCGCACAAACGTCATTCATTCCTTTGCTGACGCTGGGCATTCCACCCAACGCTGTGATGGCGCTGATGGTGGGTGCCATGACCATCCACAACATCCAACCCGGTCCCCAGGTGATGACGGTCAATCCCGAACTGTTCTGGGGCCTCATCGTGTCCATGTGGATTGGCAATTTGATGCTGGTCATCTTGAACCTGCCTTTGATTGGTGTTTGGATCAAACTGCTCACCGTTCCCTACCACTATTTGTTCCCTGCCATCGTGCTGTTTTGCGCGATTGGTGTTTACACCACCAACAATTCGACGTTCGACATTGGACTGGTGGCCTTGTTTGGTTTGGCAGGTTATGTGTTCATCAAACTCGGTTGCGAGCCAGCACCCTTGATGTTGGGCTTTGTCTTGGGTCCGATGTTGGAGGAATACCTCAAGCGCGCGTTGAAACTTGCGCGAGGCGACTGGACTGTTTTCATCAGCCGTCCTTTGTCGGCGGCACTGTTGGCGGTGGCGGTGTTGTTGCTGGTGCTGGTGTTGTTGCCCGCCATCAAATCCAAACGTGAAGAAGCGTTTGTCGAAGATTGAAAGCCAAGTCATGAAAGAACACGTCCTGCGACGCGCGCTGCACAACGAGGTGCATGCGCGTCCGCCCGAACCCATGATGGCCCCCTTGGCCATCAGCCATGTGGTCATGGTCACCGATGCGGCTGCGCGTGCTGCCAGTCGTGCCCACCTGTTGCAGTTGTTGCGGGACCACCACCTGCCCGTGCCTGACGACCATGCCAACCATTTGCGGGTGGATGGTGGTGCATGGCGTTTGCGATGGGAATTGCACACCGAGTTTGTCACTTGGACTTTCATGGCGGATGCCCCTGAAGGGCTGCCCAAAACCGATGCCTATGGCTTGGCCTTGCAAAGCTTGCCGCAGCAGTGGCTGAAAGAATTGCCTGGTGAATGTCTGGCGCACATCAACTTGTGGGCCAAGCGCACCGACAATTTGCAAGACCGAGAGGAGTTGCACCAGCAGTTTCGCGAGGACAGCATGGTGGCCTGCCAACTTGTGGATGGCGAGGCCACTTTGCATACCGACTTCCAAATTGGTCCCGATGGTTGCTCGCGCATGTTGCTGCGCGTCGGTCAACTGTCACTGCGCCGTTTGGGTCGCTTGGTGCAACGATTGCTTGAGATTGAAACCTACCGCATGGTGGCCTTGCTGGGATTGCCCATCGCTCGTGCCGCTGCAGCTGATTTGGCCAGCGCCGAACAAGAATTGGCCGATTTGGCTTTGGCGATTCGCAGTGCCCGCAACGATGAAGAAGCCCAACTGCTCGACCGACTCACCCGCTTGGCAGGTCAGGTGGAAAGTTTGTACGCCTCGCAACATTCGAGGTTTTCAGCCAGCCGGGCTTACTTTGAATTGGTTGACCGACGGATTCAAGACATTCGTGAAACACGCATCACCGGGTACCAATCGATTGGCGAATTCATGGACCGCCGATTGACGCCTGCGCGCAGCACCTGTGAATGGGTGGCGCGTCGTCAAACGGCATTGTCTGAGCGGGTGTCGCGCATGAGTAGTTTGTTGCGCACCCGTGTCGACTTTCAGCAAGAGCAAAGCAGCCAGGCGTTGTTGACCGCGATGAACCGCCGCCAGGGCATGCAACTCAAATTGCAAGCCACGGTGGAAGGCTTGTCGGTGGCGGCCATCACTTACTACATCACCGGCCTGATGCACTATGTGGCTGAAGGCATGCAAGCCAAAGGCTGGATTCAAGACCCCACGTTGGTGACCGCCTTGGCTGTGCCCGTGATTGCCTTGGTGGTTTGGTGGTTCACCCGCCGCTTGCACAACAAAGTTTTCAACGTTTGAAGCCTGTTGCTGTTCCGTCTTCCCACTCGATGGGGTTGGCATTGGCCATGGCGGGGGCCATTGCTTTCAGTGGCAAAGCCATCATCGTCAAGTTGTCTTACCGTCATGGGGTGGATGCGGTCACGGTCATCATGTACCGCATGTTGTTCGCCTTGCCCATGTTCATGGCGATCTCTTGGTGGGCCTCGCAGCGTGCACATGCCAAAGCCCATCCCTTGAGTCGCCGTGATGTGCTGGCCATCATGGGCCTGGGTTTTTTGGGTTATTACCTCGCCAGTTTTTTAGACTTCTTGGGCTTGCAAACCATCACCGCAGGCTTGGAACGACTGATCATCTACCTCAACCCGACCTTGGTCATGTTGCTCAGCGCCTTGATTTACAAACACCGACTGCTGCCCCGGCGGGTGTGGGCCATGGCCATCAGCTATGGTGGTGTGTTGCTGGTGTTTGCCCACGAGGCAAATATCGCGGGCGAGGGCGTGGTGACTGGTTCTGCATTGGTGTTGGCCAGTGCCATCAGCTATGCCTTGTATTTGATGTTCAGTGGTCAGATGGTGCAACGCATCGGCGCCTTGCGCTTGGTGGGGTTGGCTTCCAGCGTGGCCTGTGTGTTGGCCATTGGTCAATTTTTTCTGCTGCGCCCACTCAGCAGCATGGCGGTGCCCGACGAAGTGTTGTATCTGGCCTTGCTCAATGCCACGGCTTGTACCGTCGCCCCGGTCTTGCTGATCATGCTGGCCATTGAGCGCATTGGCGCGTCGCTCACGGCTCAAATCGGCATGGTGGGCCCGATGTCCACGGTGAGTTTGGGCGTGTTGGTGTTGGGCGAACCGCTCAATGCATGGATAGGATTGGGCACCTTGCTGGTGCTCGGTGGTGTTTACTTGGCTTCAAAACACGGAGAAGGAAATGGACTTAGGGATCAACGGTAAATGGGCTTTGGTGGGGGGTGCCAGCAAAGGCTTGGGCTTGGGTTGCGCCAAGGCACTGGCACAAGCAGGTGTCCACCTGGTGATGGTGTCGCGCGGTGCTGAAACCTTGGAGGCCTCCGCCCAATCGTTGCGTGCCTTGGGCGTGACCGTGCTCACCGTTGCACAAGACATCACGACCGAAGCTGGGCGCGACGCCATCTGGGGTGTGGCAGGTGGACCAGGCAAGGACTTCGACATCGTGGTGACCAATGCGGGTGGTCCACCGACAGGGGATTTCCGCGACTGGGGTCGCGACGATTGGATCAAAGCAGTGGACGCCAACATGCTGACACCGATTGAGCTCATCAAAGCGACCGTGGACGGCATGGCCCAGCGTGGTTTTGGCCGCATCGTCAACATCACGTCGAGCGCGGTCAAAGCCCCCATCGATATTTTGGGCTTGTCCAATGGCGCACGCAGTGGCTTGACAGGCTTTGTCGCCGGTGCCGCACGCAACAGCCAAATCGCCTCACGCAATGTGACCATCAACAACCTGTTGCCTGGTGCTTTTGAAACAGATCGGCTGCGCGTGACCTTCGAGGGTCTGGCGAAGAAAACCGGGCAAAGCGTTGAGAGCCTGGTCGAGACCCGCAAAAAACTCGCACCCGCGTTGCGCTTTGGTCAACCCGACGAGTTTGGTCAAACCTGTGCATTTCTGTGCAGCCAACAAGCGGGCTTCATCACCGGGCAAAACATCTTGATCGATGGCGGTGCTTACCCAGGGACTTTTTAAACCATGAAAGCATTCGACTGGCCGCCTCACCACGCGGTGGCCCATTTGCCTGGCTCATTGCCCATGGGCGGCGTGGTGCCCATGACCCCGGTGCACGCTTTTGCCAGCAGTCCCTCGGCTTTGCATTTGCAAGCGCAGGCGCCGCTCAAGCCCGAGCGCCACAACTTGGACTTGGGTGGTTTGCTGGGTTTTGTCATCGATCAAGTCGTCACGGCCGAAGAAGCCGATGCCATCGTGCAGGCGTCCGAGCAAATGGGCTACCGGGATGAAGCGCCAGGCATCGCCACGCCCCCGGGCATGCGCATGAACAAATCGGTGCACTGGATGGCTGACGAGGATTTGATGGGTCCGATGTTTCAGCGCATCGCGCATTTGTTGCCTGCCGAATTGCACGGGGATGTGTTGCTACCCGCCTTCAGCCGTCGCATCAACATGTACCGCTATGACGACAACGATGTGTTCAATTTGCACACCGATGGCAGCTGGCCTGGTTACAGCTTGAGTGAGGATCGCCAGCACATGGTGGAGTGGGACCCAGGCATTCGATCGGGACTGACCATGCTGCTCTACTTGAATGGCCCAGCCGATGGTGTCCAGGGTGGCAACACCCGTTTGTTCAGACCCGACGGTTCCTGGCTCGATGTGTCACCCGTCAAAGGTTCAGCGCTTTTTTTCAGGCATGGTTTTGGACCCGATTCGGTGCGTCACATCGGCTGTGTGGTGCACGGCGCGGTGTCCAAATACGTGGCGCGCATCAATGTGATGTACAGCCTGACATAGATAATGCCGCACATGATTTCGCAAACACCTGATGCTTACCAAGAAATCCGAGACGCGGTGCGCAGTTTGTGCAGCCAATTTCCCGACAGCTACCACCGCCAAATCGACGCCGAACGCGCCTACCCCGAAGCCTTTGTGCAAGCGCTGACCCAAGCGGGTTGGTTGGCGGCGTTGATCCCGCAAGCTTATGGGGGTTCTGGTTTGGGTTTGGTCGAGGCCTCGGTCATCATGGAAGAAATCAACCGCTCGGGTGGCAATGCGGGTGCGTGTCATGGCCAGATGTACAACATGGGAACTTTGTTGCGTCATGGCTCTGAGCAACAAAAAGCGTTGTACCTGCCCAAAATTGCGAGCGGCGAATGGCGTTTGCAGTCCATGGGCGTCACCGAACCCAGCACCGGCACCGATACCACCAAGATCAAAACCACCGCCGTCAAAAAAGGTGACCGCTACGTGATCAATGGACAAAAGGTTTGGATTTCGCGTGTGCAGCATTCCGACTGGATGATTTTGTTGGCGCGCACCACGCCCCTGGAACAGGTGCAGAAAAAATCAGAAGGGATGTCTATCTTCATGGTCGATTTGCGCGAGGCAGAAAAGACCGGCATGCGTGTGCAGCCGATTGCCAACATGGTCAACCATGAGACCAACGAACTGTTTTTCGACAACCTGGAAATTCCCGCCGATCACCTGATTGGCGAAGAAGGCATGGGGTTTCGCTACATCCTTGATGGCTTGAACGCCGAGCGAACCTTGATCGCCGCCGAGTGCATCGGGGATGGCTATTGGTTTTTAGATCGCGTCACCCAGTACGTGAAAGAGCGCCAGGTGTTTGGTCGTCCGATTGGGCAAAACCAAGGCGT
>JACCEC010248299.1_pt1 | contig 30093 bp, 21 predicted proteins | sample 7450121 | NCBI WGS metagenome assembly JACCEC01 (sample SAMN15323455, study PRJNA562643) | freshwater metagenome | isolation source: river surface water | place: USA:Blue River Watershed | collected 2017-08-18 | reverse complement strand
ATTGCTAACCTTTGAGTCATTAATATTTGCGGCCGCCTTTGCAGGGCAGCCGCCGCCCGCACCTGCACCGGCAAAAGCCGGCCGAATAGTAAAGGATATAACGTGCTCAACTCCACGTCCGTCCGGCATCCTGCCGGCGCCCTGTGTCTTCCTGCGCTGCTGTCTGCCGTACTGGCGCTGGCGGGCTGTTCCAAGCCGGTCGAAAAGACCGAGGACAACCGCCCGGTGCGCGCGCTGACGGTCGCGCCGGCGGCAGGCGAGGCGACGGCCGAGCTGTCGGGCGAAGTGGTTCCGCGCTATGAGTCGCGCATCGGCTTCCGGGTCGGCGGCAAGATCATCGCGCGCAAGGTTGAAGTCGGCTCGGTTGTCAAGCGCGGGCAGGTGCTGATGCAGCTCGATCCGTCCGACCTGCAGCTGTCGCAGGCGCAGGCGAAGGCGGCGGTCGCGTCGGCCGAGAGCAGCCTGACGCTGGCCCGCGCAGACCTCGAGCGTTACCGCGAGCTGCATGCGAAGAATTTCGTCAGCCAGGCGGTGCTGGACGCGAAAGAGGCGGCTTTCAAGGCCGCGCATTCGGGCCACGAGCAGGCGCTGGCCGGACTGAAGGTGCAGGCCAACCAGAGCGGCTATGCGACGCTGGTCGCCGACGCCGACGGCGTGGTCACCGCGCTCGACGCCGAGGTCGGCCAGGTGGTGGCCGCCGGCACGCCGGTGGCGCGCATCGCACGCAGCGGCGACATCGAGGTGCGCGTCAGCATTCCTGAAGACCAGGTCGCCGCGCTGCGGCAGGTAACTACGGTCACGGTGCGCACCTGGGCGAACCCGGCGCAGGCGCTCGAGGGGCGCATCCGCGAAGTCGCGCCGGCCGCCGATCCTGCGACCCGCACCTTTACCGCCAAGATTGCGCTGCCGAAGCCGGGCGACGCGGTGCGCCTCGGCATGTCCGCCACCGTCGCCTTCGCGGCGCCGACCGCGCCGGCGATCCGCCTGCCGCTGACGGCGCTGTACAACGACAAGGACCAGACCGCGGTCTGGGTGGTCGAGAACGACAAGGTGCGCCGCGTGCCGGTGCAGGTGGCCGGTGCGACCGGCAACGAGCTGCTGGTCGCGGCCGGCCTGAATCCCGGCCAGACCGTGGTGACGGCCGGCGTGAACCTGCTGCGTGAAGGGCAGAAGGTCAGCATCCTCGGCCAGCAGGCGAAGCCCGCGCCGGCCGGAGCCGCCAAATGAAGGGACGCCTGAACCTCTCGCGCTGGGCGCTCGAGCACATCCCGTTCATCCGCTACCTGATGGTGGTGCTGCTGCTCGGCGGCGTGCTCAGCTATGAAAAACTGGGGCAGGACGAAGACCCGCCGTTTACCTTCCGCGCGATGGTCGTGCGCGCCTACTGGCCGGGCGCGAGTTCGGTTCAGGTGGCCGAGCAGGTGACCGACAAGCTCGAAAAGAAGCTGCAGGAGACGCCGTACGTCGACAAGATCCGCAGCTATTCGAAGCCGGGCGAGACGCTGATCATCCTCGAACTGCTCGAATCCACGCCCCCGAAGGAAGTGCAGGGCATCTGGTACCAGGTGCGCAAGAAGATCGGCGACATGGTCTACACGCTGCCGCCCGGCGTGCAGGGGCCGTTCTTCAATGACGAATTCGGCGACACTTTCGGCACCATCTTCGCGCTGTCCGGCGACGGCTTCACAATGGCCGAAGTGAAAGACTATGCCGATTTCGTTCGCCAGCAGCTGCTGGCGGTGCCGTCGGTCGCAAAGGTCGAGCTCTACGGCGTGCAGGACGAGAAGATCTATATCGAATTCTCGACCAAGAAATTCGCGCAGCTCGGGGTGCCTTTCGACACGCTCGTCCAGCAGATCAATGCGCAGAACGCGGTGCAGGGCAGCGGCGTGCTGGTCACGCCGACTGACAACCTGCAGGTGCGGGTGTCCGGCCAGACCCGCACGGTGAAGGAGCTGGAGGACATGCCGCTGCGGATCAACGGCAACAGCCTGCGGCTCGGCGACTTTGCGAAGGTCACGCGCGGCTTCATTGACCCGCCGCGCGACAAGATGCGCTACAACGGCAAGGAAGTCATCGGCCTCGGTGTGTCGATGATGAAAGGCGGCGACATCATCAAGCTGGGCCGGGCGCTGGACGACAAGGCCGCCGGGATCCAGACCAAGCTGCCGGTCGGGATCACGCTGGAACGGGTGGCCGACCAGCCGCGTGCCGTCAGCGCGTCGGTGAATGAGTTCCTGAAGGTGCTGGCCGAGGCCGTGCTGATCGTGCTGGTGGTCAGCTTCGTGTCGCTGGGACTGCACACGCGGCCGTTCCGCATCGATGCGCGCCCGGGCCTGGTGGTTGCGCTGACGATCCCGCTGGTGCTGGCGGCGACTTTCCTCGCGATGCGCATCTTCGGCATCGACCTGCACAAGATTTCGCTGGGCGCACTGATCATTGCGCTGGGCCTGCTGGTTGACGATGCGATCATTGCCGTCGAGATGATGGTCCGCAAGATGGAGGAGGGGCTGTCGCGCTTCGACGCGGCAACGTTCGCGTACACATCCACCGCCATGCCGATGCTGACAGGCACGCTGATCACGGCCGCCGGCTTCCTGCCGATCGGTTTCGCCAAGTCGATGGCCGGCGAGTACACATTCTCGATGTTCTCGGTGAACGTGATCGCGCTGCTGATCTCGTGGTTTGTCGCCGTGCTGTTCACGCCGTACATCGGCTTCCTGCTGCTGAAAGTAAAGCCGGCGTCGAATGCGGATGGTCACCACGAATTGTTCGACACGCCGTTCTACTCGCGGCTCAAGCGCGTGGTGAACTGGTGCGTCGAGTGGCGCAAGACCACCATCCTGCTGACCGTCGCCGGTTTCTTCCTCGGCGTTTTCGGTTTCCGCTTCATCGAACTGCAGTTCTTCCCGGACTCGAGCCGGCCCGAGCTGATGGTCGAGCTGTGGCTGCCGGAAGGCTCGTCCTACCAGGCGACCGAGGCGCAGGTGAAGAAGTTCGAGGCCTTCGTTGCGCGCCAGCCCGGCGTCGAGAGCGTGACCGCGTACGTCGGCACCGGCAGCCCGCGTTTCTACCTGCCGCTCGACCAGATTTTCCCGCAGTCGAACGTCGCGCAGCTGGTGCTGCTGCCGAAGGATGCGAAGACGCGCGACGCCTTGCGACTGAAGATCATCGACGCGTTCCGCACTGACTTCCCGGAAGTGCGCGGCCGCGTGAAGCTGCTGCCGAACGGACCACCGGTGCCGTATCCGGTGCAGTTCAAGGTGACCGGCCCGGAAGTGCGCGTGGTGCGGGACTTCGCTGACCGCGTGCGCGCGGTGATCGAGAAAAACCCGAATGCGATCGGCGTGAACGACAACTGGAACGAGTCGGTGAAGGTGCTGCGCATCGAGCTGGACCAGAGCAAGCTGCGCGCGATCGGCCTGACGTCGCAGTCGGTGATGCAGGCGGCCAACACCATCCTTTCAGGGTCCACGATCGGGCAGTTCCGCGAACGCGACAAGCTGATCGACATTGTGGTCCGCCAGCCGCTGGACGAGCGCTCGACGATCACGGCGCTCAGCAGTGTCAGCATTCCGGCGGCCAGCGGCCGCGCGGTCCCGCTGTCGCAGCTGGCCACGCCGCGCTTCGTCTGGGAGCCGGGCGTGGTCTGGCGCGAGGGCCGCGACTGGGCGATCACGGTGCAGTCGGATGTCGTCGACGGCATCCAGGGGCCGACCGTGTCCGCGCAGATCGACCCGCAACTGGAGGCGATCCGTGCGGTTCTGCCGGCCGGCTACCAGATCCAGCTGGCCGGCGCGATCGCCGACAGCGGCAAGGCGCAGGATGCGATCGCGGCCAACGTGCCGCTGGTGATTTTCATCGTGTTCACGCTGCTGATGCTGCAGCTGCACAGCTTCTCGCGCTCGCTGCTGGTGTTCCTGACCGGCCCGCTCGGCATTGCCGGCGCCGCCGCCGCGCTGCTGATCCTGCAGCGGCCGTTCGGCTTCGTCGCGCAGCTGGGCGTGATCGCGCTGTTCGGCATGATCATCCGTAACTCGGTGATCCTGGTCGACCAGATCGAGCAGGACATTGCGCAGGGCGTGCCGGCCTGGGATGCGATCGTCGGCTCGGCGGTGCGCCGTTTCCGGCCGATCGTACTGACGGCCGCGACCGCGGTGCTGGCGATGATCCCGTTGTCGGGTTCGGTCTTCTGGGGCCCGATGGCGGTGGCGATCATGGGCGGGCTGGTGGTGGCGACGCTGCTGACCATGCTGTTCCTGCCGGCCCTGTATGCGGCATGGTTCCGCGTGAAGCGGCCGGCCTGAGGCGGCCGCAGGCGGGCAGGGCAGCGATTTTTCGGGACGGCTTGCGCTTTTTTCAGTAGAATTCGCGCCTGAAGTCAAACAGCCACTACCATGGCAACGCAGGGCGACCGCTTTGACGCAGGGTCGCCCTTTGCATTTGTTGAAACGGCGCCCGGGCCCGAATGGCTGGGGGACGTTGCCGCGAGGATGGCGAAATTGGTAGACGCACCAGGTTTAGGTCCTGACGCCAGCAATGGTGTGGGGGTTCGAGTCCCCCTCCTCGCACCAGCCGACTTGATGATTAACATTTTTGGACGATTCACATGGCAACTGCAGTCGAAACCCTGGAAAAACTTGAGCGCCGCATCACGCTGACCGTGCCGCTGGCCGAAGTCAACGAAGAAATCGAAAAGCGCCTGAAAGTCCGTGCGCGTACCGCGAAGTTCCCTGGCTTCCGTCCTGGCAAGGCACCGCTGAAGATGGTGGCAGCGCAGTTCGGCGCAATGGTCGAGAACGAAGTCCTGAACGACAAGGTCGGCCAGGCATTCGGCGACGCAACCGCTGAAAACAACCTGCGCGTCGCCGGTTATCCGCGCATCGAACCGAAGGCCGACGAGAAAGCCGACAACGCGCTGGTGTTTCAGGCGACGTTCGAGGTCTATCCGGAAGTGAAGATCGGCGACCTGGAAGGCGCCGAAGTCGAGAAGAGCACCGCGGCGATCACCGATGCCGAGATCGACAAGACCATCGACATCCTGCGCAAGCAGCGCGTGCACTATCACACCAAGGGCGAAGCCGGCGCGCATGGCGACGGCGGCCCGGACACGTCGGCACAGAGCGGCGACCGCGTGACCGTGGACTTCGTTGGCAAGCTGGACGGCGTTGAATTCCCGGGCGGCCAAGCCGAAGACTTCCCGTTCGTGCTGGGCGCTGGTCAGATGCTGAAGGAATTTGAAGACGCGACCATCGGCCTGAAGACCGGCGAGACGAAGACCTTCACGCTGTCCTTCCCGGAGGACTATCACGGCAAGGACGTGGCTGGCAAGACGGCCGAATTCACGATCACCGTGAAGAACGTCGAATGGGCGCACCTGCCGGAAGTCGATGCAAACTTCGCGAAGAGCCTCGGCGTGGCCGACGGCGACCTGCAGAAGATGCGCGACGACATCCGTGCCAACCTCGAGCGTGAAGTCGGCAGCCGCATCAAGGCGCGCACCAAGAACAGCGTGATGGACGTGCTGGTCAAGGTCGCCGAACTCGACGTGCCGAAGGCACTGCTCGAGCAGGACGCCGAGCGTCTCGCGGAGCAAACCCGCCAGGACATGCGCCAGCGCGGCATCAACGTGAATGACATGCCGTTCCCGGCAGACCTGTTCACCGCACAGGCCGACCGTCGCGTTCGCCTTGGCCTGATCCTGTCGGAACTGGTCAAGCTGAACCAGCTGCAGGCGACCGCCGAACAGATCAAGGCATTTGTCGATGATTTCGCGAAGGCCTATGAAGATCCGCAGCAGGTGGTGAAGTACTACTTCAGCGACCGCAACCGCCTGGCCGAAGTCGAAGCGCTGGTGATCGAAGAGAACGTCGTCAACTTCGTGCTGTCGAAAGCCAAGGTGGCAGAAAAGAGCGTGTCCTTCGACGAACTGATGGGCAATTGATCTTTCAGGCGTAACGCCTTTGGGCGTTGCCCTGATAAGCGGCCGCAAGTTTGGTTACACTACCGCTTGCGGCCGTTTTGTTTTTGCGACCGCGCTAATCATCCAACGGGAAAGACAATGACTGACATCCACCGCAAATCCGCCCTCGATACTGACATGCTCGGCATGGTGCCGATGGTGATCGAGCAGAGCGGCCGTGGCGAGCGTGCCTATGACATTTACTCGCGCCTGCTGAAAGAGCGCGTGATCTTCCTCGTGGGCCCGGTCAACGATCACACCGCAAACCTGGTCGTTGCGCAGATGCTGTTCCTCGAGAGCGAGAATCCGGACAAGGACATCTCCCTGTACATCAACTCGCCGGGCGGCTCGGTATCCGCTGGCCTGGCGATCTATGACACGATGCAGTTCATCAAGCCGGACGTGTCGACGCTGTGCACCGGCCTCGCCGCATCGATGGGCGCCTTCCTGCTGGCGGCCGGCGCCAAGGGCAAGCGTTTCTCGCTGCCGAACTCGCGCATCATGATTCACCAGCCGCTCGGCGGCGCGCAAGGCCAGGCCACCGACATCGAGATCCAGGCCCGCGAGATTCTCTACCTGCGTGAACGCCTGAACATGATCCTCGCGGAAAAGACCGGCCAGTCGATCGAACAGATCGTGAAGGACACCGACCGCGACAACTTCATGTCGGCCGAGCAGGCAGTCGAGTACGGCATGATCGACCAGGTGCTGACGCATCGCGGCTGATCCGGCGCGTGCCGTTCATCCCCGACAGCGCGGGACCGGTAGTTGTTCGTTCACAACTACCGGTTTGTCCTGTCCGTTGCGAAGCGGGATGACGGATTCTGCATTCGAAGGTAAGATCGACCCACATTTACGCATACAGCCAGCCCATGTCTGATAAGAAGTCTTCCAGTGGTGAAAAGTTGCTCTATTGCTCATTCTGCGGCAAGAGCCAGCATGAGGTTAAAAAACTGATTGCCGGCCCGTCGGTGTTCATCTGCGATGAGTGCATCGACCTGTGCAACGACATCATCCGGGACGAAGCGGCGGCGGTCGAATCGGTCAGCCCGAAGTCGGACCTGCCGACCCCGCAGGAGATTTTCGACCTGCTGGGCCAGTATGTGATCGGCCAGGAAACCGCGAAGCGCACGCTGGCGGTGGCCGTCTACAACCATTACAAGCGCTTGCGTCATCTTGGCAAGAAAGATGAAGTCGAGCTTGCGAAGAGCAACATCCTGCTGATCGGCCCGACCGGCTCCGGCAAGACCCTGCTGGCGCAAACGCTGGCGCGCATGCTCAACGTGCCTTTCGTGATCGCCGACGCGACCACGCTGACCGAAGCCGGCTATGTCGGCGAGGACGTCGAGAACATCATCCAGAAGCTGCTGCAGAACTGCAATTACGAAGTCGAAAAGGCGCAGAAGGGCATCGTCTACATCGACGAGATCGACAAGATCTCGCGCAAGTCCGACAACCCGTCGATCACTCGCGATGTGTCGGGCGAGGGCGTGCAGCAGGCGCTGCTGAAGCTGGTGGAAGGCACGATGGCCTCGGTACCGCCGCAGGGCGGGCGCAAGCACCCGAACCAGGACTTCGTGCAGATCGACACGACCAACATCCTGTTCATCTGCGGCGGCGCATTCGACGGCCTCGCGAAGATCATCTCCGACCGCTCGGAGAAGAGCGGCATCGGCTTCTCGGCCACCGTGAAGAGCAAGTCCGGACAGGCGGACAGCCAGAAGATGTCGGACGTCGAGCCGGAAGACCTGATCAAGTTCGGCCTGATCCCGGAACTGGTCGGCCGCCTGCCGGTGGTCGCTACGCTGACCGAACTGACCGAAGAAGCGCTGATCCAGATTCTGCTCGAGCCGAAGAATGCGCTGATCAAGCAGTATTCGAAGCTGCTCGAGATGGAAGGCGCGGAGCTGGAAGTTCGTCCGGCAGCGCTGCAGGCGATCGCGAAGAAGGCCCTCGCGCGTCGTACCGGCGCCCGCGGTCTGCGCTCGATCGTCGAGCACTCGCTGATGGACGTCATGTTCGACCTGCCGAACCAGCAAAACGTCGCCAAGGTCGTCATCGACGAAAACACCATCACGAATGGCGCGAAGCCGCTGCTGATCTACCACGAGCAGCCGAAAGTCTCCGGAGCCAAATGATCAGGAAGGCGCCCGCGGGCGCCTTTCTTTTTGTGAAAATTGGTCGAAAAGCGCTGGCAGATTCATAAAAACGGGCTGAAAACACGAGTTTTTGGACGTTTTTTGAACAAACGCAGTACAATCGACTCCACTGCAAAGCACACAGGCTTCCATTGAAAAGCCACCGGGACACATCCTCTCGCGTGGCTTTTTTCGTTCTTTCCCCTTTTGAAATAGATGATGCATCGCATATTCGCGCCAGCACCTGCGGGAATTGGCCGGATTCGATACGCTATTTCCGATGACCGGCTCGGTGTTCCGGATGTAAATTTGTCCGGACACAGGGCTTGCTTTTCAGCCTCTCGTGCCAACATGCATCACAGGTTTCTTTAAAGGCTAGCCATGACGATCACTGCACAATTTTCCGAACCCACTCAACTGCCGCTGCTGCCGTTGCGGGATGTCGTCGTCTTCCCCCACATGGTGATTCCGTTGTTCGTCGGCCGCCCGAAGTCGATCAAGGCGCTCGAGGCAGCAATGGAGCAGGGCAAGAGCATCATGCTGGCCGCCCAGAAGGCAGCGACCAAGGACGAGCCGTCGGCCGACGACATTTACGAAATCGGCTGCATCGCCAACATCCTGCAAATGCTGAAGCTGCCGGACGGCACCGTGAAGGTGCTGGTCGAGGGCGCGCAACGCGCGCGCATCCACCAGATCAGCGAGTCCGAGACGCACTTCGTCGCGGACCTGTCGCCGGTCGAATCCGAACCGGGCGATGAGGCCGAGGTCGAAGCGATGCGCCGCGCGATCGTCCAGCAGTTCGACCAGTACGTAAAGCTGAACAAGAAGATCCCGCCGGAGATCCTGACCTCGCTGGCGGGCATCGACGACGCCGGTCGCCTGGCCGACACGATCGCCGCGCACCTGCCGCTGAAGCTCGAGCAGAAGCAGCGCATCCTCGAGATCTTCAATGTCGCCAAGCGCCATGAGCACCTGCTGGGCCAGCTCGAGGCCGAGCTCGACATCCTGCAGGTCGAGAAGCGCATCCGTGGCCGCGTCAAGCGGCAGATGGAGAAGTCGCAGCGCGAGTACTACCTGAACGAGCAGGTGAAGGCGATCCAGAAGGAGCTCGGCGAAGGCGAGGAGGGCGCGGACCTCGAGGACCTCGAGAAGAAAATCATCGCGGCCAAGATGCCGAAGGAAGCGCGCGACAAGGCGCAGAGCGAGCTGAAGAAGCTCAAGCTGATGTCGCCGATGTCGGCCGAAGCCACGGTCGTGCGAAATTACATCGACGTGCTGATCGGTCTGCCGTGGAAGAAGAAGTCCAAGGTCAACAACGACCTCGCGCATGCGGAGAAAGTGCTTGAGGACGATCACTACGGCCTCGACAAGATCAAGGAACGCATCCTCGAGTATCTCGCCGTGCAGCAGCGCGTGGACAAGGTCAAAGCGCCGATCCTGTGCTTCGTCGGCCCGCCGGGCGTCGGCAAGACCTCGCTCGGCCAGTCGATCGCTCGCGCGACGAACCGCAAGTTCGTGCGCATGGCGCTCGGCGGCGTGCGTGACGAGGCCGAGATCCGCGGCCATCGCCGCACCTACATCGGTTCGATGCCGGGCAAGATCCTGCAGAGCCTGTCGAAGACCGGCGTGCGCAACCCGCTGTTCCTGCTCGACGAGATCGACAAGCTCGGCCAGGACTTCCGCGGCGACCCGGCGTCGGCGCTGCTCGAAGTGCTTGACCCGGAGCAGAACCACACGTTCGGCGACCACTATGTCGAGGTCGACTTCGACCTGTCCGACGTGATGTTCGTTGCGACCTCGAACAGCTACAACATCCCGCCGGCGCTGCTGGACCGGATGGAAGTGATCCGCCTGTCGGGTTACACCGAAGACGAAAAGCTGAACATCGCGCAGCGTTACCTCGTGCCGAAGCAGATGAAGAACAACGGACTCAAGGAAAGCGAGATCACCATCGCCGAATCCGCGATCCGCGACATCATCCGCTACTTCACCCGCGAAGCCGGCGTGCGTTCGCTCGATCGCGAGATCTCGAAGATCTGCCGCAAGGTCGTGAAGATGCTGCTGCTGAAGGGCGGCGAAAAGAAGGTGACGGTCACCGGTCGCAATCTCGACAAATTCCTTGGCGTGCGTCGTTACGACTTCGGCGTGGCAGAGAAGGACAACCAGATCGGCCAGGTGGTCGGACTCGCATGGACCGAAGTCGGCGGCGACCTGCTGACGATCGAGGCAATGACGATGCCGGGCAAGGGCAACATCATCCGCACCGGCACGCTGGGCGACGTGATGAAGGAATCGATCGAAGCGGCACGCACCGTCGTGCGCAGCCGGGCGCGCGTCCTCGGCATCAGCAACGAGGTGTTCGAGAAGACCGACATCCACATTCACGTGCCCGAGGGCGCGACGCCGAAGGATGGCCCGTCGGCAGGTATTGCGATGACGACGGCGCTGGTGTCGGTGTTCACCGGCATACCGGTGCGCGCCGATGTGGCGATGACCGGCGAGATCACGCTGCGCGGCGAAGTGCTGCCGATCGGCGGCCTGAAAGAGAAGCTGCTGGCGGCCATGCGCGGAGGCACCAAGACCGTGCTGATCCCCGAGCAGAACGTGAAGGATCTCGCTGAGATTCCGGCCAACGTGAAGAGCGCGCTGGAGATCGTGCCGGTGCGCTGGATCGACAAGGTGCTCGACATCGCGCTCGAACGCAAGCCGGTGCCGCTGGCCGAAGAGGAGGCAGCTCCTGCTGCCGCCGCCTCGAAAGAAGGCAAGCCGGAGCCGACGCTGGTCAAGCACTGACGCGACCCTGCAGCAAAGAAAAAAGCGTCCTTCGGGACGCTTTTTTCATGCGTGCCGGATGGTCAGCGCTGCTGCGTGCCGCACCGGCGCAACGCAAGTGAGCGTCAATATCGATGACGGATACACCAGCGCTGCAGGTAAATTTCTTGACACTGCACGCGGCTGGCTAGTCTAATAGCCGCTCGCTGCAGGGGCGGCCGGCGTCGACGATGATCGCGGGCGCAGGCGGCGCAGCAGCAGCAGAAAAATCTCAACTACATGTCCGAGGGGAATTTCAGTGAACAAGACTGAACTGATTGATGAAATCGCGAAGGCGGCCGACATTTCGAAAGCCTCCGCAAGTCGCGCACTTGAAGCCGTTATTGATGCGGTCACCGCGACCTTGAAGCAGGACGACTCGGTCACCCTCGCCGGCTTCGGCACCTTCTCCGTCAGCGAGCGCGCTGCACGCGTCGGCCGCAATCCGCGCACGCGTGAGGAGATCACGATCGCCGCATCGAAGGTACCGAAATTTAAGCCTGGCAAAGCATTGAAAGATGCGCTAAACTAGCGTTTTTGCCGGCGCGGTGACAAGCGTCGGTGCAAGCTGGCTACGCGAAACAGCAGCAAGGTTTCAGCGGGTGCTTAGCTCAGTTGGTAGAGCGGCGCCCTTACAAGGCGTAGGTCGGGAGTTCGAGCCTCTCAGCACCCACCAACGGGCCAGTTGCAGAAAGCAGTATCAGGAGTGGTAGTTCAGTCGGTTAGAATACCGGCCTGTCACGCCGGGGGTCGCGGGTTCGAGTCCCGTCCACTCCGCCAAACCCAGAAAGGCGAACCGTGTGTTCGCCTTTTTTTACGCTTGTTCATTACGATTAAGGGCCGCAAAGGCCTGGAGACCTGAGTGCACCATGCTTGAATTCATCCGCACCCATCGTCGGTTGATGCAGTTCCTGCTGCTCCTGATCATCTTCCCGTCGTTTGCCTTCTTCGGTGTCGAGAGCTACATGCGCAACGCCGACCGCGAGCCGCCGGTGGCGAAGGTCGCCGGACAGGAAATCTCCCAGCGCGAATGGGATGCGACGCACGCACGACAGCTCGAGCGCTTCAAGCAAATGTTTGGCGACCAGTTCAATCCGGCGATGTTCGATACGCCGGACGCGAAGCTGGGCGCGCTCGAAAACCTGGTGGCGCAAAAGGCGATGTCGAAGAACGTCGTCGACAGCCACCTGACCGTCTCTGACGAAGCCGTGCGCAAGACCATCATGGAAATCCAGGGCCTGACCGACGCCGACGGCAAGTTCAACAAGGAGCGCTACAAGCAGCTGCTGGCAGCACAGGGCATGACGCCGGAACGCTTCGAAGCCAGCCTGCGCCACGACCTCGCGGTGCAGCAGGTGAACATGGCGATCCAGGGCACGGCCTTCGCGCCGAAGGCCGTCGCACATCGCATCTCGTCGCTGAACCAGCAGAAGCGCGAAGTGCAGGAAGTGACCCTGACCGCGCAGGAATTCAAGCCGCAGGTGAAGGTCACCGACGCGATGGTGCAGGCGTTCTACGACAAGAACGCGTCGCAGTTCCAGGTGCCCGAGACCGTCAAGGCCGAGTTCGTGGTGCTGGCCGCACCGGTGGTCGAGGCGCAAATCAGCGTCACCGACGAAGACATCCGCAAGTTCTATGAGCAGAACCTGTCGCGCTACAAGACCGACGAGCAGCGTCGCGCCAGCCACATCCTCGTGAAGGCGGCCAAGGATGCGCCGGCCGCCGAGAAGGCTGCCGCGAAAGCCAAGGCCGAGAAGCTGCTCGCGCAGGTGCGCAAGAACCCGGCCGATTTCGCGAAGGTCGCGAAAGAGAACTCCGACGACCCGGGCTCGGCCGAGCGCGGCGGCGACCTCGACTTCTTCGGCAAGGGCATGATGGTCAAGCCTTTCGAAGACGCGGCCTACAAGCTGAAGGAAGGCGAAGTCAGCGACATCGTCGAGTCGGACTTCGGCTTCCACATCATCAAGCTGACCGCGATCAAGCCGGCCGCGACCCGCCCGCTGGCGGACGTGAAGGCCAACATCGAGGATGAGATTCGTCGTGGCGAGGCCGGCAAGAAATTCGCGTCGATGGTCGAGACCTTCACCAACATGGTCTACGAGCAGCCGGACAGCCTCAAGCCGGTGGCCGACAAGCTCGGCCTGAAGATCGAGACTGCGGCAGCGCTGACCCGCGAGCCGAACTCGGCACTGCCGAAGACGGCGGCCTACAACCAGCCGAAATTCCTCGCCGCGATCTTCTCGAAGGAAGCGATCAAGGACAAGCAGAACACCGAGGCGATCGAAGTGGGTTCGGGCATCTACATTGCCGGCCACGTGGTCGAGCACAAGCCGGTGGCAAAGATTCCGCTGTCGGAAGTGCGCACCATCATCGAAGAGCGCGTTGCCGCAGTTGAGGCCGAGAAGCTCGCGCAGGCCGCCGGCGAAAAGAAGCTGGCTGAACTGAAGGCTGGCGGCAGCGCCGAGTTCGGCGCAGCGAAGTCGGTGTCGCGCACGAATTTCAACGGCGTGGCCGGCCCGGCGGTGGCCGCGGTGATGAAGGCTGACGCAACCAAGTTGCCTGCCTACGTCGGCGTACCGGTGGCAGGCAAGGGCTACAGCATCTATCGCATCAATTCGGTCAACGAGCAGCCGGCCGACGAAGAGCTGGTGAAGGCCGAGAAGCAGCAGGTCGAGGAGTTCGTCGCCGCGCAGGAGATGGCCGGTTACCTCGGCGTGCTGAAGAAGCGCGCGAAAGCCGAGATCCTCAAACCGGTGGCCGCGGCCAAACCGGAAGCGCCGGCGAAGCAGTAAGCGCCGGAGCAAACAAAAATGGCGTCCGATCGGACGCCATTTTTTTTGCCCGGATCCTCCGGGCGATTCACCTGCGCGCAGTTCAGTTGTGCCGTTCCGTTTCTGCGGCGATCAGCGAGTCTGCAGCCGCCGTGAAGTCGCCTTCGGCAATGCCCTCGAGGGACAACGCGCGCGCATCACGATAGCCGATGAAATTGCGCTCGATGGAGCGCAGGTAAGCGGGGTCGTAATGCTCGACCAGCAGCGCCTCGACCAGCGCTGCGGTCTGGCCTGCGTCAGCCAGCGCCATCCATTCGCGTATGCGCTCGTTGCCATGCAGCGGCGCGAGGTGGGCGAGCTGGCGACCCAGCAGCGCCGTGTCCGTCACCAGATGCGGATAGTCTTCGATCAGCAGCCGCACGCGGTTGGCGACCGACAGGTCGACGCGAATGCATGGCGAGGCGCGCATGCGCTCCATCAGCTTGTCCGGTACGCGCAGGTCACCGATCTTCTTGCTCTCCGATTCGACATACACCACCCGCTCCGGGGAAAAGCCGCGCATCGCCTGCCACAGCCGGCTGTCGAACATCTTCTGCGAAGGTTGCGGCTCGGTCGGCAGGCCGCCGAGCACCGAGCCGCGGTGCGCAGCGAGTGCTTCGAGGTCGAGCACCTGCGCGCCTGCGCGAGCGAGGTACTGCAACAAGCGGCTCTTGCCGCTGCCGGTGGTGCCGCAGATCGAGCGGAACTGCAGCCGCTGCGGCTGCTCATCCAGCAGCGCGACCACGCTGCGCCGGTATTCCTTGTAGCCGCCGTCGAGCTGCACCGCCGGCCAGCCGACGCGTGCGAGAACATGCGCCATGGATCCGCTGCGGTTGCCTCCGCGCCAGCAATAGACCAGCGGCTTCCAGTCGCGCGGCATCGACTGGAAATGCTGCTCCAGATGAATGCCGATGTTGCGCGAGACCAGCGCCGCGCCGATCTTGCGCGCCTCGAACGGACTGTCCTGTTTGTAGATGGTGCCGACCCGCGCGCGTTCGTCGTCGTCGAGCACCGGGCAGTTGATCGCGCCGGGCAGGTGGTCCAGGGCAAATTCCGACGGCGAGCGCACGTCGATGATGCTGTCGTAGTCATCCAGCTGCGCAAGCACCTGGTCGGCGGGCAGCAGTGCAGGGTATTTCATCGTAATTTTTTTCAGATTTTATTTCAGCAGCGGCTTCAGCACCGGCCAGACATTGTCGAGCATGACGGGCTGTGCGCGCGTGTTCGGATGAATGCGGTCCGGCTGGAAAAATTTGTCGGTGTCGTCGAGGCCGGCGAGCAGGAAGGGCACCAGGCTGACGCCGGGCTCGCGACCCAGCCCCTGGTACATCGCGGCGAAACGACGGCTGTAGTCGGGGCCATAGTTCGGCGGCACCTGCATGCCGACCAGCAGCACGCGTGCGCCGGCGGCGCTGGCTGACTTGATCATCTCGCGCAGGTTGGCCTGGGTTGCGGCGAGCGACAGCCCGCGCAATCCGTCGTTGCCGCCCAGTTCAAGCACCAGCACCGCAGGGCGGTGCTGCTTCAGCAGCTCGGCCAGCCGCGCCTTGCCGCCCGCGGTGGTCTCGCCGCTGATGCTGGCGTTGATCACCTGATGGCGCGCATCGCCCGCAGCCAGCCGTTGCTGCAGCAGCGCGACCCAGCCGCTGCCGCGCGGCAGTCCGTATTCGGCCGACAGGCTGTCGCCGAGCACGAGCAGATTTTTTGATGCAGAATACCCCGGCATCGCCAGCGCCATCAGCCACAGCAGCAGCGCAAGCCTGCACGTCCTCATACAAAAAGCCTGCATGCGAGAAAACCCCCAGACAATTCCGGCGATCAGCGTCACCGGCCTGACAAAAACAGTCGCGGATGCCAGCGGCGAACTGACCATCCTTTCGGACGTGCATTTTACCGTGCGTCCCGGCGCCACCGTTGCACTGGTGGGCGCGTCCGGCTCCGGCAAGTCGACGCTGCTCGGGCTGCTCGCCGGCCTCGACACGCCGAGCGCGGGCGAAGTCGCCATCGACGGCGTCGACCTGTACCGGCTTGACGAGGACGGACGCGCGGCGCTGCGCAAGGAGAAGATCGGCTTCGTGTTCCAGTCCTTCCAGCTGCTGTCGCACCTGACCGCGCTGGAGAACGTGATGCTGCCGCTGGAGCTGCGCGGCGACCGCGATGCGAAGCGCAGGGCACAGGCCATGCTGGCGCGCGTCGGGCTGGCCGCACGCACTGCGCACTATCCGAAATTCCTGTCCGGCGGCGAACAGCAACGCGTCGCGCTCGCGCGCGCGTTCGTCACGGATCCGCCGCTGCTGCTGGCCGACGAACCGACCGGCAGCCTCGATGCCGCCACCGGCGCGGCCGTGATCGAACTGATGTTCAGGCTGAACCGAGAACAGGGTTCGACGCTGGTGCTGGTCACGCATGACCCGGCGATTGCCGCGATGTGCGAGCGGCGCATCACGATACACGCAGGCAGGATGACGGAAGACAGCGGCGCCTGAATCACGTCCGCCCGATTCCGCTTACGCGGGCCGGACGCGCGCGGCGCAGAGTTCGTTCAGCACGCGACGTATCATTTCAGGAAGCTCGGACGCCGTCAGGCCGACCGGACCGAGGCCATCGGCTACCAGCCGGTCGGCCGCGTGGCCATGCATCCATGCCGCCGCCAGCGCGGCCTCTCGCATCGGCAGGCGCTGTGCAAGCAGCGCGCCGCACAGGCCGGCCAGCACGTCCCCGCTGCCGGCGGTGGCCAGCGCAGGATTGCCGCTGGCGTTGACCGCCAGATCGCCGTGCGGCGACGCAAGCACGCTGCCCGAACCCTTCAGTATCACGTGAGCGTTGAAGCGACGCGCGAGGTCGGCCGCGACCGCGAGCCGGTCGGACTGCACCGCCGCAGCGTCGATGCCGAGCAGGCGCGCCGCTTCCAGCGGATGCGGCGTCAGCAGGGACGGCGCATGGCGCTGCGCCAGCCGCTGCTGCAGGCCGGGCTCGGCTGCGATCAGGTTCAGCGCATCGGCATCAAGAACCAGCGGCAGCGCGCTGGCCAGCGCACGCGCCACCAGGTCGGCGGCGTCGCGCGACATGCCCAGGCCCGGCCCGGCCACGGCAGCACCGGCCGCCAGCTCGACTGCATGTGCATCGCGGCACATCAGCTCCGGATGCACCGGATCGAAGGCCGGCACCGCACCGGCAAAGGCCGCAAACACGCGACCGGCGCCGGCCAGCGCACCCATGCGTGCGGCAAGCAGCACGGCGCCGCCCATGCCGGCAGCGCCGCCGATCACGGTCAGGTCGCCGTAGCTGCCCTTGTGGCTCGCATGCGGACGCGCTGCCAGTACGTGCGCGAACAAGGCCGGCGTGCACAGCATCGCCCGTGGCTCGCCGAACAGCGGCGCGCCAATGCCAAGCGAATTGACATGCACGCGGCCGGCATGGTCGCGCCCCTCGGCAGTATGCAGGCCAGGCTTGTTGCCGATGAAGGTGAGGGTGCTGTCTGCGCGCACGGCGATGCCGCTGCCGACGCGGATGCCGGTGTCGGCATCCAGCCCGCTCGGCACGTCAATGGCGAGCACAGGACAGCCGAGTGCATTGATCCGTTCGATGGCGGCGCGGAATTCGCCCTCGGGCGCGCGCGTCAGGCCTATGCCGAACAGGCCGTCGATTGCCAGCGCCCAACCGCCCTTGGTTTCCGCCAGCTCCAGGAACGCCAGCCGGCTGTCCTGCGCCCGCTGCAGCGCGGCCGCCGCGTCGGCAGGCAGTCGCGTGGCATCGGCCAGCAGCACGACGGACACCCGGTAGCCGCCTTCGCACAGGCGCGCGGCCGCGTCCAGCGCGTCACCGCCGTTGTTGCCGGGACCGGCGAAGACCAGCAGCGGACCGTCGGCGGGCTTGACCAGCGTGGCAGCGAGCGCCGCCGTTGCCGCCCCGGCGCGCTGCATCAGCGTGCCATCGGGTTCGGCGGACAGAGCCTGCCGTTCAATGGCGCGCAATTGCCCGACGTCGTACAGGCGGGTCGCCGTGTCGGATGGCTCAGTGGCTGCGGTCGGCATAGCGGTCCAGCGTCAGTCCCTCGGTGTCGATGTCGGGGCTGCGGCCTGAGACCAGGTCGGCGACCAGCTTGCCGCTGCCTGCCGCCAGCGCCCATGCGCCGGCACCATGGCCGGCGTTCACGAACACGTTGCCATAGCGCGTCGCGCCAATCAAGGGGACGCCCTCCGGCAGCATCGCGGTCGGCCCGCACCAGAAGGACGCGGTGCGGTAATTCGCCGCGCTCGGGAACCAGTCGTCGCCGACCTTGACGAGGGTGTCGATGGCTTTCTGGTGCAGGTCGAAGTTCGACGAGCCCAGCTCGGCACAGCCGGCAATGCGCAGGCGCTTGCCGAGGCGCGTCAGCGCGACCCGGTAAGTTGAATCGAACACTGATAGTTGCGGCGCAAGTTCGTATTCCTGAATGGCCGTCGACGCCGAGTAGACTTTCACCGGATACGTCGGCAGGTGAATGCCGATCGGCTTGAGCAGGCGCGCGCTGCCGGCGCCGGCAGCCACCACGACCGCATCAACATCGAGATCGCGGCCGCCGATGCGCAGGCTGGCGCCGCCAAGCTCGGGGTGGATGGATTCGACTTCGCTGTTGAAATGGAATTCGACGCCTTTTTCCTGCGCTATCGATTTCATCTGGCGCACGAACAACGGGCAATTGCCGGCCCAGTCGTCAGGCAGGTGCAATGCGGAATGGAAAGCGGTCTGATCGGACAGCGCCGGCTCAAGCTGCCGCGCGGCCGACGGCTCGAGCAGTTCGGAGTTCACGCCGCTTTCGCCCAGCAACTCAAGCAGCGGATGCGCCTGCGCAGCCTCTTTTTCGGAGCGGAACATCATCAGCACGCCGCTGCGCTGCTGGAAATCCATTTCGCGCCGGTGCGTGAGGACATCCATCAGATCAAGGCTGTAGTGCGCAAGCGCATGCAGCCTTTGCTGGTTCTGACGGAACCGCGGCAACGCGGATTCGGACACCGAGCGTCGCAGCCAGGACCACATGGCCGGCTCGAATCGCGAACTGAAGGCCATCGGCGATTCCGGACGGAACAGCATGCGCAACACCCTCGACGCGGTGCCCGGCATCGACCACGGATGGATGGCCGCCGGCCCCATCAGGTCAAGGTTGCCGAAACTCGCCTCCTGGGCGACATTGCCATAGCGTTCAACGATGGCCACTTCATGCCCCGCATCCGCGAGGTAATAGGCAGTGCAAACTCCGACGACGCCCCCGCCGATCACAGCTATGCGCATTGGACTCCAGATTTTTTGAAAACCTCACGGCAGGTGTATGCGGCGCCGCGGGGCAGGTCTTCGCCTGCGAGATTAGATATAGATGGCATAGGGTAGCCGTATTCAGGTGTGAAAACAATCGTTGATGGCTTCGCGCGCCGCAAAGGTGCATGCACCGCAAGCCGTACAGGCATTGGTGCGTGTATCAAACGCGGCCGTTTCAGATTGGCGCAGACCGTGATTGCGGAACAACAGGGTTGACGGGCGAGCACCGTGAACACCTCGCCGGCAACGCATGGCCGCGTGGCACGTGGCTTGCAATCAATGGCCGCAGGGAACGACGCCGTCCCGTCAAATGCCATCGGATCAGGGGGAACCATCATGCACAGAACCGTCATGCGGGCAACACGCAACCATTCATCCCGCCGCGCACCGGCCGCAGCATCCGCCCGGCACCGCATCGCGCTGTCCGCAGCCGCCGTGGTCGCACCGCCCCGCATGCACAGCCGGGCGCTGCACACCGTGCCGGATGGCTGGGGCTGTGACCGCACCCACGCGCAGCACGTCGAGTTCGCGCGTGCCCGGGTCCGGGCGGCTGAAGGCTGGCCTCTGTCCGAAGCGCCCGTGGCTGGCGCGGAAACCCGGCTGGCACCGCCGTGGCGCCGGGTGGTCGTGCCACGTTCGCGACTGGAATTGCTGAACTCGGAAAACTATCCGGCCGCCGTCGGCTTCGTGAAAATGTGGGGCGTCGGTGAATGCCGGCCAGTCGCCAATTGCAATCCGTTTGACATTTTTCCCGAGGCGCCTGACTTGCCCATCATGAGCCGGCGACCAGGGCAAGGGCACTTCGACGGCGTGCTGCGCGGCCGGTACGGGATGCGGGAGTTCAAGTACCTGTGGGTACTGGATCATCGCGGCTTGCATATCGTCCGTGAAATGACGGCCTGCAAGTTCAGCGCGCGCGGCATCGCGACGCACTCGATGATCGTCGATCGCGGCATACTCGGCGGCGAGCTGTTCTTCGATCCGCACGACTGCGGCAAGATCGCCGTCAACTTCGGCTCGGCCCGGCTGCCCGTCGAGAACAGGCAACAGGCCGAGGACATGGCCGAGGTCTTCCTCACCATTGGCTACGAGACCGTGGTCGCGATGATTCCTGATCGCGAGCTCGGCAGCCGCAGCTACGGTATGGCCGACCGCTATGGCACGGACGTGCAGAACGTGGTCTTTACGGTCACGGAGGACCGGCCGCAGGGTTCACCGTGGCCGCAGCTGTGACTGCAGCTGCGGCCGGCATCTGCGCTTCGCCCGCTCAGGGGCCGACCACGCGCTCGATCGCGAGACCGATCGCCATCAGGCGCGCATCGACCATGGCCGGCGCTGCGACCATCAGGCCGACCGGCAAGTCGCCGGCACGGTGGCACGGCAATGACAGCGCGCAGCCATCGAGCAGGTTGATCAGCGATGGATTGCGCAGCAGCAGCCGGTTCGCGTCGAAAAAAGCCTCGTCCGAGGCCAGCAGCGCCTCGGTGCGCGGCGCGACGATGGGAACGGTCGGCATCAGCATCGCGTCAAAGCCGGCGATCGCCTGCTCGACCCGGGCAATCCATGCGCGCCGCGCGGCATGCAGTGCAGGCAGGTCGGCGTCGCTGTAGCCGGCTCCGGCCAGGATGCGCTGCACGACGCGTTGGTCATAGCTGGCAGCGGCCGTGGCCAGCAGGTCGCGGTGCCATGCATACGCCTCGATCGGCGAGAACAGGTTGATCTCGCGCGCCTCGGCCAGCATCGCCATCGGCAACTCGACGATGGTCGCGCCGGCTGCGGACAGTTTCGACAGCGTCGCGGTGAACGCGCGCTCGACGGTGGCGTCGATGCCGTCGTTCACATAGTCATCCGGCACGGCGAAGCGCAGCCCGGCCAGCGGCAGCTGCGGCGGCGCCAGCGGCGTATCCGCGATCAGACCGTCGACCAGCAGGCAGTCGGCGACGCTGCGCGCGATCGGGCCGAGCGAGTCCAGCGTTGGCGACAGGGGCACGATGCCGGCCGTCGGCACGCGCCGCATCGTCGGCTTGAAGCCGACCAGTCCGCACAGCGCCGCCGGAATGCGGATCGACCCGCCGGTGTCAGAGCCGATCGCGGCCACGCAGATGCCCGCCGCCACCGAGACGGCCGCGCCGGACGACGACCCGCCCGGGATGCGCGCCGGATCCGTCGGGTTGCCAGGCGTGCCATAGTGCGGATTGATGCCGACGCCGGAGAATGCGAATTCGGTCATGTTGGTCTTGCCGATGATTGCAGCGCCGGCGGCGCGCAGGCGCGCGACCACGGGCGCATCGGCAGCCGCGGCCGGGCGGCCGCGCAGCACCACCGATCCGGCCAGCGTGGTCTCGCCGGCGACGTCGAGCAGGTCCTTGATCGACACCGGCAGACCGGCCAGCGGCGACAGCGTCTGGCCCGACAGGCGCAGCACGTCCGCATGCGCGGCAGCGCTCAGCGCCTCTTCCCGATAGAGGGTGGTGAAGATGGCCTGCGAGGCTTCGGCGAGCTCGAGGCTGGCATGCACCAGCTCGCGCCGGTTCTGGTCGTTCAGGGTATTTATGTCCATGGTCGGGTCCGTGTCAGTTGCTGAAAGATAGCATGTGCGCAAGGGCGGGCCCGCGGCGGCGAGGGCGCGTGACAGGGTATAATTCGGCCGTCCGATTTATCCCGCGATGTGCCCTGGTTGCAGAGGCCGCTTGCAGTGCCGTCCGCCGGCGCCGCCTGCAGCCGACCGCCCTGGCCGTTCCGCATTTCTCCAGCCTAGCCATGCTCATTCTCCCGGGCTCCAGCGCCCTGTCCGCATTCCGTGTCCAGCGACTCCTGACCCAGCTGAAGGCCATCGAGCCTTCGATCACGGGCATCTCCGGCCGCTTCTGCCATTTCATCGACAGCCATGCCGAACTCGGCGACGCCGACCGCGAGCGCCTGGCCGCCATGCTCACCTACGGCGAGCCCTTCGAAGGACCGGCCGACGGCGAGCAGTTCGTCGTGATCCCGCGCTTCGGCACGATTTCGCCGTGGGCCAGCAAGGCGACCGACATCGCGCACAACTGCGGCATGGCGCAGATCCACCGGATCGAGCGCGGCATCGTGTATTACGTGCAGCGCAAGGCCGGCCTGCTGGGCAAGCCGAAGGCGCTCGACGAGGCTGTCGCAGCCGACGTCGCCGCGCTGCTTCATGACCGCATGACCGAAGCCGTGATCCGCGACCCGCAGCAGGCGGCGGCGCTGTTCACCGAGCTGGACGCGCAGCCGCTCGCTTACATCGACATGCTGGCCGGCGGCCGCGCGGCGCTGGAGGCCGCCAACAGCGAACTCGGCCTCGCGCTGTCGGATGACGAAATCGACTACCTGCTCGACGCCTTCACGAAGGCCGGCCGCAACCCGACCGACGTCGAGCTGATGATGTTCGCGCAGGCCAACAGCGAGCACTGCCGCCACAAGATCTTCAACGCCGACTGGACCATCGACGGCGAGAAGCAGGACCGCTCGCTGTTCGCGATGATCCGCAACACCCACCAGCTGCAGCCGAAAGGCACGGTCGTTGCGTATTCCGACAACTCGTCGGTGATCGAAGGCGCGAACGTGATGCGCTTCTATCCGCGCGCGGAGCAGGGCCTCAGCTACCGTCCGTCGGAAGAGCTGACCCACATCCTGATGAAGGTCGAGACGCACAACCACCCGACGGCGATCTCGCCGTTCCCGGGCGCGTCGACCGGCGCCGGCGGCGAGATCCGCGACGAAGGCGCCACCGGCCGCGGCGCGAAGCCGAAGGCCGGCCTGACGGGCTTTACCGTCTCCAACCTGATGATCACGCACTCGGTGCAGCCGTGGGAAAACGCGCGCGACGCCAACCAGCCGCAGGCCGAGCGCACCGGCCACGGCGATTCGAAGATCACCGGCAAGCCGGACCGCATCGCGTCGCCGCTGCAGATCATGATCGACGGCCCGCTCGGCGGCGCCGCGTTCAACAATGAATTTGGCCGTCCCAACCTGGCCGGCTACTTCCGCACCTACGAGCAGAACGTCGGCGGCACCGTGTACGGCTACCACAAGCCGATCATGATCGCCGGCGGCATGGGCAACATCTCGGCGCTGCACACGAAGAAAGAAGAACTGCCGGTCGGCAGCCTGCTGATCCAGCTCGGCGGTCCCGGCATGCGCATCGGCATGGGTGGCGGCGCCGCGTCGTCAATGGCAACCGGCACGAACACCGCCGACCTCGACTTTGATTCGGTACAGCGCGGCAACCCGGAGATGGAGCGACGCGCGCAGGAAGTGATCAATGCGTGCTGGGCGCTCGGCGAGAACAACCCGGTACTGTCGATCCACGACGTCGGCGCGGGCGGCCTGTCGAACGCCTTCCCCGAACTGACGAATGACGCCGGCCGCGGCGCCGTGTTCGACCTGCGCAAGATCCAGCTCGAGGAGAGCGGTCTCGCGCCGAAGGAAATCTGGAGCAACGAATCGCAGGAACGCTATGTGCTCGGCATTGCGCCGTCCAGCCTGCCGCTGTTCCGCGAGCTGTGCGAGCGCGAGCGCTGCCCGTTTGCGGTGGTCGGCATCGCGACCGAAGAGCGCCAGCTGCGCGTGGTCGATCCGGAGCATGACACCTACCCGGTCGACATGCCGATGGATGTCCTCCTTGGCAAGCCGCCGAAGATGCACCGCGACGTCAAGCGCGCGAAGCAGCAAACCGCACCGGTCGACCTGACCGGCATCACGCTCGAGCAGGCTGGCGAGCGCGTGCTGAAGCTGCCGACGGTGGCCGACAAATCCTTCCTGATCACCATCGGCGACCGCTCGGTTGGCGCGCATACGGCGCGTGACCAGATGGTCGGCCCGTGGCAGGTGCCGGTAGCCGATTGCGCGGTGACGACAATGAGCCACGAGGGTTACCTCGGCGAGGCGATGTCGATGGGCGAGCGCACGCCGCTGGCCGTGATCGACGCGCCGGCATCGGGTCGCATGGCCGTCGGCGAAGCGCTGACCAACGTCGCTGCCGCCGCCATCAACGACCTCACCGACATCAAGCTCTCGGCGAACTGGATGGCCGCCTGCGGCCAGCCGGGACAGGACGCCGCGCTGTTCGATACAGTCAAGGCCGTTGGCATGGAACTGTGCCCGGCACTCGGCCTGTCGATCCCGGTCGGCAAGGATTCGCTGTCGATGCGCACCACCTGGCAGGATGACGAGGGCGCGAAGTCGGTGACGGCGCCGGTCTCGCTGATCGTGTCCGCATTCGCGCCGGTCAGCGATGTGCGCAAGACCCTGACGCCGCAACTGCGCCGCGATCTCGGCGATACCACCCTGATCCTGGTCGACCTCGGCCGCGGCCGCAACCGCCTCGGCGCGTCGGCGCTGGCGCAGGTGATGCAGCAGATCGGTGATGATGCGCCGGACGTGGACAGCGCAGACGACCTGAAGGCTTTCTTCAATGCGATCCAGCGCCTGAACCGCGAGCAGATGCTGCTCGCTTATCACGACCGCTCGGACGGCGGCCTGTATGCGACGCTGTGCGAAATGGCCTTTGCCGGCCATGCGGGCGTGACGGTCAACCTCGACATCCTCGTCACCGAGGGTGAGCATGCGACCGACTGGGGCGATTCGAAGAACTGGGCATCGCAGGTCGAGCAGCGCCGCAACGACCTGACGCTGCGCGCGCTGTTCGCCGAAGAGCTGGGTGCAGTGATCCAGGTCCGCGCCGACCAGAAGTCCGACGCGATGAACGTGCTGCGCGAGTTTGGCCTGGGTGCCTGCAGCCACATCATCGGCAAGCTGAACGAACGCGACGTGGTCGAGTTCACCCGCGACGCGAAAGTGATCTACCAGAAGAAGCGCGCTGAGCTGCAGCGGCTGTGGAGCGAAACCAGCTGGCGCATTGCGCGGCTGCGCGACAACCCGGCCTGCGCCGACGCCGAATACGACCGTCTGCTCGACGAAACCGATCCGGGCATGACGCCGAAGATCAGCTTTGATCCGTCCGCGGACGTGGCCGCACCGTTCATCGCGACCGGAGCGCGCCCGAAGGTGGCGATCCTGCGCGAGCAGGGCGTCAACTCGCATGTCGAGACCGCGTACGTGATGCACAAGTCCGGCTTCGATGCGGTCGATGTCCACATGAGCGACCTGATTGCCGGCCGTGCGCGGCTGGACGATTTCAAGGGCCTGATCGCCGTCGGCGGCTTCTCTTACGGCGACGTTCTCGGTGCCGGCGAGGGCTGGTCAAAGACCATCCTGTTCAACCCGCTGCTGTCGGATCAGTTTTCCGGCTTCTTCCGGCGCAATGACACCTTCGGCCTGGGCATTTGCAACGGCTGCCAGATGATGAGCAGCCTGAAGTCCATCATCCCGGGCGCGGAGCACTGGCCGAAGTTCACCCGCAACCAATCCGAGCAGTTCGAGGCGCGCTTCGCGATGGTCGAGGTGCTGGAATCGCCGTCGATCTTCTTCGACGGCATGGCCGGCACGCAGACGCCGATCGCCGTCGCGCACGGCGAGGGCTACGCAAACTTCGCGCATACCGGCGACGAGGACAAGGCGCTGGTCGCGCTGCGCTTCGTTGACCACCATGGCCGTCCGACCGAGACCTATCCGTTCAACCCGAACGGCTCGCCGTCGGGCATCACGTCGGTCACCACGCCGGATGGTCGCTTCACCGTGATGATGCCGCATGCGGAGCGCGTGTTCCGCACCGTCACGCACTCGTGGCATCCGGACGGCTGGGGCGAAGATGCGCCGTGGATGCGGATGTTCCGCAACGCGCGCAAGTGGGTCGGCTGAGCGGCCGGCTCCTGCTGAACTGCCGCGGCCCGCGGGCCGCGGTCAGGCCGCCATCTGCGGCAGGCGCCGCACGGTGGCTTTCAGCACGTTGAAGCAGTCGGGGTCGATCGCCGTGCCGACCGACTTCGCCATGATCGCCAGGGTTTCATCGACCGGCACCGCGCCGCGATAGGGACGGGCTGCCGTGATGGCGTCGAAGATGTCGGCGCAGGTGATGATGCGCGTCTCTGCGCTGATCTCGTCGCCGGACAGGCCGCGCGGATAACCCGCGCCGTCGAGCCGTTCATGATGCGCGCCCGAGACGCGCGCCAGTTCCGCGAATGCGTCGATGCGCGACAGGATCGCCTCGGTGTGCATCGCATGCGCGCGCACGGCTGCCCATTCGTCATCGTCGAGCTTGCCCGGCTTGTCGAGGATGCTGTTGCTCACGCCCAGCTTGCCGATGTCGTGCAGCAGCGCGCCGCGCCTGAGCCAGCGGCGGCGATCGCTGCCCAGCCCCATTGTCTCGGCCATCAGGTCGACATACAGCGCAACGCGTGCACTGTGCCCGCTGGTATACGGGCTTTTCGAGTCGACGATCTGGCCGAACGCCGATGCGATGTCGTCGAGATAATCCTCGTCCAGCTGCACCACCTTCCACGCCGGCTCCAGCGCCAGTACCGCGGCACTGATGTCGTCGCTGCGCAGCTGCCACCAGAAATCCGCGTCGGCCAGCTCGAGCAGCGCGTCGACCAGTTCGGGATCGAACCACTGGCCGCGCCGCAGCTGCAGTTCCTCTCGCACGGCCGCCGGGCCGCCGCTGGTATGGAACACGTCGGCGACCTGAGACAGCAGCGCGATGCGCGAGTACAGCGGTATCTCGCGGCCGGCCAGCCCGTGCGGCCGGCCCTTGCCGTTGTGGTGTTCATCGAGATGGTAAATGCCGGTGGCGACCGATTCGGGGAAGCGCAGCAGCCGCGCAATCTCGGCGCCGCGCTGGCAGCGGGTCTGGATCAGTTCGTCGGCCAGTTCCTTGCCATTGCGCAGGATGTTCAGCACCGCGCCAAAGCGCTCGGCCAGCGGCGAGCGCAGACCGGTATGCGACAGCACGAAATTCAGCACGGCCTGCGCGCTGTCGCCGACGGTCTTGAAGTCACGCTTGAAGGAGAGATCGTCGGTCAGGTAGAGCTCGCAGATGCGCGCGGCATTGCTGCTGCAGCCGAGATCCTTCAGCAGGATCGTGTAATAGAGGTTCCACAGGTCTTCGGCCGACAGGCCGATATGGCGTCCGACATGCATGCCGATCCAGCAGCTGCGCAGGCAATGTCCTTCGGGTTGACCTTCGGTGATGTCGAGCGCATGGCTCAACGCGGAGATCAGCTCGGACAGTCGAAGTCGGTGCATTGGATGGCAGAAAAATCGATCTGAATCATGAATGTAATGGATTTTACGACCCAGTGTCAGCCATTGCGCGGCCAATAAAAAAAGGCCGATGTCCCCATCGGCCTTTCTGTCCCGCAGCGATCGCTGCTTACTGGACTTTTGCCTTCTTGCGCAGGTCCTGCTGGAAGGTCTGCAGCTTGCGCTGCTGCAGCGACTCGGCGATCTGGCCCTTGACTTCTTCAAAGGACGGCAGCTGCGCGTCGCGCACTTCCTCGAGCTTGATCACGTGGTAGCCGAACTGGCTCTGCACCGGCGCCTGGGTGATCTCGCCGACCTTCAGGCCGACCATCGCGTCCGAGAAGGGCTTGACGAAAGCATCCGCCGGCGCCCAGCCGAGGTCGCCGCCTTGCTGCGCCGATCCCTTGTCCTTCGAAGCTGCCGCCAGCTCGTCGAACTTGGCGCCGCCCTTCAGCTTGGTGATGATCGCCTTCGCCTCGTCTTCCTTCTCGACCAGGATGTGGCGCGCGTGGTATTCCTTTGCCGGCAGGGTCGCCTTGAACTTGTCGAACTCGGCTTTCATCTCCTCGTCCTTGACCGGGTTCTTCGCGACGTATTCCTGCGCCAGCGCGCGGATCACGATCGACTGGCGGGCCATGTCGATCTGGCTCTTGATCTCAGGACGGTTCGAGATGCCCTGACGGTCCGCTTCCTGCGCGAGCACTTCGCGGTTGATCAGTTCGTCCTTGATCATCGAGCGCATTTCGGGCGAGTCCTTCTGGCCCTGCTGCACCATCTGCTTGACCATCGACTCGACGCGCGAGGTCGGGATGGCCTTGCCGTTGACGACAGCGACGTTTTGCGCGCCTGCGGGGAGGGAAGCGACAGCGGCTGCGGAGGCGACAAGCATCACCAGCAGGCGGGCAGGTTTCAGATTCTTCATGGATAAGGTATGGATATGTTGAACAAAAATGCCTTGCGACGACGATCAGGAGGTCTGCGCCTCGTCAGGCGTCTGTAAGGTCATTGCGAGCGCGTGTATGTCTTTTTTCATCATCTCGCGCAGGCAATCATACACCAGCCTATGGCGGCCAACCTTGCTGATTCCCTCGAAGCGTGCGGACACCAGTTTCAGTCGGTAATGCCCGCCGCCGGACGCCGCGCCGGCATGGCCGGCATGCAGGTGGGACTCGTCCTCGACCACGCATTCGAGCGGTTCGAGGCCCGCGTTCAGCAGCTCGCGGATGCGCTCCGGACGGTTCATTCTGCCTCCTTCATGTAGCGTGACAGGTAGACGCTTTGCGCGATCACGAAAGCGATCATCAGCCCGAGGAAGCCGAACAGTTTGAAGTTGACCCAGAACGCCAGCGGCATCGTGAACGCAACATACAGATTGACCGCGCCCATCACCATGAAGAACAGTCCCCACGCAAGGTTCAGCCGCGACCAGACGGCGTCGGGAAGATGCATCTGCTTGCCCATCATCGAACGCATCAGGTTTTTTCCGAACAGCAGCGGCGCTCCCAGCAGCACCAGCGCGAAGCACCAGTACAGCACGGTCGGCTTGAGCTTGATGAATTGCTCGTCATGGAAATAGATGGTGGCGCCGCCGAACAGCACGATGATGACCAGCGACACCCACAGCATGTTGTCGACCGGCTTGCGGCGCGCAAGCAGCCACAGCACCTGCGCGAACGTGGCGAGGATGGCCACGGCGGTCGACAGCAGGATGGGCGCCTGCTGCAGCGTGACTTCGCCGCCGGACACCAGACCGGACAGGTACTGGTTGCCGAAATCCTGTGCAGCTTCCGGATTGGCGCCGGCCAGCTTGAAGACGACGAAAAAGAGAATGACGGGGAAGAGGTCGAACAGCAGCTTCATGCGGGCGCTCAGCGTTGGGGAGTGAAGGTCAGCGATGCCGAATTGATGCAGTAGCGCAGGCCGGTCGGCGGCGGCCCGTCGGGGAACACATGGCCGAGATGTGCATCGCAGACATTGCACAGGATCTCGGTTCGCAGCATGCCGTGGCTGCGGTCGATGCGTTCGCTGACATGCGCCGGGTCGAGCGGCCTGAAGTAGCTAGGCCAGCCGCAGCCGGAATCGAATTTGGCGTCCGATTCGAACAGCGGGGTGCCGCAGCACACACACGTGTAGATGCCGGCCTCATGATGATCCCAGTAGCGCCCGGTGAACGCGCGCTCGGTGGCCGCATGGCGCGTCACCTCGTATTCCATCGGCTCCAGCATCGCGCGCCACTCGGCATCAGTGCGCACGACTTTCTTGCTTTGCATGTTCTTCTCCACGTTCGCTGCGCGTCACGACGAGCAGCTGACTTCGATGCCGGCCGCCCAGTCGGGAGGCAGCGCCGCATAGACGGCGTTGTCCGGCTGTTCGTCGAACGGCCGCCGCAATACCTGCAGCAGGCGACGAACTTCTGAAAAATCCTTCTGCTGCGCCTTGTCGATCGCGACCTGCGCGAGGTAATTGCGCAGCACATATTTGGGGTTCACGCGATCCATGGCCGCCTTGCGGGCCACGTCGTCGCTGCCCTCGGCGCGCAGGCGCTGCCGGTATTCTACTGACCACGCGTCAAATGCGCTGCGGTCAATGAACAGGTCGCGCAACGGTGCATCGCCGCCGTTTGCGGTCAAACCGGACAGCCGGCGGAAAAACAGCGGGAAGTCCACCCGGCCGGCGGCCAGGATGTCGAGCAGCCGGCGGATCAGCGGCTCATCGTCCTCCTGTACCGTCGCCAGTCCCAGCTTCGCATGCCAGAGCGCATCCATTTTTGCGGAAAACGCCGGCTTGTAGACTGCCAGCACTTCCTGTACTTCGTCGACGTCGCCAATCAGCGGCAACATCGCCTGGCCGAGCGCGTAGCAATTCCATTCACCGATCTGCGGCTGCATCCGGTACGAGTAGCGGCCGGTGCGGTCGGTGT
>JACCEC010140540.1_pt1 | contig 30094 bp, 53 predicted proteins | sample 7450121 | NCBI WGS metagenome assembly JACCEC01 (sample SAMN15323455, study PRJNA562643) | freshwater metagenome | isolation source: river surface water | place: USA:Blue River Watershed | collected 2017-08-18 | reverse complement strand
TTAAAAAACCTATTGACCAAATTTTATTTACAGAAAGCTGTTCGGATATGCAAAATGCTGGTTTTTTAGAAACTTGTGAAATAGAGGGTAATATTTGGACATACGTTTGGTAAGCTGGAAGATAACGTTTTGCGTGTTTATTTCAGTTGTTGAAATACACAAACTAAACTTTAATTAATTACTAAAAAACACAAGTACACAATGACAAAAAAATTAAACCAAAAACAACAATTGAATAAAAACGCTGTTATGCGTAGTTTTTATAAACGAAATGAGTTCTTATGTAATTTATTTTTTTCAAGTTGTCTTATGTTATATGTTAATTTAGGAAATCCAATTATGGTGTATAGAAAGGTTTATAAAGAAATTTTCTATGTAGTATCTCTTTAAATTACGCATAACGTCCGAGTGCTTGCCGTTCGGTGGCAATTTCAAGACCGAAGTTAGAAAACAAAAAACAAACATTAAATAAGCCGAAATATTTCGGATACAACCCAAGCCTGCCACTGACGGCAAACACTTGTTAACAGCAGGCTTTAATACTTAAATATTATGAAAAACGGATTATCAATTATTATTAGAACAGAAGAACAATTTGAAAAGGCTTGTAAATTTATTGGTGAAAAATATTGCTACATAAAATGGCTTCCTCAAATGGCTGAACGTGAAACTGCATTAGTTGTTTGGGCAAAAAAGAAAGTAAGCAGAAGTACTGGTTCTGTTGGTTGTGCTGAAAATCAAAGACAAGATAAAATTAGAACGGTTGAATTTAGCGAGTTCTTTTCGTAAGCTTGCTGTTAACGTCCTGCAACTACACGTCTGTTGCGTAAAAATACCAAAACCATCTTTCAGTTTAACACGGAATTGAAAGGTACAAAACAAATTTTAAATTAATCACTAATATAGCAATAGCGTGTAATTGCTGTTATAACTCGTTTTTATTATGTACGCAAAAATTTATAAAAAGGAAAGAAGTTACCAAGTTTACCACTTGAACAAACACAGCGGAGAAAAGATACATAAAACTGTTGTGAGTTTAAAAGAAGCTATAAAGTTAGCTAATCAATTAGATGTAGAGTATCACACTAATTATATTAATGAATTGCCTAAAGGAATAACTTTAGATAAAAAAGAAAAAAGGTTTAGGTTTCATGTTTATATCAATTCTGAAAAACAAAAACACATGATTTCAAGCAATAATTTAGAAAAAGTAATTAATTCCAGAAATTATCTTCTTCTTAATACTTTCGGATCTTAAATGAGTTATAACGTTTCTCGGCTTTGCTTTGTTGCGGAAAAGTAAGCCAAAAGTTTAAATTTAAAAACAAAATTAACAAATACAAACCGAACATCGAATTATGCCAGATACCGCAATAGAGCAAAACCGATGTTATAAGTAGCTTTTATTATGAAACCATTAGGAAGATTAAAAAACATAAAAGGTTGCGGAGAATGGAAAAGGTCTTTTTTTAAAATAGGCAATTGGTGGGAAGAAATGACAGAGCCAATAAGTAATAAATCAGCAAGAAGAAAATTAAAACAACAATTAAAAAACGAAGGCTTATGAAAAATAAATTATATCTTGAACCATTAGGAGAAAATGGTTTACCATTACACAATATAGCAAACATTGATAATTGTATGAAGTCTTATAAAAGAGTAGTAGGCATTTTTGTAGATAAAGAAATACTATCCTGTTTTTTAGAATGGTGTATTTTAGAAGATAAGGATATTTACGATGCAGAAGCAAGATTACAAACTTCTATCGAGTTTCTTAAACACAATGGTTGGTAAAGTTACTTATAACTACAACATTACACCATAAAAAATATTATTTTCTCTTATTAACCCTTATAAAATATGGAAATTTACACAAAAGTACATAGCTTTACTTTAACAAAAGAACAAAAGAAAATATTAACTGATTTAAAAGCAAACAAAGTAAACGTTTCAAAGTTAATAAGAGAAATAGTATTTAAGGAATTAACGCCAAAAGTTGACAAAAGAAAGAAGGTAACAATTGACGATTTAAAAAAGAGTTTAGATAACGTGTTTAAATAACAAAAAACCACTCAAAATAGAGTGGTTTTATTTTTTATCCAATTCAAAACAAACATTAAGACAAATAGTATTCCAATTAGCCACATAAACCGATTTGCGACTATTTTAATAGTTTCTGAATAGTCAACTTGCTTTTCTTTTTTTTCTTCTTTAAAATCAATGTTTTGCTTTTCTTTAATTGTTTCTTTAGAATTGTTATAAATAACCCTTGTATTGTAAATTGTGTCTTTTCCGAAAAGTATAGGTTTGTCAAGATTTACAGGCTCTAAAGTAAAGCTATTACTAAACTTTGTTATATCGGTTTCAGTTGTCGTGTTTTCCTCGATAACTGAACTTGACTTTTTTACAGTTCCACACCCTATTAATAGAAATGCGATTAGTATTATAATTACTATTTTTTTCATTTCGTTATTTTTTTAAACAAATATATAAAAAATTTGTTACATTTGTAAATGGAATCATAATTGTTTATTTTAGTTAATTAAAAAAAGCGAGATTTATCATTAAAAAACCGCCTTATTAGTAGGGCGGTTTTTGTATTTTATATTTTCGGGTAAACTATTCCACTATCACTAATTGTGATACCTTTATCATATCTTGCCTTTAATGTTTTCCAATCAAAACCAAAAGACTTTTGAAAATGTGGCGTATCTTTAAATTTCCAATCACCGCCCCACTCGTAACCTTTGCTTTTAAAATAAGATATTACAATTTTATGATATTCATTATCAACATTCCAATCTACACTTTCAAAAGTTCCGTTATTGTCTTTATCTAAAAGTATAACATAATCAAAAGCAAGTCCGTAATTGTGAATACTTTGCCATCCTTTAGCGTTAGTAACTTTAGGCTTTTGATTAAATAGTGCGTCTTGCTCTTTTGGACTTCTGTAAACGTGGCTAAAACGTAATCGCACGCCTTTTGGTAGCTTATTATTACACTCGGTATAATATACGTTCAATTCGTCTTTTATTTTCGGGTGTGCGGTTTTAATTCTATCAATCGTTATTTTGTCCATTACGTTTATTTTTAATTATTTCAATAGTTTTCAAAATCGTATAGAAAATAGAAGCACAAAGTAAAACTATTTTCAAAATAGCCTCTACATTTGAGAAACTTACAGCCATTGCAAAACTATTTAAAGTATATATTTTTAAGTCGTTAATTGTCATTTTTTACTTTCATTAAACGCTCTACAATATTTGTTGCTCCCTCTATTGCAATATAAGAAGTTGCAATAATTACCCAATCAGTTGACGTAATAACGCTACTGAATAAACCAGATGAAGCTACCACAAAAACAGTTAATTTACGACTAACCCACTTCGATAGGAATAAGTCTATTTTTTCTTTTCTACTCATACTACCAAACTATTGATTTTTCACAATGATTTTTATCTATTGTGTCTAAAATTAAACATATTATTTTACCAAACTTTGTCAAATGTCCGAACCTTTTATTTTTACCTAAAACGCTTGAAATAGTTTCGTCTATATTTCCAAACTGAAAAGGACTATTTTCTTTGATTAAATATTTGTTTAGTGAAAATCTAAATTCTCTATTACCAAATCTATCTATATTTATAGCTGTGTCTAAAAAATAGCCTTTTTTTCTAACGTTTAAGGCGTTAAAAATTGTTAAAGGTAAAAATAGTAAATAAGCTACTAAAAATAAAATATATCCTAACATAATTATTTAGTATTAATAGATTGCTTTAACTCTGAAACTTCCATTTCTTCGTAGTTTTCTTGAATGTAGTTCAAAAGAATATTGTGTATCTTATCATACAACGGCTGTCCGATAACCGAACTACCAATTCCAAGTAATAATTGATAACCTGTTTTCCATTGACCGAATGACACAACAATATCTAAAATGGGTTTTAATTCCGCTAAGATTATATTTTCAGTTGCATCATCCATTTGCCCGACTTGTTTTGCGATACGAAATTCAGCCGATAAACCAGCCCATATACGTTGTGCATCTTGCATACGCTTGATGTATAAATCGGTTTCTTTTTGTTTGATATTGATTATTTGTTGTTGTGCTATTTCTTCGGGTGTTGCCTCTACAAATACAATTTCGCCTCCGCTTTGTTTATGTTGCCAATATGCTTGCCACATTGGAGTAGTATCGTCTTGGGGAACTAAAACACCATTGAAGTATATATTACCTGTTAATTCGCTTATTTCGTACATAATTACATTTTTAAAAGTCTGTATAACATTATCGAGTTCCTAACCGCTAAGGCTGTACTTCCGTTGTTTCTCCAAACTTGAGGAGATAATCCTATTGTAGACACTGGCAATCCTGTTGTAATTGTAGAATATCCTGTATCTGCTCCACTATGTAAATTCACAACTCGCCATTTTAAATTAGAAACCCCTTTATCATTAATCATTATTAACAAATAAAAATCTGTTGAATTTGTATTTGCTGGAAAACTTGAACCCAAATCAATGTTATGATGTAAAGCACCCGCTATTGAAAAGTTAAAATGTAAATTAGCCTGACCACTATCATTAGCTACTCCAATAAGGTTAGTCACTGTACTTGGATTGACATTTCCTATTTCTACATTCCCACCAATTAACCCACAAGCTGACCTTGCTTGTGCTACATTTGTAGCGTCTTCATTGCCGAAAATTTGAATAGATACAAATCCTTCTCCAATTGCGGTATGTCTAAAACTAGAATCCCTGTAAGAAGTTGAAGAGCCTGCTGTAACTGCGCTCTCATATCTTCTGCGGAACTGCGCTTGAAAATATGTTCCAGTCCATAAAGGAGCAACATTATTTGCTGTTCCTGTTGCTATTGGTGCAATTGCATTCCCCCAAGAAGTAGGCATAGGAACCCACTCTATTATCGCTTTTGCTGATTTATTATAGAAATCTTCTAATAATTGCGTAGGCGAAATGAAATCACTCGTAGCCTTTGTGCCTTGCGAACCATCAGGATTAATGATATAAGCACGCTCTACGCCTGCTGTGTTGTCTTTGTCGAGTTTTAAAGGATCGCTATTAAAATCAATTATGTTAATTGATTTTCTTATTATCGGAATGTACCAGCCATTTACCTTTATAGAAGCGTCATTATCGCTATATATATATATATCTGCTGGTGCGTCTTTACAGTCTAAATTGTCTATTGAAAAAGAAATATCTTTTCTAAAATTAGAAGCTGTAATTACTGATTTTTCATTCCAGCTATCAATTAAAAAATCATACTCCGAGGCTGTTCCTACTCCAAATTTTATAAATAATTTTATTTCTTGATTTACATATGTTGTTGAAATAGATAAATCAACTCTAATTAAACAAGTGTCTCCAATATTTAATTGAGTGAAATTTAAAGTGTTTGTTGAAGAATTCCAAACACTCGCAACTCCGTAAGGTGCTTGGTCTAAATTTGTAAATTCTCCTAATCCGTCGTTTGTTAACTTCTTTGTCTCTGAAGCTGTTAATGTTATAGGTGTTGTTTGTGTCGCTAAATCAGCATAATGAAAATAACCAAAAGCTGAGTATAAAGATGGTGGTTTGTTCTGTATAAAAGAATCAGCTAAAGGGTCTGTTTCTCCCCAATCAGCCTGCACGTTTACCTCAGCACCCTCTTCGATTCCATCTAATTTTGTTTTATCAGCATCTGTAAAATCATTTTCACTTAATCCCTTACCTGTGATTTTATCAACTTTTCCGTTGTATAGTTCCGTAAAATTTTGATTTGTTTTATCAAATCCTTTTCTTAAAACATCCCCTAATCCATCATCAGGAGTTGATATATTTATTATTTGCTGCGACATGGTCTCATCCAATTAAAGTTTGACTTTGCGTTTATGTTACTTGGTGCTGGTCTTTCAGGTAAATTTAAAGTATCTAAATATTCTATAAATTTAATTTCTAAACCTGTTGCAAGTTTCTCGTACATTTCCGCTTTTTTGTTTCTTTCTTCGTCTGTAAGCTGTTCGGTTTTCTCTGGTGTTACAAGATAAACGCCATTTTGCGACACTTTTGCTACTCCTAAACGTAAATAGTAAGCGCAAGTATAGTAAGATTGAATTACACAAATATACTTGTTAAAAATAGCAAGATAATCACCTGCTAAAGTTTCGGCTTCAAAGTCATCAGCAATTTTAGTATATAAATTATCCCCTAAAATCCTTTCAATATCGTTGCGTTGTGCCATGAATATAAACGGATTTATAGAATCGTTATCTATATTCCCATCAAATCCACTTAATAAAGCGACATCTTCTATTGTTATGAAATATTTACTCATTTGTTGGTTGTATTATTGGTTCTGTTTTCTCAGGATTTCCTAATAATCTAATCGCTTGCTCTCTGTTAAAACCGAAAATTAAATCTAAAATAGCAATTGCACTCTCGTAACTTGTTGTTCCTGCAGCATAAGAAGCCTGCACCTCTAATAATGACTGAACTCCTCCGACACTTCCTTTTAATTGTGCCTGTGCGTTTGCTGTAACATCATCAACTATTCCGCCTTCATCCGCAACATCCGCAACAATTGCTTTTTCTTGTCCGAAATTTACGAAATCTAAATCACATAACGGGTTTATTTTCTTAAAAATTTGACTTAATCCTTCTAATAATATTTCACGCATCGGATTAATTACGCCTAAGTATAAAGAATCAGTTGCCGTTGCAATTTCATCGGCGTTATTTGAGAATCCAGAACTACCCGGTCTTTGAAATAATATATTCATAGCTGAGTGCGCAGCCATTAGTTTGATTTCTGCAACCTCATCATACGTTACAAATTGGTCATTTCTTCCACGTGGTTCAATTGTGTCAACTATAATAGCATCTTCCGCACCTTCATTAACTGAAATTATAACTCCGTCACCATTTTCAGTACCTGTATATTCATTCCCTACTTTTGTTTTAATGTCTTTTTTTTCATCCTCCGACATCATAGAACCACCGTTAATATTTATAACAGTTTTGCCTTGAAATCCTCGTTGAACGTGGTTAATAGCATCATCAATTAAAGAACTTTCAATCTTCGCACTTTTCAATCCACTAAACCAATCAGGATAAGGAAAATATGGCTCGCTCGATAATTGTTTTAAATGCATTATTTCAATTGGATTTTCATTTTCAAATTTACTAAACATAGGATAAAACTTCGGTATAAATTCGTATTGTCTTTTGTAATCCCAACACCACCAAAAACCGTTCACTTCCATAAAGTTATTCTCTTTCGAGTTGGTTTGGATATTTAAACCTACACGCATTGTCGGTGTGTGTTTGATTTTGATAGGTTTCTTTTGGAAGTTTATAATTTGTGGAAAAGCTGAGCCAAACAATTTAAAATCATGGCAAATTAAACGCAAATCTTGTTTAGATATATATTCGTGTGGGTTTACGTTTCCGCTTTTGTCAGTCAAGCCATCACCAATAATATAGTTAACAATCGTTTTAATTATAAAAGCGTTAGTAGGGCTGTCGTCAAATGCGTCTTGGTAACGTTTAAAGTTTTCGTTATTTTTTCCGTTAAGTGTATATTTAGTTCCGACACTTGGTTTTTCAATTCCAGTCTCGTAAGCTGACATATGTATGACCGATATTTTACTTTTTGCCATTATCGACTATATTTTGTGTTTGTTTTTTTGCTGTAATCTTGTACTACTTCGTTTTCATCTACAATCATAATTTGACCGATTAATACGATTTCATTTGTAGTTTCTTCTTTTAGTTCAAAAGATATTTTTTCATTTATTTTACCTGTTGGAAATTCCGACATAGTAATAGTATAGTTTTCATTGGATAATAATACTACTGAACTTTCTACTATTTGCGTTTCGTTTGTGTATTCACTTTTTAAATTAAAAAAATAAGCTTTTGAAACATCCAATACCTTACGTGGTACAATTTCAAAAGCGGGTGTAGTATTTTTTCTTAAAATATGCATACGAATTTTTTATAAAAAACCCACCCTTATAGAGTGGGTTTTAAGATTATTAAGTTAAAGGCAATATCGAAGCTTGATAAGCTGTGATTCCAGCCCCTGTAACTTCGTACATTGGTTCTTTTTCTTTTGAATTTACGGTTACTTGGAATCCTTGCGAATCAGTTCCTCCAACCAAAGTCATAACGTCGCAACCGTTTTGAGAACCTAAACAGTAAATTTTACCATTATAGTCCTCAATAAACATAGTTACTAAGATACCTGCATAACTTTGAATTTCATTTCTTAACGTAATATCGTTACCTGGAATAAAGAACGTGTTAACTCCTACGTACTCAATTGTACGTGTTGCTTCGTCAAATGTTCCTGTATCAACAACATTGTTACCCGTTGCCTTTACTCCAACTCTTGCAATTGCTGGCGGTGTTGTCATAACCGCTGGTAGAGCAACTACCCCCGTAGGGGTGTTATCTACTAAATCGCTTGGGTCGTATGGAGCAAACGCAATAGCCTTAACCCCTTTCATAGGTGCCGTGCGGCTTACTACTCTACTTTTTGTTAATCCCATATCTTATCCGTTGTATAAAACGTTATATTTTTGTTTCACAACCCAAGTGTTCATTGTGTTGATTAACTTCAAAATTCTACGAGTTGAAGCGTTAGCTTCTTTCTCTATAATTAATTGAGAAGAATCAGACAATAAATCCATAACTAACTTTAAATTAGTTTTTTTAGCTACAATTCTAAATCCAACCAAGTCAACAAATACGATTTTTACATCGTTAAAATACATATCGTTGAAAGAATTTCCTACGAAATTTTCTTGTAACGCTGCACCCTGAACTCTGTTAACCGATTTGATTAATTTATAATCTGCTTTAGGTGCGTAAATGATTGGCGCATCGTCCCCTGTCATTACTAAAACCTCATCAGGAATAGTGTTGTAAATTTTAACGTATTCTGCCACTATTGAAGCTGTCGTAACTGCTGCTGGTGTTAATACTTTTTTATAATCTCCTAATCCAGCACCTGGTACTGCTTTTGATTGAGAGTTATTGTATAACATCGTTGCAGGAACTGAGTCAAATAAAGTTGTAGGCATCGCTGCTACTAAAGTTTGTGCGCCCGCTGAAATTGAACCTTGACCAGCTCCTGGTGTTAATGCCGCAATAGCTGCTTTTGTCGCTGCTGTCGCTCCATTCCATACCCAAGATTCTAATTTTGCCCCGACTGCTGGTGTAACTTGTACCAATACGGCTTTGTCGAACTCGTCCGAAACAACATTGTAAGCACCAGCTTTCATTGATTTTTCAAATCTTGTCCCTTTTAAAGAACTCTCATCAATAATCCCCTCAACATTAAAAGTGTTTAAATCTACTTTTGATTTTTGAGTTTTTAAAGCTACGTTATCCGCTGTAACTGATCCATAGTTAGCTGCAGAGAAAGTAATTTCTGCTGAGCTTTCATAGATTTCCATTCCAGATTTGTGCCCTTCTACGATTTCGATTGTCTCCCCTCTGAAAGTTGGAGAATCTGCGTAAATTTCTTGTACGATTTCAGCGTATTCCCCCGCCTGTGTTTTCGTACCTGTGTAAGTAACTGCCATTTCTATTCTGTTTTTAAAATTGATAATTCTGTTTCTAAAAATGCGATTTGTTCATCGCTTAATTTCCCTTTGCAGTATTCCGCTACTGACTTTTTTCCTAAAGCTTTCTTAAATTCTGCATAAGTTACGCCTGCATCGAAAGGATTTAAGAATTTCACTTCTTTTACTTCTTCGCTCATATCTTATAATTTACCTCTGTTATACAATGCTTTTTCTTTATTACTCATTTCTTCGTAGCTTTTCTTTTTACCTTCTTCTGGCTTAATTCCTTTTTTCATTTCCTCAGCCATTTCTAAAGCTACTTTTTTAGCTGCTTCAACCTCTGCTGACATTTCTGTTTTACCCGCTTCAAGCTCTGTAATTTTAGCTTTTAAGTCGTTGTTTTCAGTTGTAAGCTCGTCCACTTGTTTTTGAAGTTCCGCAGTTTTGTCTTCTGCTGGTGCTTCTACTTCGTTTTCGATTTCTTCAACCGCTTCTAAGATAACACCTTTGTCATCTGTCTTGATTTTCTTTTTTTCGATTTCCATTTCCGCATTTGGAATTGGATTTCCGTCGCCATCTGTAACCATTCCATCGACTTCTAATTTGTCAATGAAATAATCTTTGTCCTCAATTGTGTACTTAGTACCTAACTGAGCTTCCATTAACACACGTTTAATTCGTGCGTCGATTTCTTCTTTTGTCATTTCTACTTTGTTGTTTATTAATACTGGTTCTAAATAAGCTTCAATACTAAAGCCTGTTAATTTTCCGCTTTTTACATCTTGCCAAACTTCTGCGTTTTCTATTTTCTGAGCTGTAACCCAATCGCCTTTTTGTACTTGCATACCTAATAAAGTAGCTTTGTCTTTTTCAGGGTCTTGGACTATCCAACTTTCAAAAATATACATATCCTCACGAACTTTGCCGTCGTGGTTTACTGTTGCTCCGTTGTGGTGGTTTTTCTTGAAGAAGTTTTGTTGTAAATCAGCAATTGTTTCTTCTGTATAAAACACCATTGCTGGCTCTCCGTTAATATCTTTACGAGGAATAAGCATATTCGGGCGCATTGCTACGCTATAAACGATTTGTTTGTCGTCATCAGCAAACTGCAACAACTTACTTTCATCATCAAACATAACGAGTTGTGTTTTAGTCGCTGGATTCTCAACTAAAGACATACAAAAAACTCCATCCTCGCCTTTTGTATATTGTAATTCGTATTTTTTCATAAATATAAACGTAAAAAAAGCCTGCTCGCATTACGCAAGTAGGCTTGAAATTTTAAACTAAACAAACAATTTTACAAGTGCTGTACATCTTCATACAGTTTATTTGGTTCAAATATAAATAATATTTTTTAATCTACAAAGTATTTGTTTCATTTAATTGCGCAACATTATTTTGAGCGGTTGTAATATCGCTTTCAAGTACCGTTACTTGTAGCGGTGGTTGCTCCGCTTGGGTTCTTGCTATACTTTGCCCGATTTGGTTTTCTGCTGTATTATTAAAAGCTACTGTTGGAGGTGTTGCTCCTTGCGCTCCTCCACCGCCGCCAACTTGACCGCCAGAAGCCGAACCACCGCCACCCAATGCACTTAAAGCTTTTGCTGTTGCCGCTACCGAAGTAGCTATTGAAATTCCTGTTGATATTTTATTAGCTAATATTTCAGAAGCCGCTAAAGCTTGCCCGCCCGGTATTGCAGCGTATTTTAAATTAATAGCAGGAATAGCAGCGTTACTTGAAATAATCGATTTTGCAATAGCTACTGAGTTTTCAGCTACAATTCCAGCGGCTTGTAGTTTTTTATTTTTGCCAGCAAATCCACTTAGTAAAGAAATACCTCTTTCAACATTAGCAATATTAGCATCTTGAATAGTTTTTTTAGCCTCTGCAACTGCTTTTGCTTCTTCTATATCTTTTGTATTTCTTTCAATTGCTTTTTCGGCTTCTGCATTAAAATATTCGTCGTTAATTTCCGCAAGTTTTCTTTTGTGTTCTTTTTCAACTTCTACGGTGCTTAAATTAAACTCTTGTAACTTAGCTATTTTTTGCGCATAGGCTTCGTTTTCCGCATTTACTTTTATTTCACTTTCAGTAAGTAAACTATCTTCATTCGCCTTTCTCGATTCAGCAATAATTTTTTGAGCATTAGCATAATCTTCCTCAACTCTACGGAATTGCGCAAGTTCCTCTTTGCGTCTTTCTTCGGCTGCTCTTTTTTCTTCTTCTAAACGTTTTTTGTTAGCTTCTTTTTGTGCTTCTAATCTTTTTTCATTAGCTTTTTTTCTATCCTCCGCTAATTTATTTTCGGCATCGGTTTCTTCTTGTCTTATCTGAACACGATGGTCAAGCGCTAATTGCTTTCTCTCATCCAACGAATTGTTATAAATTGCGTTTTGCTCTTTGAATAATTCGTACGCTTTTTGTGCTGTGGCTTTTTGTGCATCGGTTGCATCTTCTAAACTTGCAACCCTGCGAGCTTCAAGAAAAATAGACTGAGCCTTGACCGCATTTAGTCGCTTTTCTGCTACTTCATTGTTGATTAATTGCTCCGCTAACTTGCGCATCTCTGCGGTACTTGCCCCAGAAGCCTTTGCCATTGCTAACAAATGATTATTAGAACGTTCCATTTCCTTATTGGACTTCTCTGTACTCTTAGCAAGGTTATCGATTTCACGACTTAATTCCGCATTTGCCTTTTCAGCCGCCGCAGCCGACCCGTCAAAGTCCCCAAACGCACCCGTTAAATAACCAATTCCAGCAACTAACCCCGCAATTGCTGCGATAACTAAAAATATTGGAGCTGTTAGAACCGCTAAAGACGCATTTAAAATATTCGTCGCTACTGCTAAAGCTGTTGTAGCTATTGTTGCACCTCCTTTTACCGTTGTATCCGCTACTGTTGCCGTAGCACTCGCGCCTGTCGCTACTACATTTGCTTCGGTGGCTACGGTATCGACTGCCTTTGCTGTTGCAATAGATTTAAGCGCATCAACAACAATAGCTTTTAATCTTTGAAAATCTTTAGCACTATCCGCAATTGTAGAAAGTCCCTGACTTAATGCCATTGCGCTTTGAACTTTTAGCAAGGTCTTTTCAACTTCTTCTGATTCAGCACCAAATAACCCCATTGCACCCTGAGCAACCGCAAAACCCGAAGCCATTGCACTAACCGCACCCGCTACCGCTTGAAACTTTTTACCTGGGTCGAATAACGCAGCGGTTTCTCCTGCTTCTGCAATTTTATCTTTTAACTCAGCAAGGTTTTTAGCGGCACTTAAAGCTTCTTTTGAATAGTCCCCAAACTTTTGCTGTGCTTGGATTAATTCAATTGTAGCTTCTTTCATTTGAGCTTTTAAGCTCTTATTTGACTGATTAACCCTTTGTGTTGCATCATCAACGTTATCCAATGAGTTGGCAAGCGCATTTGAGTCTTGTGCTGCTTTCTTTGCGTTGGTGTCGAAATTAATTTTATAATTATCTTGTTGCTCTGCCATTGGTTAAAAGTTTAGAAGTGTTAATTTGGTTTTGCCGTTGTTTGTATTAATTGTTGCATCTAAGAAATAATATCTTTGTTCTCCGATTATAATTTCATTTTGCGGTCTGAAACCTGTTGGGATATTGCTTTCGCCTTGATTCAGATTTGAAAAGTTTAAAAATATTTCATTCGGTGGTAAGTTAACTTCAAACTCCGACTTGTACGTGTTTGGTAATAAAAGCAATTCGATAAAATCAGAATAGTAATTTAGGTACAAAGAATTAGTATCTATACTTTCAGCTCCGAAAGCTAATGTTTTATTATTTGTCGGATTTTTAAATGTCGATTCCAAAACACGTGTTAATCTAAAGTTTTGTCCAGGTATAAATTCAAGGCTTAAATCGTTTCCACTTAAGGCAACTGGTCTAAGATACATAAGAGTAAATTCTTCGTAAACTGGTTTGTATCGATTTCCTCCGTTTGGTAGTGTAGTAGGTGTGTCCCTTGTAAATGCTAAACACGTTCTTGCGCCACTCGGATTGCTAAAGACTGCATTTTGTTTCAATATAGAATAATCGGTTACTACCTCGAATTTCTTTGCGTTGGCTGGTGGAGTTGTTGGATATTTTAATTCTCCAAAATAAGTTCCGTTACCATACTGCGCATCGTAGTACTTTGAATCTTTATGCTTAAAAACGTACTGATTATATTCGTTTGCTCGCTTTTTTGTCAACGTTTTAATATCGGTATATGGCGTATAGTCTACTATCCTTTTGCTATATGGTTGGTTTACTTCGTTTATATTTTCGGGAGTAACCCAATACATCGAGCCGTCTTGCAAACCCGTATTAATGACTTGAATATTGAAAGTTTTAAAAAATGATTTCAAAAAGTCAATACATTTCATCTTTGGTAAAGTAGTAATAAGATTTAATCTGTTACCTCCTAATAAAGCTGAGTTGGTTGTGTTTGTTGCTGTTGAATAAAAATAAGTTCCTGTACTACCTATTGCTTGATATTTCTGTTTCGTTTGAAATTGTATCGAAGTCCAACTACATAATGTTTCGGGTAATATTTGAAATTTTATTTGCAATTCTCCAAAAGCGTCTAACATTGACGCTCCTGTTACGGGGTCGATTATTCTAAACGTGTAAGTATTTCCTGTTATAGATTGAACATCTAAAGGAATATTTGTAACCGCATTAATTAATGATACTTTTATTTCTGTTGTAGTGCCTTCAAGCGGAGTAAGTCCGTTAAAAGTAAGCGTTAAATCAAACCCATTAGTCCAACTACCTGGAAGAAATACCGCTGCATTTCTTTGTATTTTAAAAATAGAATCCGATACGCTTGTAATAAACCACTTAGGGTCACTAAGATAAGCCCCATTTCGTGTATTTGTTAAACTTCCCCAACTCGTTAGCGAATAACCTACATCCGTTTGAGAAACTAACTTTTCAGAATTACAACTTACATATAAATCTCTAACCTCAGGTTTTTGAAATATAGGACACGTTACCGGAACACCAATCTTTAAAAGTAGGTGTTCCATTATTGTCATGTATGAAATAGCAGGGCGAACCTCATCTGAAGAAATTGCGTTAACGCTTGTACTTGGTACACTTAATTTAAAAGCGATATTGTCAACTATACTTAAATTATCAGGGTCGTAAGTCCAAACACGATTATTAGAAATAAACGGAACGCCGTACTTTAAAGTAATTCCATTGCCTAAAGTTACATTAGTTACCGAACTCATATAAGACTGCAACGCTACTTTATTCCAATTCACACGCACAAGCGGGTCAAACGCTCCTGTACTATCTTGGAAAAGTTCTTGTATAGTCATGTCGCCTAACAAGTCTTTCAATCCTGTTAAGTTACTTGCAAAATTAGTTTTAAAGCTCTTTTGGTCTTTTCGTTCGTAGTCGGTTTCATCAAAAGATAATTTTCCACTTTGATATAAAAAACCACTCACATATAAAAGCGCATCGAATTTACCTTCGTTGTTTATGCGTTGGATTTTTTCATTTCCAACAAAACCGCAAAGGATTTTATTTTTGTCCGTTGCTTTGATATTGAATGACTGCGTAAATGGTGCAAATATTTTAGTAATGTCGTTCAAATCTTTAGAAGTTATTTTGAAATTAATAACTTCTTTTTCTTCAATATCTAATAAATAATAATTGTTATCTGTATATTTTATGTAAATCTGTACCATTACAGGATATCATTTATGAAATTATTTGTTTCTTCAAACTCTAATGTGTACGAAATAGAACTTTTATCGTTTAATTTAGTCTTTTTAACGAAGTTTGTAGTTACATTTTTAACAGGAATCTGCGTAAAACTGCTGTAATTTCCTAAATCAGCACTTGTAACAGTAACCGCATCGGCTGTAATAGTCGTGTTATCAGCTGAAACTTGTGTACTATCAACCGTCAAACCTATTCTTTCAGTTGTAAAAACGTCACTTTCAAAGATTACTAAGTATATTTTAGAGCTTTGAATGATTTCTCGCACTTGGTAATTGTTTCTTTCATCTAATAAACCTGTATTGATTTGGAATTTACGCACGCCTTTCGCCGTTACCGTTTGTTGTAGGTGTTGGATTTGGCTGTTTACAGTCAGTGGATTTCTAAAACTGTTTGAAAATTCATCCCTTTTTGTTTCAATTGATTCCACGAACTTACCAAACGGCGTGAAAGTGTCCCATAAACCCAAACGATTTACGTAAGCAATTAAACAAGATACTCCCGTTTGGGTTTCTCTTAACGTTGGTGTTACTTCGATTTGATTAATCATTCCGTTTGTACCTGTTCCAGATTGTGAAGTAGTTGCAGTCGTAGTTAAATTGATTGTGCAATTATCATAACGGATATTTTTAGCATATCTTCTGAAAGTTTCAATATCAGTAAACGTTTGATACATTCCACCTTTTTGCTCGAATGAATATCGGTAACCTGTTGTTGCAAAGTAAGTTCCTAACTGCTTAACGCTTTCTGTATCTACTTTGTAAACTATGTGGAAGTAAACCCCTTCCCCCGCAGTCGTCGCTTTCTCGGTAGTGTTGTACGCCCATTGTGGGTTATTTTTATTGAGGTTAGAACTTGTTATAAATGCTTTGATTTCGTTGTGTAGTTCGATAGCTATGTAGTTATCGTGTGGCGAAATTTTTTTAATATTATTGAATATAACGGCTGGGGTTGCTGGTAAATCAGCAGTTTGAAAACCACGCCAAATATACACTTCTATCGATATACTTTGTATCGTTGCATCTGCTAAATCATTTTGAAAATTAAAATGTATAGGCGACTCAGCTAAAAATATTTTCGCTTTTGAATCGATGTTTGTAAGTGTTGGTGTTGCTAATGGCATTTTTCAAGTGTCGTGCATCTTCACACGATTTTAATTCTACTTCTTCTTTTTTATTGGTGCTACTAATAAATCAGCTATGCTTTTAATATAAACTTTTTTTGCATTTGGCACATGTTCGTTAATAGCGTTTAAGACTGGCGTATCTTTAATGTTGCTTCGGTCTTTCGGTGTTGCTTTTCCTTTCGGTGTATTCCATTTACCATATCTGAACTGCGAAATAGTAAGCGTGTCAAAAGGTCGTACTCGATAATTTACAGAATCTCGCAAGTGGTTTTTTTGCAACTTACTTACTTTAGAATTTCGTGCCGTAACAACTGAAACCAAACGCCCTAACTCGTTAAGGCTGTCCTTCGTTATCTTCTCGATTTCCTTCTCTTGTATCGTCTTTCTTTTTGCCACGTATTGATTGAATTAAAGCTTTAATCTTTGGACTGCTTATATTGTTTGAACTTATACTACTTCTTCTAATTGTACGCCCTGTCCTGGTTGTGCCTTTAATTGTAGTTTCGTCGCCTTCTTCATTCTCATATACAATTTTCCAATTAATATCGTTTGGCATGATACGTTGTGCAATTTCTAAAAGCTTTGAATTTTCATTATAAGCTCCGTAAAATATTTCACGAAATTCAACTGAACGATTACGACCGATTAAATCTCCACGAATGGAACGCTTCAAATATCCTGTATCTACATTTGCAGTACTTTTAGCTTCTCGAACAACCTCACGGATATATTGTCTTATTTCTCCGTTGGTGTACTCTCTTGCCATACTACTACTGGTTCCGAAATATTAATTTCTTCTACTGCTTCTACTTTTTTAAAACCGCTGACCTGCCCCGCTTGGTGTAGGTTGTGTGCTGCTACGATTTTTTTCTTTTTGCCGTCTGTTACGTTGTATAATCTCATAACTATAAATTATTTTGATGTGTATAAAATGTTGCTTCAAATTTAATTCCGTCTAAACAATTCCTTTCATCTTTTCGTACTGGTTCAAATTCCGATACCGAATCATCAACTATTCCAGCGTCGATGTCGTTATGCGTTTTTAGAAACGATAAAACAAAATTGTTTGCTATTGTATCACAAATCCCAATATTATCAATATAGTTAGTATCTAGCATTAATTTGTTTGGAGTTGGTATTTTTCTGTCATCACGTTGGTTAAATATCTCAAAAGCTATTCTGTATTCTTTTTCATTTAATCCAGGTGCTGGACTTGTAAGCAATGAAATAGAAACCAAAGGATAAACGTTTTCTTTCTCAACATCAACAACATTGTCATCTTTAAACACCGTTGTATTAACTAATGGCATATTGTCGAATGTAGTCCAAACCAATTTCAATAAGCTACTTAACTGATTTGCCATATATCTTTATTAATTGTTCAACTACATTTCTTAATAAGTAAAGAAATCCCATGAAAAAGAATAGGCATATAAATAAGTTACTTTTCGGGTAAACATAAAATATTGTTACTGACAAGCTCAGTAAGAAGTTAATTAGGTTTACTATTATAAATGCTTTCATATTGTAAATTATTTTTTAATATAGTTTCTTATTTCTTCTTTTTCTTCTTCTGTAATTTCTTTTAAAACTACATAACCATAGTTAATTGGAAAACAAGCTACTTCTTTTCCTTTAAAATAAATTATTGCTTTTTTCATATCCTTTTATTTTACGTTTTCAACTATTTTTTGACCTTTCAAGTAGTTTGCCCAGAAAAAGAAATCTCTTACTTTCCATTGCTCTACTTCTTTGTACTTTGTCATGTCGCCTTTACAAATAACATCCATAAGTACCACATAATTTCCGAACCTTTCTACAAATTCCTGTCTTAATTCAGTACCTATTGTTTGCTTTTGTGGTTCTCCGTATTGCGGTGGGTTAAATATAAAATCATTTTCTTCTATTAACTCCTTTTTTTGCCTTGCATATTCTAAAATAATAGCTTCTAACTCATGCAAGTATATCGTTTGCCACCACTTACGCTTTACAAATATAGTACAAAATTCTTTAAATTGTTCGTTTTCAATAAAATTTTCGCAATCGACAAACTGGTCAAATGTTAACTCTTGAATGTTGTTTACCTTGAACGTTCTTTTAGAAGTGCGACCGAATTGCCAACGCTCTAAAAAGTTTGGATTAAAAGAATCTTTACCTTTTATCCGTTCGAATTTCTTTAGTGTTATTCCGAAAATCATCCTCTTTGAAATTTTTTATATTTATCCATAAACATAGCTGTTAAAATGTATCTCAATACATCGGTTGCGTGTCCAAACTCTTGATAGCTTTGCCCTGTTACTTTGTCTCGAATTACTTTTTTGTTCACTTTCCCTTCTTCATCTTCAGTACAATATTGATAATCATTAATTGAATTACGACACTTGCTATCAACCGCAAAGATAACGCCTTCAATTTGCCCAGCAAGTAAATCGTTGGTGAAATTTCTTGACATCAATACACTTGGATTAGATTTTGGAACTCTGAATATAGGATTTAATTTTGAAAGATAACCTTTGATTAACAAATAAAAGTTTTGCCCTTTCTGTAATTTAGTGTCTTGTTTTTTAGAAGTTGCATCACCATAAACAAATAAGCCGTGTGGATTGTTTCCGTATCGTTTCACAAACTCCTCGCAAGTATCTTTCAATGTATTAAGTGGGTCTTTCAACATGATTTCGTCAATTTGTCTTATGTTACCATTTTCAACTTGAAACACGTTGCAAGTTAAGTATGGAAGTACGTTCTCGTCAAATGAAATATGTAAAGGTAGGTTTATATTGTAAGCATATTCCCCAACGTGCTTTTCGCTTTTGAATTGCTTTAAGAACTCCCCACCTGTACGAAGCTTGCCCCAATGACCTAAAGCGTAAATATTGTAATAGTTAATATCGGTTAGCCTGTCAGCTTCAAAATCGTCTATTGTATGCTGGTCTATAAATCCACCACCTTTGCCATCTCCAACTATCCAAATATTATAAAGGTAGTTGGTACGAATCAGTAACATATTGCCTTTTTCGTTTATCTGTTTTAAATCGCCAGCCTTAGTTGGTAATTCAGTAAATACTTCTTTGTCGAATATTTCCGTTTTGATATATGACATTTCAGAAACTGGATTGAATGCCGATATAATTTGCTGATTCTTCTGTCCCCTTAAACGTTTACGGAGCTGTTTGTATGCTGCGTGGCTAACCTGGTCAAGCTCATCTATAAATATTTTTCTATAACCTTCTAATCCTTTTACTTTGTCGGCATCGTCTAACCCAGAAAAATCAATAAAACTATCCGTTAACTTACATTTGATGTGGTGCTTTTGAAAAACAAAGTACTCATGTAAATCCCAACTATGAATTATTTTCTTAAATGTTGCGTAAATCGTTTCATCAATTTTAGCTGATACCAATTTAAAAACGTAAGAGTTATTTTCCTTACCTTCCATTGCGTAAATAATCAGCTTTTGCGCAATGGTATAAGATTTTGAGCTTGAAGAACCGCCATAAATAAAAATAAACCTGATGAGTTCGTCGTTAAACGCCTCATCAAGTTCAAAATACAATTCGTTAAATATACCTTGTTCAAATTCGATATCGCTTATCATTGTCCTTTTGTATATCTTCGTAAACCTGAACTATTAATTTTACAGTTAAGTCTTTCAATTCAAATTCATTCTTAGTAAATATCCAATTAACCCAACTTATAGGATAGAAGTAATAACACTTAACACTATTTTTATTTATTCTTAATAATAACAAAGAGCCTTTGATATTAATTATCTTCATCTCGTTTGATTTTAATTACTAATTTCTTAGGTTGTTGAGGTGTTACGTCTTCGGTTTTTTCTACTAAGTTATTAAGGCGTGCCGTAAGGTTTTGGGAATATATCATTGTCATTCCTCCAGTTACTTGGTCGTTCTTAATTTCCGATTTGATACGTGATGAGATGGGGACAAAATCACTGTATCTATTGTCTTTATTCTCAAAATAATGCGTTAAATCAGGATAAGTAATTTCGGTGTGGTCTAAAACAAAACATTCAAACCCGACCATTGTTAGAGGTTTCTCCCTTTCCCTGTGAACTTCCTCAGCATCTTTTCCAACCCAATCTTTTATAATTACAGGATTACTCTTAACTTCTTTTTTGTAAGCTAAAAATAATTCCCATAATCTTTCAGGAGATTCTATATATTTTTTAATTCCCATTACAATTTTGTTATATCAATTGAAATTATACTTTCTTTTACTTCTTTTCCTTTTAGTATTTCTTCTTTTTTCATAATTACAAATTTACTTATTTATTCAATACCATAATAAAAATAATCCAATTTTTTTATAATTTCTTTTAGACGTGTTGGATTTTGTTTGTTTACATAAAGTTTATTTTTCTCTATTTCCAATTCTTGAAAGGATTGTTGTTTATGTTTTTGTTGTTTAGCCATTCTTAAATTTGTTTATTAATTCTGAAATTATATTATTCAAACTTTTGTAAACTTTTGTTTCGCTCCAAGAACCTAAAACCAATTCTTTTAATCTTACTTCATTCTTTTTAATTAATTGCTTTTGTGAATTTTCTTGCTTTTGATTCAATGTCATTTTTTCAATATGATTTGTAATTATTCCATTTTCCTTGCAAAATTTCAAGTACTCCAAATTATTTAATTTGTTTGATATTCTTTTGTAATGCTGTTGTATATCCATTTTACAAACATCATTCAGTCTATTAGTTGCAAATTCAATATCCTTGTAAAATTCAATTTCGTTTTCAAGCGCATAACAGTACATTTTAGCAAACAATAAATTTTGTTGTAATGTTTCTGATTTTTGTCTTTGTATCCAATTGTTTAAAAATTCAATTGCTTTTACATCAAGTTCGTTAATTGTAATTTTTGATTCTCCAACTTTTACATTTTCATTTGTAAATCTCCATTTCATTCTTTCAATTGCTTTTTCAATTGTAAAAGTTTCTGTTTTTATTTTTGTGTATGTTTTTGAATTTTGCATTTTATTTTTTTGTTTAATTTATTTTACAATTTAGTGGTTTAAAAACTTTTTAAATTAAACCAATCTAATTCCTTTTTAACTAGGTTATAAAATCCCCCCCTTATAGGGGGATTTTAAACCATGTAGGTTAACGCTTTTTTTAAACTGGTTTAAACCACCTATTTTTTTTAACCCACAGAGCGTTTTTTCTTACAAAAATTCACCTAAAAAATACCTTGAATTTCTATTATCTCCATCTTTTATAATCCATCCTTTGTCTATAAATTTAACAAATAAACTCTTAACATTTGAAATTCCAATTGTTTCTTTAAATTGTTTTTCGTACTCTAATTTTATTTGGTCCGTTAAATTTCCATAAGTATAAAAAACAACTTCTCCTGTTTTTTTACTAAAAATAGTAGTTAGCATTCCAAACATTTGAAAGTCTGGCTTTTCTGTTTTTGGTGCCTTTTTGCCTTGTAGTTTAAATTCTGAAAGTTTATTTTCTTGAATTTCTGGCATTCCGTTTTCATTAATTGAAAATTCAAATGGATCAGGTTTTCTATTTCTACTTGCTAAACTTTGTACAATTCTGTTGCTGTCGTTTTCTTTATCTATTGAAACTCCTATTACTATTTCGCTTTTATCTTGTAGTTTAGTTCCTAAATGTCCTTTCATTTTAGTTTGTATGTCATTCGGGTTTTGATGGATTACATTACAAATGTGGCAATTATTTTCCGTTGCCCAAATACGCAAGTTTGTAACTAATTCGTCGGCTTCTTTTAAATTGTTTGTATCTAGTGCAAGGTCTGAAATTCCATCTAAAACAACAAAGTCTGGCCGTGTATTGTAAATTAACCACTTAACAAATTCTAGTCTTTGAGTTGTTGAAACTGCATCGAATTGATACACTTGCATTCTGTTTAATTCGTGTTCATTTCCACTACCTAGCATTTCTTTTATCTGTGAAAGCCCTAGTTTAACGTGAAATTTTGATTGTTCAGTGTCAATGTATAATATTTTATCCCTACCATCTGGCAAATCCGATAACAATCTATTTTGAAAAACCCCTCTTTTAAGAATAGCTGAAACAATTAATTTAACTAAAAATGTTTTTCCTACTTTAGCCTGTGCTGTAACACAACTAACATTCTGTCTAGTCATTACCATACGTTTGTTATTTCCGCTTGCGTCGCAAACAGAAAGTACTATTTCAGGCATCGGAACTTCATCGTCAATACTTACCTTAAATTTTTTTAATTGTTCGCTTATTTCGCTGTTTTGTTCACTTTTACCAAATAGGTTAAATAACATATTGTATTCAACTTTATTTTCATCTGGTATGTCTAAATTGTAAGCCACATATTCATTAACAAACCAATCGTAACGAACTTTATAATTCGGTTGCTTATAACCTATGCTTGCGTTATGTGGTACGCTTTCAGATTCTGTGTCTAATCCAATTTTAAAAATATCTTCCATAGGTTATTTTTTGTATTGTTTGCTAAATTTTTCGTAGTTTGATTTTTTTGTGTGGCATTTTTTACAAAGTGGTTGCAGATTTTCAATTGAATTTTTACCCCCAGAAGCTAGCGGAATTTTATGGTCAATATCAAAATCCCTATCTAATAAATCAGTCCTACAACTAGCACACTTATAATCGTGTCCTGAGCAAATTGATTGTTTTTCAAATTCTGTAAATAGTTTACGTTTTCCGCTTTCGTTAAATTGTTCTTTTTTGTTTACAAATATAATATTTTCTTTTGCTCTCGAAAGTGCAACGTATAATAATTGATTTGCATCTTTGTAATCCATTGTATAATAATCATATACAGGAATTATAACTGTATTGTATGTACTCCCTTGTGCTTTATGTGCTGTAATAGCATAAGGCTTTTTTAATTTAGCAAATGAATTTTGATAATTTGCAAATCTAGTGTTTAAATCTTTAAGGTATTCTTTATTTTGATTTACATTTTTTCCATCTGCAATATGTTTTTGATACGTTTTTCTTTGTCCGTAAACAGAACTACTTAATCCGCCACCATTTGCACCATACAATCCGCCATGTATGTATCTTATTTTGCTTATTTGCTTATCACTATCAATTATGGTTAATAATGAATATGTAATAGTTTTAACAATTGATTCTTTAATTTTAAAATGTTCAGTTATTCCTGTTTCAATTTCTATTACATCAACTATGTTTGAAGTGTAAAAACTTGTACTTTTTAATTTTGATTTGTGATAATAAAAGGCGTCAAACATTAACGAGTCATTAATATTAATTTCGTTTAATCTGTAATCTTTTTTCATTGATTTTGTAGAACCTATTAACCAATTAAAATTTAATACAGATAGATTTTTAAAACAAACCGCAACGCAATTATTATTTTTTATTTGCTCTTTCAACTCTTTGTCATTTGTAAAATAATAAAGTATGTCTTTTCCATTTTGTTTTTTGTTTGCCAGTGTAATAGGATCTATTTTTAAGTGCATATTATCACGAAATCCTTTTACTAACTTGCTTAAATCCGTTCCATCTTTTTGCCTGTTTTGAATTGTAAGAGTGAAAGTGTTTTCATTTGGTATAGCTGTAAAAATTTTACTAACTAAAAATCCATTAAAATTTCTAATTACATTATTTCTATCTTCTTCAATAGGCGGTAACTGTAAATAATCTCCTATCAAAATTATTTTGCAGTATTGCTTTAATCGTTCTATTAATTCAAATTTTTTATTTGTAATCATAGAAACCTCATCAATAACAATCAAGTCTGGAATTTCTTTTATAGATGGAAATTTATACTTAATTTCTGAATTGTTAAGATGGTCTTTTTCAATTTTAAATTTTAAAAAGCTATCTATTGTTTTTACTTTTGGATTAAAAAAACCGCTATTTTCTAATGAATTTTTTAAGACTGTTACAACTTTATTTGTTGCTCCTAAAAATAAAATAGTACCATCGTAATCTTTTAATGTCTGACTTATCATGTATGTTTTTCCAGTTCCTCCAGCTCCATACAATCCAAAGTAATTTCCGTTGTTGTCGTTTAAAAATTTCTGAATTTTAAGCGACGCTTTTTTTTGCTCAATGTTTAAACTCATTGCCTATGTTTTAAATTAAAAAATCCATAATCGTTTGGGCTAATTGTAGGAGCGCCCGCCCGATTATGGATTAAATATTTTTATGTTTGTATTAGCTCCTACCTTAATACTCTTACAAAAGTACAAAAAATTCCAATACAAAAAACAAAATCCCTAAATTTCTTCAGGGATTTGTAGATCAAATGTTGATACTAAAAGTTTAAACATCGGGTATTTACTAAAATGGTAAATCGTCTGTTGTTTCTTCTAATTCAATTTCAATAGGTTCTGAAACATCATTTGTCTTTTTAGTAAAAACTTTTAAATTACCTAAATAAGGCAAGTCTTTAATTTCTTTTGCTTTTTCGGCCCCTAAACTTTTATAAATTTCACTCGGTAATTTTTGGACTTGAAAACCCCAATTTCCGTTGGTATCTTCTGAATCCATTGTAACAACATCAGTTTGCATATAAACAGCTGTTGTTCCGTCTTTTTCAATCAATGTAAGATAATTATCATTAATTGGTAATACTAAACATTTCTGACCACTTTTAGCAGTAATAACTGAATGTTTCATTTTTGTAAGTGCTACGCTTAAAGCGTAAGATTGCAATTTTGCCATAATATAATATATAATAATTTAGCTTACTCTATTCTGTTTTCAGCTCCCCAGTTAATTTTGTAATTTGTTCAGTTGACAAAGATACTTTTTTATCTTCATGTAATTTTAAATACTTTTGAATTTCATTAGTTCCTTTTGCAATTAAATCATCTATTGCTTTGTCGCTTAATTTTATTGGCGCTGGAGCTTCTGCAAATTCTTTAGTAACTTCTGCAAGATATTTAACATCATCAAACAATCCCATAAAAATATCAGCATTAAAACCAAGTTTAGAAATAGCTTTTGTTAAAGTGTCTGTTTCTAATTTCTTTGCAAAGTTATCATCTATTTTTGTTTTAGCATTATCAATGAAAATATTTTGAGCATTTTTAATTGGAAACTCTCCATTTGGATAATAAAAAATAGCGTGCAATACAACAAGCCCTAAACTATCAACTAATGTATAATCAAATTCTAAAGACTTGAAACCCCAAGTACTACCATAACTTCCAAATTGTTCAGTAACGTTTTTAATTTGATATTGTGGTGCAATCGCTGTAATGTTATTACCTTTTACATTTGCTTTTTTTGTATATTTTGGATTTGTCTTTTCGACTTTATTCCAAAGTTCTAAATGATTTTCCATAATTATTTATTTTATATATATTAAATTTGTTTTGTTTTTTAATTGACCTAAAAGCATTGCTTTTAAATAACTATATCTATATCCATAAGTTTCTGCTGCTTTAGGTATTGATTCGTGAAATATTCCGCTTTCTAAATTTAAAACATTAAACCTTTTTTGTGTTTTGCCTAAATTAGATTTAGATATATTTTCTTTATGTTTATCAGTAAATATTTTTATTTTAGCAGATTCACTCATTTTAAATCTTGTTTCAGCAGATAGATTATTCATTTTTTCTATAATTCTATTTCTAAATTCTAAAGTCCTTTTTTTACCTTTATTTGAATTAGATATTTTTAACTTTGTTTTTTCTGAATGAACAAATTTTTTATAATTAGTTTTTACTAAGTGGCAATTTAAACCATCTAAGGATATAACATTATAATAATCTTGCCAATAACGTTCACGTTCATTTAACAAACCAATATAACACTCTTCTATTATTTCAAAATTATGCTTTTCAACACCATATTTTAAAAAAGAACTATAAAGCCTTGTCTGACCTTTACACATCATAAGACTATATAAGTAAAATCTTCTTTCAATGTCTTTACTTTGACCTATGTAAACTCTGTTTTTTGGTGAAGTAATTTTATAAATACCTATCATAAAAATGCAAAAACCACCATATCAAAAGGTCGTCGTCTTTATCAATGGTGGAATTTTATTATATTATTAATGTAGCGACGACTCTACTAATACAAATATACAAAAAGTTTTTTACTTATTTCTTTTTTGGTGCAAATATTTTTGTTCATCGTTCCACGCTTTTATACGCGTGTTACGTATTTTTTTGTAGTTCTCATCTTCTAAATCGTTTTCAGTTGGTAGTTGTCTTACTTCCATACCTAAATGATTAAGATAAGTTTTTTCATCGTTTCCTAATTGGCTGTAAATTTCTTCTGATAGCTTTAGGAAATATTCTTTTGATGCTCCCATAATTATTAATTTTAGTTAAACAAAGATATTATTTTTTTTATTAGGAATAAATTTAAATTAAAAGAGTTTAGTTTGTGAAATGTGATTTTTAATTCTTTGTATTACGTTTTCATAGTCCATGTTCTTTTTTGAAAATTTGTAGTAGTTCTTTTCTATTGTATCTTATCCATAGTTCAGAATGAAATTGTATCCATGATGCAAACTCAATAGCGAAATCGTCTGCTATTTTTTCGCAATCTTTTGCAAAACCTCTTGGGATTTTTTCGTTAAACTTATCTCTTAATGTCATAACGTATGTTTTTATTTTTAATTTCTTCGGGTGTTCTTTCCGCTACTTCTTTAGCTGTTAATACCATATTCTTTTGACGCTCGTAGGCTGTATCAATTCGATTACCTACTAATACTATGCTTTTACGCTTGCTTAACTTGCTCATTTAATAATTTATGAAGTCTGTTAATTTCTTTTTTTAATTTTGTCTTTGATTCTTCTTTATATTCTAACTCTGAAATATAAGATTTTAGTTTCCCGTTTTCAATTTCTAAACTTGAAACTTTATTAAAAAGACAGGTTACAAGTTCGTCTTTTGAATATTCACGCCTTAATTTTATAAGTATATTATTTAAGTATTTCGACATGGATTTTATAATTTAGTTTGTTGCACGCTTTCTGCAATGTTTCAAAAGAACAAACTACCTGATTATTTAAAATATGATTCAAATGTGAGTAGCTTATTTCAGTTTCTCTCGCAAATTCTCTTTGGCTAATTCCTTCTTTTAAGAAGATTTCTTTTAGTTTATTATTCATAATTCATTTTTGATTCGTAAATGTGGTATGTTTCTGTTTCTATTTTGTATATTATAGTCGGAATTTCAACTATTTTTATTTTTGATTTAATTGCTTTTTTTGCGTCGGAAAGTTGAAAAAGTAATTCAGGGTTTTTATTATTTATTCTTGTGCCTACTGACTTTACATTATTTCTTTTCAAAAGACCTCTTAATGTTTCAACTTTTATTTCAGTACGTTTTGATAATTCTTTTAGTGTTATTTTCATTGTAGTTAGTTTTAAATTAACTACCTAACTACTATACTTCATTAGGTAGGTTGCACGTATATTTATAAAATCAAATCACGTAATTAATAAATGAGAAACGTGCGGGGTTGTTAATTATCTTACTTCATGCTCTTTTAAATATAAATCAATTAATACTTTTGTTTTTTCTAAATCTTCTTTGAAATTTCCTTTTTTGCGACTTCTAACCACTCGCTTAATAATATCAAATTCGTAGCTGTTAAGGTTTTGATTTTCGCAAAATTGGTAAATACTACCTTTTGAATTGTCGTAGTGGGTTGGTGTTTCTATTGGTTTATCTATTGATTTAAAATGCTCTTTTATATCATCTATATCTAATTCGTGAGGTATTCCTTGTTCATTTTTTTTTATAAAAAAAGAATTTCCAATAATTTCAAAAGCATATTTTTTGCCTTTTATAAAACATTTTTCTTTATTATAATTTATATAATCTTCAGTACAATAATAAATTTTATTTTCCATTTTCGTAGTCTTTTACAATTCCTTTTAATAATTCTTTTGCGGTGTCTAATTCTGTTTGCATTTCTTGAAGTTTCTTTTGAAGTGCTTCAATTTGCGCTTGTTTGAAATTTAGTAAATCTTCCATGTTATAAAGTTTTTAAGTATTTTTTTAATTCTTTATGTTTTAAAAATTCAAATATTATTGAGTTTGTTTCGTCTAAAATAAACCCACTGCCATCTGAAAATAATTCTATACTATTTAAACGATTAGTTTTTACGTTTAATTTTTTTAGTTTTTTAAGTATTTTTTTCATCTTTATTCCTCTATTTGTTCAATTGCTAAATCTGTTAAATCTTCTATTTGACTCTCTAATAATATTTCTAAAATATCAATTCCATTAACTAAAGCGTTATAAATTTCAAATTCAGAATTACTGCCAGGATAGTCGTAGGTTCTTTCTTCTCCTTCTGTGTAGATTCCATATAATTCTATTTCTACACCTTTGTAATCAACCGTTGTTTTTGTCATTTTCTATGTATTATTTGATTTTTAATAATTTACTTAATTGGTACTCATCTTTGTTGTGTTCTGCTATCTTTATTAAAATGTATAATTCGGATAAAATTAGTCGTTTATTCATCTAACAGCTCTAAAAGGTTTATAAAAGTCATTTGTTTAAATCTGTTTTAGTTACTAATTGAACATTAACACCTTTAGATTTTAATTCTTTATAGTGTTGTAGTGATGTTGTGCGTACCATAATTTCTAATTGTTTTAATTTGATATAGCAAAGATAGTATCTTTTTTTAGATAAACAAGTATAAAATGTTTTTTATTACTAATTTATATTAATTATAAATAAGCTAAAAAGTTTTTTTGTTACGTTTTTTAGTTTATCTTTGTACTATTAAAATATAACAATATGAAACAAACACTAAAACAATTATTAGACAAAAAAGACTTCTTAATAAGAATGTCCGAAAAATTAGGAATCGAAAAAGATACTTTAGAAAATTATTTCCATACTGATAGGATTCCAGAAAAGTACAAACCAATGATAAATAAAGCACTTTTGGAAACTTTGAAAGTAGATAAGCAAACAAAAGAAATAAGAGTTGCAGTTTTTGAGAATTTGTAACGGTTCTCGGCTTTGAGATGGTGGGAAAAAATAAAAAACCGTCTTTCTGATAAGCCTAAAGATTACAAGTACAAACTGGCGTTTCAGTTTATAGACTAAACCCCACTATATCAAAACGGCTGTTGGCAGTAGTGCTTTTAGTAAATGAATAAAAAATTTAAAAATGAATAAAGCAGAAAAATACATTAGTGAAAATCCTGAATATGAAATGTATTTAGTAGATAAAAAATTCGGGAACGGAAAAAAACTAATTAAGTTCTTTTATAATAGGCAAATTAACGGTCATAATCAAGGCTTTTTGGCTTACGTTGACAATCAAAAATGGGCAAAAGATAATCACGCAGTTATGGATGAAGTTCAAAATCATTTAATAGAAAATGAGGGCGTTATTGATGATAGTGATTTTTTAGAAGATTACAACGAATATAATAATATAAGTTTCTCAAATTCGGATATTTATAAAAACGATTTTTTAAAAAAAGAATATGATGTATGGTTTAAAGAGCAATTCCCAAAAATATGTCTATATGGTGGTGGTGTTTGTCATTTCGATTGTGTAGCATAGCATTACTGCCAACGTTTTGCAACTTGTGGAAGTTGCGTTAATTTAACAAGAACCACAACAAATAAACACTAACATTAAATTAAAAAATTATGAATACAAATAAAACACAAGCCGAGCAATTGCCACAAGATGCTGTT
>JACCEC011671634.1_pt1 | contig 30111 bp, 35 predicted proteins | sample 7450121 | NCBI WGS metagenome assembly JACCEC01 (sample SAMN15323455, study PRJNA562643) | freshwater metagenome | isolation source: river surface water | place: USA:Blue River Watershed | collected 2017-08-18 | reverse complement strand
TGTTATAAAAAAAATTAATTCTATTAAGTTGGAAGAGATTAAATATGAAGAAATTTTAACAGAAAATACTGATAAAAATAAAAGACATAGACAGTCTCGCAGAAATATTTTACCTACAATAATGGAATTAGATGAAAAAGTAAGAATGTTAATAGAAAAAAATAATAAAAATTTATATTATCCAACATTTCGTTTTTATTTAAAAGAAGGAGACAATTTACAAAAATATATAGATAAAAAAAAATGTATTGTCACATCTATATTCTTAAATGAAACATATATACCAGATATATTAGTAATGGGTCAATCTTTCCGAAATGGTAAAACAAAATTACCTTTGATTTGTATGGTTCAAGATACTCCACATAAAGAACATAATGGTATTTCAAAAGAGGGAATTGAGGATATATTAAAAATATTTGATATTGTGATAGGAGTTGATTTACTACAAATAAATAATTTTAGAGATGTCAGAGAAAATAATTTTTTTTATAGTATAAAAACCTATACAAATATGTTATATTATGTTACAAAATACTATATATTTGCATTAACACAGTTTAAACAAATATATTATTTTGATGCATCAGTTTATGTTGGTCCAAATGTGAAAAATATCGATTCTCTCTTAAATAGATATAAAGGTAATGTGTTTACATATAGACCTTATAGAAATATATTAATGGGATTAAATGGTTCATTTATGGTTATAGAACCAAATATAAAATATTTTTATAAATTTTTATATATATGTGATAATTATATGAAAATTTTTAAAGAAAATATTTTTTATTTTAACCCAGATGAAACAATTTGTTATTTTTCAATATTTCCAGAATGGGATGGAAGAGTAATGGATTATAATTTCTTTTGTCAAAAAGTCAGAGAAAAAATAAATCACCGTCAAGATTGTCTGATTAGAAGGTTTCAAATAATAAAACCATTTAGACCATTTCCCCCTGATTTTAATGTAAGTAAATTGAAATCAAGTGTATTTGATGAATGGGATAATATTGTTAATCAAATTTTAAATAAACATAAATCTTTTGAAAAATATTATTCACATATTCATGAATTTCGTCAAACAAAAATAAAAATAAAATCAAATAATAAGATAGAAGATACAACAAAATGAATAGTTCTGAATTAACAACAAATATAGCTGTTCTAATTTACATGATTAAAAGACAAGAATATTACACTAATATTATTGTCGCTGCCAATAACAACGCTGGTAGTTACATAAATAATAATAAATTATATTTCTATGAATTCTATGACCAAAATACTCGTAGAAAATATCAATTAACTGCTTATGAAATTCTTTATTCCATCAAATCCATGTATCTTTATACAAGAGAACAATATGACACATCTTCTTTAACTACTCAAAATTTCCAAGTATTTGGTGGCAAATATGACCAATTTAAAGAAAATGAATATGTCTATAAAGCATTTAATACAGCTTATCAAGAAGCTCTTTATTATGGTGATGTTTATACTAAAATACAAAATTCATTATATTATAAGAATATGGGATTAGAAGGATGTTTCATTTTTACTGTTCCTGGTCATCTCTTCCCTAATGTTCCACAAAACCAAATTAAAAAAGCATATTCAAATCAACAAATATTCAATATCTATCATTCCCTTTCACAATATTATATTTAACTATAAATCAATACATTTCCTTTATAATTATATTTATTTCTGTTGGTATCCAATCAATTTCTTCTTTTAAATTATTAAATTCTGATTTTGTTGAAATATCCATATAATTTAATCTATTTTTATGTGATAGGTTTAGAGGTTTAATGGGATATAATATTTTTTTAATATGAAAAAGAGGAATAGATTGTAAAAAATAATTTTTAAAGTTTGTTTTAAATAATTCGGGATTATTAAATAAAGAAGAACAATAAGTGACTAATTCAATAAAAATTTTATTTTCATTTCTTTTTTCTAAAAAAGAAGATTTAAGAATAGATTTTGTTTTTTCAAAATTTGTTTCATTTATGTTCTCAATTAAATCTTTTATTTTTAATTTTAATCCTAAAAATACTTCTGCATTTTCATTTTTATTTATTTCCATTTTTTATTATTCTTATTATTCTTATCATTATATTTTTAAAATATAAAAATATAATTTCCCCATCCCCCTCTTTAATTCTTTTTTATAAAAATGAATGTATTATCTAAATATAAAGATAGATAATAGAGGTTTTTTTCGTATATGAATCCGATTTTAAAGAAATCATTGTTGGTCCGTTTTTTGTTAACACCATTATTATATTTTACAAAAAATAGTGTTTTATATACTGTTTTGATGTTAGTATTTTTAGATATTATAGATTGTAATCCATTAATAATTAAATTATTTCCAAAAGAATATCGGGGTCAAAAATATTGTAGTTTAGATGAATCTTATGAATTCATTGATAAAGTTATTGATGCGTTCCAATATTTAATTGCTATTCTTTTATTAAAATCTCAATTAGATGAAAATATTTATAAAAATCTTTTATATTTTTTAGCATATAGAGTTATCGGAATTATCCTTTATTACTTTACTAAAATAAATGAAACTTATATTGTATTCTTTGACTTCATTAAAGAATATTTGGTATTATATTTAATTTTTGGAAATAAAATACCAAACAAATATCTAATAATAGCTATTATATTAAAGATATTATATGAATATTCAATGCATTATCATCATATTGCTTTAACATTATACAAATCCATTTTTGAAAAAAAAATATAAATAAAAAAATAGAGGAGACAGAGACAGAGACAGAGATGTTTGTAATAAAAGACCCTGATTGGTATTTACACAATCAAAATACAAAAGATAAAATATATTCCAATATTATTTTTGTATTATTAGCAATTTATTATTATAAAAAACAATATAAAGAGTTAAGTTTTTTATTTTTATTATTAGCAATTGGTTCAACAATATTTCATGTAAAAACAAATAAATATACATTATTTTTTGATAGAATTACTATGCTTCTTATATTTTCATATTTTTTCAATATTTTTTATAATAAGATTTCATTTGTCACTTATAGTATTATTGGTATAATAACAGTTATATATTGGTTATATACTGAGAATCTTTTATTTTATTTCTTATTCCAATTATTTGGTTTAATATTATTTTTGGTTTATTTTAAAATGAATTTAATGGTGAAGTTGGGAGTGGTTATATCATATGTTTTAATTACATATAGTCAAATAATAGAAAAAGGAAAATATCATAGTTTGAAACATATATTTTTAGGATTGTTGAGTTTATTAATTGTTTAAATTTAATGAAAATAGAAAGTTAATATTATATTTTTAATAAAAAAATATAATAAATGTGTGCGAAACGTGTTTTATTTGTATTTTTGGGATAATTGTTTGACATAATCACAATATTTTTCCATAGCGATTTCTTTTTTCATTCCTTTTCGGTCATTCCATGCATTCCATTTTTGTTTATCTTTAAAAGCAAAGAAACCAGGTTCAGGTATATTTATATCTCCAATAGTAGCTTGTTTATATAAAGAATATGTGTAAAGAAGTTCATCATCAGATGGTCTTCTGGTTAAATTTTTGATAGTATTTTGTGCTTCAATGAATTGCTGTTCCATTTTTGTTATTATTATATTATTTTTATAATATTTTTTTAAATTGAATTTATATGTGTTTTAATTTGATTCTGTAGCACACATTTCAGCAATATATTCATTAAATGAATGGAAAATAGGAATATCATCAGTAAAATAGTTTTTAGATTTTGAGATTGAGAAAGTTTTGCTTTCAATTTCAATAAATTCATAATATTGGTAGAAGTTAATAATATCAATAGTATGTGATTTCCAATTCTCTCCCATAATTTTTATACAATATTCTTCCATTTCTGAAAATGTTATATCTCTTTTTGATTTAAATATTTGATTTAATAAAACATTTAATTGATTGAAATTATGGAATAAATCTGGATTTCGATGACATTTTAACATAAAAGCAAATATCCAACTTGATTTATTGACTTGTGGAATTGAATTAAATATATTTTTTACTTCTTTTTTTGCTTCTTCTTTTATTCCAAAGAATAATTTAGACCATTCACCATCCATATTTTTCATAAATAATTCGGTATATACACAATCAAAAACATCTTGACCAAATTGTGATTTAGTTTTTATTTTTAATCCCAATTTACTTCTTAATTTACGAATATATTTAATGGGAATAGTAGCTTTGTATCCATCTTTCATAATTTCATGAAGTGTTTCAATCCAATCTTTATCTTGATAAACATATCCTTTTGTTTTAGTTTTTCTTGAATTTTCTGCAATCATACCAATTAAATAAGTTAAATGATTTATATATTTATCGTTAAATTGGTCAAATATACGAAATTCAATTCCATTAGGTTTTGTCATAGGTGCTCCACTGATTCTTTGACCTGGATTTTCAGGGTCATCTCCAAATGTTCTCAAATCAGAACTTAAAGAACTGATTCCCATTTCTTTTAAAGCAGATGGTGATGCTGGTATACATGGTTTCAATTTCTCTACTTCATATAAATCTAAACCTTTTCTCCAGTAGTTTGGTGTTTTAGCATATCTTCCGATTCCTTTTGTACCAAATAATCGGACATCTGAACCAGCAAGATTTCCCCATCCAATATTTAAAACACGATAAGACCCTCTTACTCTCTTTTCTTTACTTCCAACAGCATATTCATCACCACTAAAAAAACCAATTAACATTAAAGGTTCTAACCATTGTAATTGATTTCCAAAATTCTGATGTTGTCGAATAAATTCTTTTAAAGTTGTATTATCATTATGTGGAAGAGTGAATGTAATGTGATAGCTTCCTGTATAATCATTTCTCACAAATGGTTTTTTAGTTTGTTTATTAAAAGATAAAATGTATTTATCTTTGAGGATTTTTTTAGGAACAGTCATATATCTTGTCATTCCATATGGATATTGTTCAATAGGTCCATATTTTTTAATTAATTTTTGTGTCACTTTATCTTTTTTAAGAAGATTGAGAAAAATATCTTTAGCCAAAATAATATTATGAGTGAGATTGGGGATTTTACGACCATTAGGAATATTACAAAAAGGTTTCCAAGTAATAAATTCCGGCATTTCATAAGGTGCTTGTTTAACAATATTCTGTCCATTACAGATTCGTCCCGATGTTTCAAAAGTCATTTTCTGTAAATAATCATATTCATCATTTGTTAATTCAATTTCACCTTTTTGATAAGCTTTTATTAATCTTTTTGTTGCTGTCCTTGAATCAAAAAGAATGAAATCCTGAATATTTTCAGTTGGTAAATCGAATTCATCAGGAATGTGAAAAAGTTGCATTTCATGTTCAATTCCAAAACCCCATTGTAAATCTATTACATTTTTCAATACTTTCAAATTCTTATTATTATAACCTCTCAAACCAATATTTTTAATATTTTTCATGGTTTCCTCTATCTTTAATTCCGATTTTTTATTATTTTGTTAAAAGATGTTTTTCAATTCCATATTCTATTAATCCAAGTGGAAATGGTCTTTTCAAATATCTCTTCATCTTTTTTATTGCTTCTTCATCTCTTATAATTCCATCCACATTATGAAATCTCTGAAATAACCTATTATATATCATAAATAAACTCCCCTCATTCATCACATTCCTCATTTCAACAATTTTCTTAAATTCTTTATATTCATTCTCATTACCTTGAAACCAAGATTCAATATTATAAAATTGTATATTAAAATGTTGAATGAGATTTCTTTTTGTAAGTTCATAAATAAATAATTGGGAATAAATACCACCTAAACTATATCCTTCTATAAGGAGAGGATATAATGTTTGTTGAGGATTATCTTGTTGTGTTTCTGAAAAAGATATGTTAAATTTGGAAGTTGAAAGATAGAGGAATGATTGGATGAGATTTGACCGAGCAATCGGTTGAATGAAACATGAATCAATAACTTGAAAAAGTGTTCCTTTTTCCAAAAGTGAATTTGAATTTATTTTTATTTGTCCATTGCGTAGAATGGAAGAGAAAGATATTTTATTTAAGTCGGAGAATTTATGAAGACCTTCAAAAAAAACATAATCACTTCCATTTTCTCTTATAAAATAAACACATATGGATTTATTATAGAATATATAGAGATATTCATAATTAGTATTTAAATTAATTTGGTATTCAGTATGAACTCTTTGACCAAAAGGGATATTCTCGTGGTTTTCGAGAAATTTATCAATCATAAATCGGTAATCACTTAAATGTTTATGATTAAGAAAGATATTTTGAAACTCTTCATCACATTTATCAATGTATTGAATATTTCTTTTATGTCGTTGAAAAAAGATAGTAATGGCAAATAAAACAGAAAGTTGAATCCATTGTGTATTCATATTTAGTTATTAAATAATATGGTCTTATTATTTATTACGAGAATATTTTTAACGATAACCTTGTTTTTTAACTTTCAATTGCATTCTATTTTTCTTTTGTTGATTCATATATTCGGCATAATCGTTGTCATCGTCATTATCAACAGGCCTATAATTTTCACGACTAAAGTTCCAAGCTTCTGGTGAACATACTTGGAAACTTTCATGATTATCAGCTTTATACCAAAATACTTGGTCTTCAAGTTTATTTGAACGAGCACAATTGTGTATAACGAGACATTCAAAATTATCAGTGCATTGGTCCATAGTTTGACAAAACATTTCAAAAGATGGAAACATACCAGCATAATTTTCATATAATTTCTTTCTTTCTTTTACAATTTGTTCTCTTAATATAAATATCCAATCAATATTTGCACGAAGATTTGGTGGAATACCAATAGCATATTGCATCAAAAGAATATACATAATACCCCAATGACGACCATTCATAAAAATTTCGCGAATTCTTTTGTCTTTCTGCCAATTTTTATCATAAAGACAATCGTCCATAATGAGAAATGCCCGATTATCTATATTTGTTTCTCCATTCATCAATCTCTTTTTTAATTGTTTTTGTCTTTTCATAAATTCTGATGTAATCTTCTCATTGTATTCATCATGAATAAAAGCAGGAGGAACTATATCACTATAAAATCTATTTGCGTTTTCTGTTGGGGATATAACTGTTCCAACTGGTATATCTTGATGATAATATAATAAATCTTTAGTTAAGAAAGATTTACCTGTGTTACGTTTTCCGATAAGGACAACAATTTGGTCATCTTTTATCATTCTCATATTAAACTTTCTCAATTGTAAACTCATTTTTTAAAATAACTTGAAAAATATTTCTTATTATATAAAATATATTTTTTTATTTATTTTTACTTATTGAATCGAATCATGATGTTAACGTAAAAAGTAAAAATTTAAATAATTTATATTTAAATTAATTTATAAAAATGGGAAAATGGGGAAAATACAATTTTATCTTAAATCAAATGAGTTGAAATGAAAATCAACATCATGGTCGGCAAACTTAACATTTTTACTATTCATATATTTAAGACTTTCTTTATCTTTAATGGGACTTTTTCTTTTCCCTGCGATAATACTTTCATCAATAGGTTCTCGTTTTTTGGGATATTCCTCTTCTTTTTCTTTGAACATTTTATTTTCAACATTTTCTTTTAATTCACTTAAAGTGGATGTTATCCCTTCTGTTAAATTTGTTAAATTCGAAATTAAATTTGTTTGTTCAGAAGATTCTTGTGAATCTGAATTAAGATTCTCTAAAATAGTATTTCCAGCAATAATGGTTGAAGCAGTTGAAAGAGTCATATTTGAATCACCAACAGTGAAGAATTTATTTTTAATCATATAAAAGAGACCGGTAAAGGTGACATAAGCAGAGACGAAAACGAGGATGGAACGGATTTCGGGACTCATTTTTTTCTTTTTATCATTTTTAAATTCTTTAGATGTTTTATTTCTTTGAACGAAATAATAGATTGATGTAAAGATGAGAGCAGTGATTAAACTTAAAAAATAAGGTTCATACAAAAAATCCATTTGTATATTTATCTAAAAAAAATATTATTTTAAAATTTTAAAAACGAAACAAAATAAACATAAATTCATCCTTAAGCATGAACTAATTCATTATCACTCTTATATTCATCACCACTATCATCCCCCTTTTGTAATGTTGATTGTCTATTATTATTAGATGTAGTTGATGATAAGTTTCTTTGAACATAGGAGATGGGTTGAACAGTTTTAGGGACTTTAGGAGGTTCAGGAATTCTAAAATTTTCTGATAATTTTTGTTTATAGAGGAATGTGTCAATTGGTTTAGTTCTACTTGAAGCGACTGAAGAGACACCAGAAATATTAGTTTCGGAATCACCAGATGTGTGATATTTTTTATAAGCAGATAAACTTTTTTGATAAAGTTCATCTCTTGACATTGGTTTTTTCTTCAATAAATGTTTTTGTTGTAATTCTCTTTCCTTTTCTTTTCTTTTTAACATTTCTAATGTATAATACCTTTCCATCTCCTCTCTCTTTAAATCTCTCACTTCTCTATGTTCCCTATGTTCTCGATGTTCACGATGTTTCTTTTTACTTGAACTACTACTAACACTCGATATGTGGTCATCTTCATCAATAGGAATAGATGATGAGAATTCATGTTCATCATTATTATTAAATGATTTGTTGACAATTGTTTCAATGGGGGCTTGAACTACTTGAGAAGTTTGAATATTTTCACGATATTCTTTTGGAATTTTATTTCCATCAAGATGAATTTGTTTTATTTCAGGTTCTGATTCTTCTAAAACATGCATTTTATGTTCTTCATCTGATTCTTCTGCATTATGATTTCCTTCTTCTTGATATTGTTGTTGATGATGTTCTTCCATCTTTTGTTGAACAAAATTAGTCATTTCAAAATCATCTAAAGAAATATGAATTGGGTCTTTTTCATTTGTATATTCCTCAACAACATTATCAATATCTTCTTCTATAACATATTTATTTTGTTGAAATTGTTGATGTTGTTGATGTTGTTGGGGTTCATGATGTTGTTGATGTTGTTCAATTTCTTCAGATTTAATTGGTGAGGGTATATTGTTATTGTTATTATTACTACTTCCACCACCGAAAACACTTGAGATACGATTAACTAATCCTTTAAACACTGAACTCTCTTCTTCTGGTTCACTTTCATTTCCTTTTTTTTCTGATTCTTCTTCCTTTTCACTCTCACTTTCAGAAGAAGATGAGGAAGATTTACTACTTTCATCATCACTATCATCTTCTGATGAATCACTGCTACTACTGTTACTACTTTCACTTTCACTATCACTATCACGATGTTTCTTACGACTTTTTCTTCTATCTTCATCAGAATAATCAATGGAAACAATACTTTCATCATCACTGGTGTTATCACTATCACTATTTTCTTCACCAAAATTACGAGAGAATCCCTTCTTTAAAATATCGCGAATAGGTAATAATTCACGGATAGCATTAGAGATTCCATCTTGAATCATGTGTAAAGTGAAACGGATGTTGTTATGTTTTTCTTGAGGAGTGATATCACGAGAATGATTAAATACATAGGGATTTTTGTAAATTTCACGAGCAGAAGAGATGTAACAACGATGAACGAAATGGGAAGCACGAGGAACATGAACTTTAGTTTTCCCTTTGACTTTTTGAACTGATGTTAAGATTTTAGATTCTGCAATAAAAACAGCTTCAATCAAATCTTCCAAATAATCACAATTAGAAACTTGAACAATTCTTTGACATTCAAAATCTATAATATCTTGATTCCATAAAGGAATTTCTTTTAAAGCTTCTTGAAATACCTTAGCTATCGATTTTGTTTGTTGATTCTTCTCTTCAAATTCATTTTCTAATAATTCGAGGGAATTGTCATAAATAGATTCAAAACCTTCATATAATCGAGGTGTTAAGATTTGTTGTAATTGTTCAATGTAACGTTTTTTGGCTTCTATAATAATTTGGACGTCTTTCATTTTAAGAAAATTATTTTTCTTCTTTTCTTTTCATTCTATATTTTTTAAAAAAAGTATCCGCGAATATTTAAAAATATATATTGAGTTTAAATAGAAAAATAAAATGACCGAAGATTTACAATCCGCAATTTTTGCTTTATTAATTATTATTATTGGTTATCTTATTGTTGGTTCAATTTTTAAATTTGCTGATAAAACAATGACTAACGGTGGAAAGAAAAAATATCTCAAATAATTATAAAAATATATTAAATTAGAATAGAGAAAAGAAAATGGATAGTGCTTTAATTCAAATTTTATCTGCTTTAGGTGGTATTATTATAACAATTTTAATTTTTTATTTTTTAAATACAACAAAGACACGATACGGAGGAAAATCCAAAAGAATTAATTATTTAAAATAGATTCTTCTTAGTTATCATTTTTTTACAGAATTGACGAAGTCAATTCTTTTAGTCCTATCTTATATAATTTTCTTCTTTTACTATTATAGAAAAGAAGAATGGAAGAAAATAAAAATCCCAAAATAGTAAATCATTATAGAATTGAATATCAAGAGATATATCCCGATTTTAATTATTATCCAATTGTCACCCTTTTAGGTATCCTTTTATTGATTCTTTATTTTATTGCAATTTATAAAGGATATAATTAAAAAAAAATATACTATTCTTGTTTAATGAGAAAGAACTTAAAGAAAACAAATAAAATGTCATTTTGGGGAATACAGTGTAATGGTTTATTTCAATCAGCGGATTTTCATAATTCGGTGATTTCAATGAATGTATTTAAAGAACATAATACAGAAGAGAATCCATGGATATCATTTGATAAACGCGTTTTTTCAATCCAAAAAGATGATATTTATTTATTAGAAATTTTTAAAGATTATTATGGGAAAGATGTTAAAAAAGTAATAAAAGGATTTTCAAAAGAAAAACAACAGGAAATATTTGAAAAACTAAGAGATAGATATATTGGTCAATTATCTGTCGAATAAAAAAATAAAACTCTAAAATAGAGAAAAAATATGAATATCACTGAAGAATTAATTGCGTTTTTATATGTTCCACTTGGGATAATTATAATAATTATTTTATTTAATGTTTTATCTGATTCATCCTATAAAAATAATAATTTAAAAAGTAATTTTTGGAAAAGAAATATTAATAATTGGATTAGTAAACGTCCAACATTTAAACAAATTGTCTATAATACTCAATAACTCTCGGATTTGCTCTTATTTTGCTATAATCTATATTATTCATTATAAATAATCCATCTATTGTCTTTACTCTCGATAATGCCACATATGTCTGTCCAAATTCAAAAACATCTCTCCCTATATCTATCACTACATATTCCAATGTGCTCCCCTGAGCCTTATGAAATGAAATAGCGAAAGCCAATTGTAATGGAATTTGTCTTTTAATTATTTTCTCTTTTCCTTCTTCAGTTTCCCATGTATGTGGTTCAATTTCCATAAAACGTCCATCTAAAAATTGAACAATAGGATAACCTGTTTGTGGTCCAAATCCCAATACTATTCCTCTACTTCCATTCGCCAAATTCAAATCCGGTTTATTTACTTTCAACATTACTTGTGATTTCGTTGATAATATCAATTCATCATCAATATCCGAATTCTCCTGAATCAATCCTCTCAAGAATTCTTTACTCTCTTCTTTCACATTCTTCCCAAACTCAATTTGACTCCCATATCTTTGTATAGTCTCACCCATTTCAATCAATTTTTGCAATTCCTCATCATTCACTTTTTTAACTTTATCCCTTCTCGAAAATAATTGAGAAGGCTTAACACCAAATTCATTCACTGGTTCTATCCCTCTTCTACTCTCCAACAACATCCTCACTTCTTCATCAACCTCTCCCATTCTAATCTTATTCAAAACACTTATAAACACACTCTCATTCTGTCTCATAACTTCCGTCAAATATACTGTCTCATCTATAGCACTATCCCAATTAAAAGAATCAAATATAAAACCATCCGATTTTACAGGTGGTAATTGTAATAAATCTCCAGATAATATGAGTTGAATCCCACCAAATGGTTTTTGTATTTTTCGAATTCGTTGAAAGAGAATATCAATTTTATCAAATAATTCTGGACTCATCATTGAAATCTCATCAATAACCAATACTTTTGTTGATAAATATCTTTTTTTTGTTTTTGTATTTTGCATGACTTTTTTTACTAATTCATCAATACTCTTTTCACCAGTCCCAATTCCACAGAAACGATGAATTGTCTGTCCTTTTACAATCAAAGCAGATATCCCCGTTGTACTTGTCACATATATCTTTTTATTCTCTTCTTCACAATTATCTCTAAAATATTCAATGAATTTGTTGAGGACAAATGATTTACCTACACCAGCTTGACCAGTCAAAAATATATTTCTACCTCCTATCATTTGGTCCATTGCATATCTTTGTCTTTCAGTAAATCCTTCCATTTCATTTTCAGTTTGAATTTGAAATGATGCCATATTTCTTTTTATTTCTTTTTTATATTGAATTATTTGTTTTTTTCTAAATTGGAAAAAAGGAATGAGGATTTTGTAATAATCATTTTTTATTTCATTTCATTAAAATCTTTTTTTTCTCAAACAAAAATGTCACTTAAAAAAAAAGCGCATAAAATATTTTAGACAGAATCCATTAAATAAAAAAAGATGAGTGCAAGTAATAGTCCCATTAAGATTAAAAAAGGGATTATACCAAAGAAAACATCAAGTTCAAAATCAACCAATAACAATAGTAGTAATAGTATTCAATCACAAAATGAGTTAAATGAGAATCAGCAGAAAATAATAGGTAGAATTATATATGATAGGAAACGCGAGGGTTTAACATTGATAGACCAATATTTTGAGTTACAGATAGAATTTGAGAAGAAATATGGACCTCAAACAGTTGTGATGATGCAAGTAGGTGATTTCTTTGAATTTTATGGTGTTGATAATGAGAAGGAAAAGATTGGTGATATGGTGCGAGTAGCTGAGATAATGAATATACAATTATCTCGTAGGAATAAATCGATATTGGAAAATAGTAGGGAGAATGCACAATTTTGTGGATTTCCGATAGAGAAAGTTTCCCGTTTTTTGAATGTGTTGCTTCAAAATAATTATACAGTGATATTGATTGAACAAACAGCTGATTGTCAGGGAACAACTCGTGAAATAAAAGCTGTTTATAGTCCAGGAACTTATATAGATGAAGTGACAAATGCAGACCCTAATTATATAATGTCAATATATATTGAAGAAGAGACATCATATAAAACTGGTATGGCGAGTTATTTTGTGGGGATGTCTTCAATTGATTTATCGACGGGTTCATGTACAGTTTATCAAAAGACGAATCACATTTATGATAAAGTGGCTGTATTTGAGGATATGTATCGTTTTATGGAATCATATAATCCGAAGGAGATAGTATTATATCATGGTGATTTGAGAACAATATCAGTGGAAGAAGTGATGAACCATTTAGATACGAATAATAGGATATTTCATAGACCGATAGAGATGAATCAGAGTTGGGAGGGGAAGATGCCAGTAAAATATTCACAATTATATTATCAGAATGAGTTTTTGGGGAGGGTATATCCTGACCATGGGTTTTATACACCAATAGAGTATTTGAATTTGGAGAGGTCACAACAAGCTTTAATGTCATTTTTGATGTTATTGGAGTTTGCATATGAACATAATGAGATGATTTTGAGGAAGATAAAGAGACCGGAGACATGGGAATATCCCCAACATTTAATTTTATATCACAATACAATGTATCAATTGAATATAATATCAAATAATAATAATAATAACAATTCAGGGGGGAGATATAAATCATTATTTGATGTGATACAGAAGACGTCAACGGCAATGGGTCGTCGTTTATTGAAACATCGTTTAATGAATCCGATTACTTCTAAAGAGGAATTAGAAAGCCGATATCAAAAGATAAGTGTTATGTTGGAAGGGAATAGATTAACGGAAGTATCGAGGATGTTGATGGAGATATTGGATATAGAGAGGATGCATAGGAGGATGGAATTGGGAATGATACATCCACATGAATTTGGTGCATTAGATAATACTTATGAGAAAGTGAGGAAGATGATTGAATGGATGAAGAATGAAGATGGAAATATATTGGAGGATTATGGTTTGATAGATGAAGTAATAGGGAGATTTGATGAATATAGGGAATTGTATAAAAGTCGTTTTGATATGTTGGAGATACAGAAACATAATTTACAGGGTATATCGGATAATTTCTTTTTACCTGGTGTTGTTCCTGAATTGGATGATATTCAAGAGAAGATAAAAGGTATATATGAATATTTTGAGATGACAACGAATCATTTATCGAATTTGATAGAGGGTGGGTCAGATTTTGTAAAATGGGATATGAATAATCGCGATGGTTATTTCATGGTTTGTACGAAGAAGCGTTCAGAGATATTAGAGAAGAAATTGGGAACTGAAGAGAAGAAGAAATATGAAATAAAGAAATTACAATCGACAACTGTAAAAATAACAACTCCAGAATGGGAAACAAAGTCATATCAATTAATTGCATTAAAGGAGAAAATTAAATCAGTAGCTCGAGAAAAGTATTTGGAAACAATACAGGTATTAGTGGGACAATATGATGATATTTTAAAAGAGATAACATCATTTGTTGCACATGTTGATGTTGTGAAATCCAGTACATTATGTTCCCGGATTTTTGGTTATAATCGTCCGAATATTGTGGATAGGTATGAAGGGAAGAGTTATTTTAAGAGTGAGAAGATGAGACATCCTTTGATAGAAGTGTTGCATGATGATGTTGTGTATGTGGATAATGATGTGGAATTGTTGAAGGGTTTAGAGGATTGTAATGGGATATTATTGATGGGATTGAATGGAGTGGGTAAGTCATCGATGGCGAAAGCGATAGGATGTAATATAGTATTGGCACAGATAGGTATGTATGTGGCGTGTAAGGATTTTGAATATTATCCATATGAGAAGATATTTACGAGGATAAATGGGGATGATAATATATTCAAGGGGATGTCGAGTTTTGTGGTAGAGATGAATGAATTGCGTTCAATATTGAAATATGCGGATGGTAGGTCATTAGTATTGGGGGATGAAGTTTGTAAGGGGACAGAAGAGACAAGTGCATTGTCAATAGTGAGTGCGACAATACAGAGGTTTTCGGAGAAGGGTGTTAATTTTGTGATGGCGACACATTTCCATAAATTGCATGAAATGACGGAGATTCAGGAATTAAAAAATGTGCGTTTTAAACATCTTTCTGTATCATATGATGAGAGTGGTGATAAGATAATATATGGAAGAAAGTTGTTGGATGGTCCAGGAGATACATTATATGGGTTGGAGATAGCAAGGTTTTTAATAAAGGATGATGAGTTTTTCAGGAAAGCGAGAATAACGAGAAATAAGATATTGGGACAGAGTGACCAAATATTGGAGAATAAAAAATCAAATTATAATGCGGAATTGTTAGTTTCGGAATGTTTAATATGTGGAAAGACGAATTTACAAACAGAATTGCATACACATCATTTAATGGAACAAAATGAGTTTTCAGAAGAAACGGGAAATAATATAAATGGTGTTAGAAAGAATCAATTAGGTAATTTGGTTGTTTTATGTGAGGAACATCATGAAGAAGTGCATCATGGTAATTTGGAGATAAGAGGATGGAAAGATACAACAATGGGAAGAGTATTAGATTGGGGAAGAATTATGAGGGAAGAACAGAAAATAGAAGTTGAAGTTGAAGAAGAAGAAGATAAAGAAGATGATTGGTTAGAAGAGGAGATAAGGAAATTGAGAAGGAGTGGATTAAATAAGAAGGTGATAGTAAATACGATTTATGAGAAGTTGAAAGTTGAGAATAAGAAGATGACAAAGAAAGAGATAGAGAGTAAAATGTTGGTAATTTAAAGATTAAATGATTTTAAATAAGATTTATATAAAAATGATTTTTATATAAATGGAATGTAATGAGAAGGGAATAGGGAAGAATAAATTTAGTTGTGAGGAACACTAAGGTGTTTAAGGATTTCATCAGCTTGGAGAGAAGCGATGTTATTGGGGTCATAACGGAATTGATTCATGGATTGGGAATTGCTGGTGCTGTTGTTGTTGGATGAAACACGACGTCCACCATTGGCAGTTTGGGGAGGTGGTAACATATTTGAGGAAGATGATGAAGATGAGTTTGTTTGAACAGTTTTGATACCTTTCATTTCGTTAATTTCTCTTTTAAGTGATTGGACTTCATTAAGAAGACAAGCACAGAGAGTAGTTAAACGATTATGGGAAATGGCAAGGTCATTCATTTTCTTGCGTGTGTCATGAAGATATTTGGGGTCCATTTTGACTAATTATTTATTTATTCTTCCTTAATAAAATAAATTTTAGATTTAAACCTACTTTTTTATTTTTTGAACGGAATGAGAAAAAAAATGAATTTGTTAATTTGTTTTGTTAATTTCCTTATTTATTAATTTAAAAAAAAAGAAACAGATAATAAGTAGAAATTGAAAAGAATAGAAAAAGATGATTATTCCAGTTCGTTGTTTTACATGCAATAAAGTAATTGGTCATTTATATGAAGAATATCAAAATCGTGTTCAAAGAGCATATCAAGAAATGAATGAAGAAGAGAGAACGACATCATTAAAGTTTAATATGTCAACAAAAAAAATGGTTGAAGATAAAACTGTTGAGGGTAAGATTTTAGATGAAATTGGTTGTAATAAATATTGTTGTCGCATGATTATGTTAAGTACTGTTGATTTAACAACTAAGTTATAAATGCGATAAAATCAATATAAAGAAAATCTTATAAAAAAGATATAATTAGTTAATCAAGAGAGATGGAAGACGACGGTTTTCAATTTAAGAGGTCTGTTAAGAGATACTTAGAGCTTCATGCAAGAGAAGAGGAATTAAAAGAACAATTAAAGGCGATGAAAGAGGAGAAGGACCAATTGGAGAATGGTATATTAGGATTTATAGAGAATAATGATTATCAAGATAGGGATATTGTTGTTGGTGATTATAAGATGAAATATACGAAGACGAAGCAAAGTGAGACTGTGACAAAAAAATATACATTTGATAAGTTGGCAACATATTTTGGGGGTGATGAAGATAAGGCTAAAGAAGTATTAGATTATATATATAGTGATAGAGGGACAGTGGTAAGGACATCATTAAAATTGAATTTGATAAAGAAGGATTAGGATTAGGATTAGAATAAAAAAATAAGATAAAGATGAATATGAAAAAATCTGAGGGGATTGTAGGGAAAATATGTTTAAGATATTGGCTTATACAGTTATTCTATCGTTGATAGTTCAGATATTGACGGGATTGGTAGGTTTTCATGGATTATCATTGAAATTGAAGGAAGAAGATAATATATTATGGGAAGTGTTGTTGATGGAAATGATTGTACAAGTTATAGAATTTGCATTTTATATTTGGTTATCATATGGATTATATAGTTATACAGTGGATAAAAAGAGTAATTTCCCATTATTTGATGTGACCAAGAGGAGATATATAGATTGGTTTATAACAACACCGACGATGTTATTGTCGACAATAATATTTTTGAGATATTTGGAATATAAAGAGAAAAAAGTAAATAAGGAGACTGGAGAAGCTGGAGAGGTAGAAGAATATTTGAAATTCGGTAGTTTTGTGAGAGAACATAAAGAGTTTATAATGAAGATGATAGTTTTGAATGCGGGAATGTTGTTATTTGGTTATTTGGGTGAGATTGGTAAGATGGATAAGAAGTGGAGTATATCAATAGGATTTTTATTTTTGATAGTGAATTTCTATTTGATTTATGAGGAATTTGCGGATAAGACAAAGATAGGAACAGTGATGTTTGGATTTATGTTTTCAATTTGGTCATTGTATGGAATAGCAGCGATGATGCCATTTTATTACAAGAATATTTCATATAATATATTGGATATATTTGCGAAGAATTTCTTTGGGATATTTATATATATAATTATTTTGTCAGTTTATAAAAAATAAAAATTAAAAATTAAAATATTTTAAAAATTAAAAATAATAATAAATTATTTTTAAACCAATATAAAGAATAATAAATAATGTGTGTTATGAGAAGTTGAAAGATGGAATGGATTGAATTTTATTCAATTAGAAAATCTAATGATTTTCGTAGATGGTTACAAGTAAATCGTCCAATATTGGATTATTTATTTGAGGAATTAATTAGAATAAGTAATTTGAAGGGGATTGAGTTGAGTAGTTCAAAGGAGAGTCGTGATGATTTTTACAGGATGATGTATGAGGAATCGAATGGTGATTTAGTGAATCCACAAGATTATCCATATTTCTATGATATTTCGTTTGAAATGGGTAAATAAAATAAACAATAGGATTAACTAATATAATCTTAATTATAAACGGTTTTTTGTGTTAAACAGAAAAGATAAGACAGGACAAGACAAGATGTGGGCCAACATAGTAAAAAAAAATATTCCACAAGAAGAGAAAAAAAAAGAAGAAAAGAAGGAAGAGAAAGTTAAGAGGACGGATGGTTTGAGAATATTTGAAGATGAATTTGATGCGAGATATACATCAAAGATGATAGAAGTGAAAATGGCATTTATGGATGTATTTGATTTAATTCCATTGGGTCAATATTTGCCATTTTTTAATAGACCTGGTAAGGGTTGGAATAATTTTTATGATTATTTGAGAAAACATTCTTATAAAGGTTATGAATTGAAAGGTAGAATAGACCAATACAATTATAATATAACTGGTGAGATGGATATAGACAAAATAGATGATGAATTTGTTGTTGAAGAGATGAAAAAAAAATATATTGAAGATGATTGATGATTCTCCTTTTTTAAAAAAAATAATAATATTTATTTTGAATATTATTAAGAAGATTATATTAAGATTAAGATTAATGAATGGGGTGTCCATGAATTATATTTTGTTGTGAACAAGGAGGACAAGGTTTAGAAACAACATGAACAAGTTCATCGGAATGTTTTACTTCTTTATTTTCACCAGTGACAGCATAATAAGCTTCTTTATAGTTAATTGTGAGAAGAAGAATGAAACCGGAAATAATTAAAAGAAGTCTATCATGAGGATTAATATTGGGGACTTTGTTATAACCAAAGAAGAGGATGATATAAATACCGAGAGACATTTTGAAAATAGTATCTAAAATAGTAAATACAGGACCATCATGACGAATTTTACCAAAAAAGATTAGTAAAATACCAATCATAATAATAGTTTTTAGGACAACGAAATAATACATATAGAGTTCCATGGTTGAATGTGTTTTTTCTATAGAAGGGTGAGATAAATTATTTTTAGAAAGAAGAAATATTGATAAAGGATAGAAAGAAAATAGAAATATAATATGTATTATTTTAGTTATTTATTAGGTTCATTATATATTATTCGAAGTATATTTCGCTTTTCTGAATATTCAGCAGAGTATTTAATAGAAAATAAATATTTAGATTTACCTGTTTCTAAAATGGAAAAGATAGAAGAATGTATTTATAGTTCGCTTCATAGTATTATGGCGAGTTCTCTGGCTTCTCTTTCATTAACCAATTCAATGATAGAGAATCCACTTAATCCTTTTGATTTGACAATTCAAGAATTTCCTAAAAATAATCAATTACAACTTTTCACAACTTGTTTCAGTCTTAGTTATTTTATGATAGATTTAACGAAATGCATTTATCAAAAGAAATATATATTTTTATTACATCATTTGGCAGCGATTCATCTTTTATATAATGGATTACAAAGTTTTGGTGAAGAAAACAATAAAGGATTTTATATTATGAATTTTTTATTTATGTTGGAATCAAATACAGTATTGTTAAATGTTGGATATATATTGAAAGAATGTAAGTTTCATTATTCAGTGACATGTTTATCATGGATTGTTCATTTATTCTTGTTTATTATGTTCCGTTTAATAACAGTTCCAAAATTAATATTAATTTATTATTTACATGAAGGAATTACATTGAGAACACTTATGGAATTACCAAGTTTTGCATTGATTTTGATGGGTTCAATGTATTGGTCATATCGTCAATTAAGGGGTATACAAAAATATTTAAAAGAGTCTTCTGTTTTATAAAAAAATCGAAGTATATATTATAAAGAAAAATTAAAATGAAAATCCGTTCAATTGAAGATTTAAAAAGACATCCTCTTATGCTCCTCTTAACTGTCATTGTTGTTATTATCCTTTTAGTAGGAATCTTCCGTTCTATTGCTCCTTATCTTTCATTAGGTTTCGGTGCTTATGCTCATGTTGGTGATGTTCGTGGTGCTATTGCATTTGAGACATTTGAAAACAGTGATGCTCCTACATTTACAATGTTCTATGCTCCTTGGTGTGGTCATTGTAAAACTACTAAACCAGAATTTGATAAATTAAAATCAACATACAAAGGTAATGTAAAGATTGTTGATGTTAATGGAGATGAAAAAACAGATATGGTTCAAAAACATGGTGTAAAAGGTTTCCCCACATTAAGATATTATCCTAAAGGTATGGATAATTCAAGTGATTACAAAGAATATACTGGTGAAAGAACTGCTGATGGTATGAAACAATTCATTGAAGGTTTTGCCAGACTTTAAATTCTCCTATAATTTCTCCAAATTGAAACATATTTTTTTATTAAATAATATTTTCTCATTTTTTTAAATTTATTATAGAAATAACGTTTTGCTGTTTCTATTCCTCTTCTCATCAAATTATATTTTTGTTGTATTTCCATATCAAATTGTAAACTATTTGTCTCTTCCATAATATAAATTGTATTTTTGGGCTTTTTATTTTTACATTTTAATCTAACATTCTCTTCCATTAAGATTCCTAAAATATCTTTCATCAAATCAAATATTGGATTAGCTTCTTCAGACATCGGTATCTCATTAATTTCATTAAATATATCTCTATTTAATGTACAAATACCCATTTTTTTCGTATGTTTATGATAATAATATGGATAATGGTCTAATATTCCTCCATCAAAATACATACATCCCTGATATTTAATTGGTTTAAACATAAATGGAATACAAATGGACATCATGATAGAATCGATAATGGGAAGATTTGGTGTAGTCAAATAATTATGATATTCGGCTTTTCTTTTAGTAATGTTTGTGGTACAAATAGTAAGAATTTTGTTTTTAGATTGAAAGAGTTCTAAAAAAGTAATATTCCTATTTTGGTCTTTATATTCAAACAATGCACGAAATAGATTGGTAAGACGATAAATATCTATAAATCCCGATTGTTCTATAAAATTAATTAATTTAATATCCATGAATTCAAACCAATTTATTTTTATGAGAACAGCTTCAATATCTTCTAATGTACATCCAATTGCTATGAAAGATGCTAAAGCAGAACCCATTGATGTTCCTGTCAAATATCGGAATTTATCAAGTGGATGATACTTATTAATTTCATTTAAAATACCCAACATATTATACCCTTTAATTCCCCCCGAACTTATTATCAATTCATCAAATTTATATATTGGTCGCATCTCCTATTTCCCATTCTATATCCCATATCTTATATTTTTTTATATCTATTTTACTTATAATTTTCTTTTCTTTAAGTATATTATATTTTTTAACTTAAAGAAAATTTAGAAATGATAAAAATTTGGATGGAAATTTTTATTTAGAATGTTAAAAATTTGGAAATTTAGAAATTTGAAAATGAAATTTTTTTTGTTAGTAGTGAATAGAAAAATGTCTTATCAGGAATACAATTATTATGGGAATTATGACGAAGATTCTCGAAAATTCTCTTATTCTATTCAAGATATATATAAAACTCAAAGGGATAAAGATAAATATAGAATGAAAATATATGAAAAGATATTATCAAAATGTTTTAAGAAGATTAAAGACACAGCAATTCATGAAGAGTTCTTTTGTTTTTTCCAATTACCTGAATTTCTACCTGGTCATCCTTTATATAATATGACTGAATGTGTTCAATTCATTCTCAATTCTCTTCATGATAAAGGTTTTAATGCTCGTTATGTTGATCCATTTATGATTTATGTTTCATGGGTTGTTCCAAAAAGTGAATTAAGAAGACAGGATAGACAGAAATTAATAGAAAACAATGTTTATCAACAACAACAAACAAGACAAACATATCAAGAACAATATTCAAGACCACCCACTTCAAACTTTAAACCCATCGAAAACACTTCCACTTCCCAATTCTTCTACCGAAAATTTAAATAATTCCCCATAAATCATGTTTTCTTTAAGTCGATTCTCATTAAAGGTGAATTTCACACTTACAATTTGCGTCTTGAGCCGATAGATTTACCGGTAGTAAAGATTGAGTCCATGATGAAGATGAGGAAGAGACCCATAGCAGTGATTAAAATTATATCCATTAATTCTTGATTTGTGGATGATAGTTTTGTAGTGAGAGGGGAGGGATTTAAGTTTTGGAAAGATTCTACCATATCGAGATTAACACCATCATCTTCTTTGGGTTTATAGACAATTTTTAAATTTTCTTTAATTTCTTTTTGGGGAGGAGGGGTTGAAGTTGAGGGGATAGGTTGACCAACAAAGTGATTTTTTTCTCTATATTTCTTTAATTCATTTTCAATAACAGATAATCTTTCTGTTAACATTTTCTTTCTAAATTGGTCTTCAGCATTTAAAAAAGCTGTTTGACAATCTTGTGCTGATGGGAAGGGTCTCTCAACCTGATTCATATGGTCTATTTGTTGCTTTCTATCCATATTACTCTTCTGTAACATCTCTTGATAACGTCCATTCATGGGTTGTTGAGGGGAGCTTTGGGAGCTTTGGGAGCTTTGAGGACTTTGAGGAGAACTGTTAAAAGAAGAATATTGAGATTTGACTTCAAAACAATCAGATTGATTATATCCCTTATTCTTTAAAAAAAGAGGAAGTGGGTCCTTATCATAATTTACTCGTGTGAAATCTTGTTGGGAAACAAGTTTCTCTTCATATTTTCGTGTGAAATCTTTACCATAAACTTCTTCTAATGACGAAAATTGAACCATTTTTAAAGATATAAAATGTTTTTATAAAACCTCTATAAATTATTTAGAAAAAATTAATTTATATAAACTCTTTGCGAATAAAAAACAAAAAAGAATATATTCATTTTTTTTAAGTCTTATATTTTTATTTTAATTATAATGTTCAACATTTCATCAGAATATAAAAACATTGTTATTCTCATTCTTATTATTATTCTCCTTTTCCTATTTTCCAATGAACCCTCATTCAATAATTTCTTTCAAAAAAAACAATCTCTTCAATATCTTTTCATCTTCTTCCTTATCTATCTAACTTATTATCAATTCAATATTTCACTTCTTTTACTTCCTTTTCTTTTTTATCATATTTCTTCTCAACCAAATTTCAAAGAGAAAATAATGGATTTACCTGTTTTACAACAAATTGATAATAAAATAAAAGTATTTCTTCAAGAACCTCCTAATTCTACTTCTACTTCCAAATTGAAAATTAAAGAAGATGAAAATCAAGAAGACTATCAGCAAATTAAAATTATTGAAGAAGTAAGGAGAAATATGGAAGATTTTGGTAATTTGGGAGATTTAAGTGAATTGAAGGTTGAAGAGATTTATGATGAGAATGAGACACAATCGACTAATTTGAAACAATTGAAAGGGGGAGGGGTAGGGGTAGGAAGTGGAAGTGAAGGAACAGAATTATCATTTGAAGAATTACAAGAATTATATGTTTCTATTTCTATGGAACTCAAAGAATTAGAAAATAAAAAATAAAAATACAAAAATGCAAAAATTAGAAAATAAGAAATTAGAAAATTATAATATTATAATATTTTTCTCTTCTATTAAATTAGAAGGATATATTTAAATATAAAAAATGAATCCAGCTATTACCACTGCTGTTAATGTTGTTGCTCCAAATTTAGTTGATGCTTTCCTTTTTGAACTTGCAACCAACAAATTTTTTAATGCTTTCATAATGATAATGATGAATATTGGAGGTAAATATTTAGCTCTTGAATTACCATCGAATGTGGATAAATTATTTCAAACACATCAACTATTGAGATATGTTGTTATTTTTGCGATTTGTTTTATGGCAACAAGAGATATTAAGGTAGCTATTTTTATAGCTTTAATTGTGATTATAGTTTTGAGATATGTGTTGAATGAATCGAGTATGTATTGTTTGGTTAAAGAAGAATATTTTGAGAATTCAAAAATAAAGAATGTTCCTTCAAATATTCCAAGTATGCCAAATTCACAACAAGCACAATCACATCAACAACAAAAATCATCTAATGGACAAATATCAGATGATGATTTTCAAAAAGCAAGAGATACTATAGATAAATATTTACAACAAAATAACAAAAACTTCTCACCACATCAAATATTTAAATTATAACCAAAAATATTCCATACTTGATGGCTTGGCTGGAGCTCCTTTTTCATTTCCGCCTTCAGATGGTTGTGAACCAATTGGTGCAGGTCTCATTGGAGCTTGTGTACTTGGTCCACCTGATGAACTTTCTGAACCTGTTGAACCAGTTGTTGAACCTGTTGAACCAGTTGTTGAACCTGTTGAACCTGTTGAACCTGTTGAACCGGTTGAACCGGTTGAGCCAGTTGAACCAGTTGAATCTGATGAACCACCTTGTGATGGTTGACTCGATGAACCACTACCAGGTTTAGGTGCGGGAGCTGATGCGGAAGGTCCACCAGAACCACCTTTAGCACCACCTTTTTTACCTCCAGCAGGAGCGAACATTTCAATATATCCGTATGTTCTTAAGAGATAAAGGGCTAAGACGAAAACGATGGCATGAACGAAAGCACAGAGGACTGAAGTTTTTCCAGTTCTCCAGAATTTCTTTCCGATAGGTGGAATGTTAAGTAAAATCCCGGGAGATAAAACAAAGAACAAAATAACAAGTGTTAAATAATACATTTTTTCTTTATACATTTAATTTCGATTTTTATTTTACCGACATAAAATAAAAACTAATATAAATAATAAAAAAATATCAAAAAGAATTTAAAAAAAAATCGCGTAATAAAAATTAATTTAAAATATAATTATTTTATAATAGTTTAAAATGAGTATTAGTGTTGACCGTGAAAATAATTTCAGAACAAATTCCATTTCTGGTCTTTCTTCTGGGAATGAAATTATTATAGAAAAATTTGGTGGTAGTAATAGTAATAGTAGTATTTCTCCATCTGCGTCTTCTGGGCCCAAACTTTTTTCAAATATGTTAGCAGAAAGAAAAACTAAAATGATTCCGCCCCAATTAAGTTCTAAGAGAGTTCCTATTGATTCTTTCGGTGGTCTTGCTAATTCTAAAAAAACAAGTTCTGATTCTATTTCATCTCAATCTTCCCTTGGAAGTTCTAATATTGATGACTCAGATGATTCCGATGAAGATGATTTTTCAAATATGAAAATGGGAAGTAGTAATAGTAATTTCCAATCATCATCATCATCATCATCACATGAATCTCCTTATAAAAACAGATATGCATCATCAGAAGATGATAGTGAAGAAAGTGATAGTAGTAGTGAATTTGGTGGAAGTGGAAATAATAGTGAGAGTGGTTCATCAGATGGTGGTGAGAGTGTATCTACATATGAATCTGGTCCATCAATGGGACATGGTCATCATGGATATAATAATGAACCAACAAAATCCTATGAAGAGATTCAAAAGGAGAAACAACAAATTTTATATGAATTGGATAGATTACAAAGACAGGGTTTTGCACCATCAAAACGTTATACAATGGCTTCAACATATGAAGATATGTTATATGAAAGAAATAAGTTAAAGAAACAACGTGATGTGGAGAAGAGTGTTAAATTTTCAAGAGATGCTTTGATGATGGTTGTTAGTGGTGTTGAATTTTTAAATGGTAAATTTGACCCATTTGATATTCGTTTAAATGGTTGGTCAGAGAAAGTAATGGAAAATATTAATGATTATGATGAGATTTTTGAAGAATTACATGATAAATATGGTGAATCAGTAAAGACTGCTCCTGAATTAAGATTAATGTTAACATTGGCTGGAAGTGGTTTTATGTTCCATTTACAAAATAGTTTATTCAAGAGTGTGACACCTGATTTGAATGATATTTTAAGAAATAATCCTGATATTATGAAGAATATACAACAGGCTGCTGCCCAAAATGTTCAACAAAATATTCGTCAACAATTTGGTGAAAATGACCCAATTGGAAACATGATGAATCAAGGAATTAGTATGAAAATGAATTCACCACAATTACAACCACAACAAACAAGAACACCTCAAAGAGGTAATATTCCAATGGGGCCATCAAGACCTCTCTCAACTGGTAATTCACCACAACCAACAATGAGAGGACCAGGTGGAAATGGTGTAGATGAAATTTTAAAGGAATTGGGAGGGAACAGTGCATCACCAACATCATCAAGACGTGATGATGATTCAATGTCAGAATCTTCTTTCAATATGAGAACATTTGGAAAAAGTGGAGGAATTAAAAAAAGTAAGAAAGGTGGAATCAGTCTTGATTTCACGTAAGAGAGGGATATAATCTATAAATCATTTTTATTTTTATTAAAATATTTACCACAAGGACCACATAAATCTTTATATTGTCGACAAATAAAAACATTTAGTTTTTGTTTTTTATAAAATGGGTTTTCCCATAAAACGCATCTTCCAATCTTTTCATTTTTACTACAAATAAAATTCACACACTCATTACATGGATTCACTTTTTCCAATTCTATCTCATCTCTTTCAATTTTCATAAATGTTCCCAAACACAATTTATTTTTATTACAAACATCACAATACATTCTCTTTATAATTCTCATTAACATCATCTTTATTTTTTTTGTTGTTTTCGTTTTTCATAATTAGTCATCAAACAATTTTCTTTATATTTGTTTTTTTGTTGCTAAATGCGATTTTTAAATATTATATAAACCTATATAAAGAAATAGAGATTTTAGAAATAAAAGAATAAGAAGATGAGAATATTATCATGGGATGTTGGTATACATCATTTATCATATTGTATTTTAGAACAAAATGATGAAATGAAACAAATAAAAATAATTGATTGGGGAATAATAGATTTAGCAGAAACACCTGAACAGAAAAAGAATGTAACACTTATTTATGAAAATATTCCACAAAAATTTGATGCACTCCCGCAATTATTAGATGGAATTGAACGTGTTTGTATTGAAAATCAACCAACATTAAAAAATCCAACAATGAAAACGATTCAAATAATTATTTATAGTTATTTTTTGATTCGTGGGAAAATTGATGAAAAAAGTCCCATTCAACAAATCTCTTTCATTTCTGCTACAAACAAACTTAAAGTTTATAATGGTCCACCTGTTGACCCCGATTTGTACACCAAATCCGGTTCTCTCAAAAAATCTCTTAAAGGAACAAAACCTGTTAAAAATCAACCTCTCATCATCGATTATCTCAATGAAGAGACTAAAACAACAACAACAACAACAACAACAGAAACAATTGAATGTTTACCTGAAGAAGTAGAAGAACCAAAAAAGGCTTCAGCAGTATGTTATGGAGATAAAAAGAAATTAGCAATATTGTATACGAGAGAGATGATAAAGAAAGACCATTCTGAATTCCTTTCATATTTTGAAAGTAATAAAAAGAAAGATGATTTATCAGATTCATTTTTACAAGGTGTTTATGTATTGACACAAAAAGAGATACAACAAAGACAAAAAGAATTAAAAGATGAAGAAAAGAAAAATAAACCTAAAAAAAAGAGAGAACCAAGAAAAAAGAAAATTGATGTTATCCAACAATTAAATGCTGATGCTGAAGTTAAAGATGTCATTGTTGAAGAAAAACCACAAAAGAAACAAAGAGGAAAAGCCAAAGCCAAAACAAAGAAAACAATAGATGAATCAAATAATATTCATAAAGATGCATATTTAGATAATTCATCAGAAGATGAAAAATAATTCCAATTTTAATTTTGCTTTTAATAAATTACTTTTTAATTTATTAATATTTATAAAAAGAAATTACTGGTGAAATCATGGAGGTGTTTATTCATAGAAATGGAAACCACCTTCTGAAACATTCCAACCATCACGTTTACCTGTGCGACGACACTTGTTACCAGGTTCAATGTATCCATATGTGTTCTTGAAGAAAGGGTCTGAATAAGGAAGCCAGTAACAGTTAACATATTGAGTAGGACTGGCGAATTGATTCTTCTTATACCAGAAAGCATAAGCAGTGTAAGGATCTAAACAATCCTTTGAGAAATAGTTAATAGTAGAATAAGGATTTGTGTAAATTGAACCCTTTTTGATACAAGTCCAAGGGTTTTCAAGTTCATTGTAAGCATTGTATGCAAATTGATTATAATTCCAGGAAGCCCACCAAGCTGACATTTTTTTTTCTATACTTTAACATGAGAAAAAAAAATCCTTTAAACTAAAAAAAATAAATTCATAATTCCCTTTTTTCCTTAAACTAATTTCCCCTTAAACAATTTTAATATTCATAAAAGATTGCAATGTAGAATTTGGATTCATCAACGGTTTTGTTCTCTTCAATTTCAAACTATTCTGTGTCTTATTCAATATATGTTCATTCGTATTTCCCGTTCTTATCCCCTTATTCAATATATTCTCTTCTATCTTCGGAATAATTGCTACTAATGGCGGTTTTATCACATTGAAACTCTTATCCATCCTCAAACTCGTCTCCCTAAATTCATCTATACACATATATCCACCAAACATCTTCAACACTTCCCTCGGAGGAGCCAATCCTATCTTTGCAAATTTACTTCCATATAACTTCTTATACATCAAATTCAATAAACTATATCTCATCCACATCTCTTCTCCATCATTTTTACTGAAATTATATGATGCTGTACAATTAAAACTACAAAAAACACCATACACATAAAATTTATCTTTTCTATATACTTCCGGTAATGCACATGGTATTCCATCAAATTGATGACAACACCACCAACAACATGTATTTGTACTATCTGGCCATGTATTCGCCGAATTCGAATTCACAAACTCATACAATATATTCTTCAAATTCTTCTTTAATATTTTATTCGTTCTTGGTTCATCATCTATCCCAGAACTTAATCCACTACCAGAACTACCCAATCCACCACCCTTCAATTCTATCTTCTCTATCTTCTCAACTTTCTCCATCGTTGTTGTTGTAACCTGTTCTTCTTCGTCATCTTCATCATCTTCATCTTTATTCTCATCTACAAAACTAAAATTAATATCATAATCATTCTTATCATCAACCACTTCCTTCATATCTGTCCCATCATCCATCTTCTTTGGTACCTGTTTCACCTTCGACATATCAACATTTTCACCCGAAACTGAATATGTATTAGATATCATTGAATAATTTATATTCTTCTTCAAATATGGTGATGGCTCTATTTTCTCTTCAACTTCTTTTCTTATTGGTAAATGTAATATAACAGTTTCTACTACATTCGTATCTACTTCAACTATACCACCATTACCATCTACTGGTTCCATACTCATCCCCATCATTACTGGTTGAGAAACTGAATAGACCTTCTCCTTCTTACGACGTCCTCGTCTCCTTGGTTGTTTATCATCATCTTCATCTATCGTCTCATCATCGTTTATTTCATCAATACCCTCAACCACTTCAGACACATCTTGTACTACTGTTTGTTCCACTTTAGGTCTTCTTCCTCTCTTCTTAATAAGAGGAGTCGTAGTTGTTGAAGAAAATTGTCCCTCATCTTCTTCTTCCTTCGACTTTGGTTTTCTACCACGTCTCTTCTTTAATGGGTCCAATAACTCTCCAGATGCTGAAATAACACTCTCCATCTCATCAT
>JACCEC010723733.1_pt1 | contig 30143 bp, 41 predicted proteins | sample 7450121 | NCBI WGS metagenome assembly JACCEC01 (sample SAMN15323455, study PRJNA562643) | freshwater metagenome | isolation source: river surface water | place: USA:Blue River Watershed | collected 2017-08-18 | reverse complement strand
TACTTCTAATACTTTTGCCCTCCGACAAAAAAAAGAAGTCATAAACGGTCTTTCGGTGCGGAGCAATTGGAAATCTCAATTTATTTATCACATCTTCCAATCTATTTATGTGAAATAAATGGTGATAATTTCCAAAATTTATATCCCAATCTGCTTCTCCAAAATGATGCCTATTAAGCTCTCCTGGTGATAATGGAGTCAATTGGGCATCATTCTGTATTTTATTTTGCACTTTTGATATGTTATGCTTTTCAGTCATATTATGAATTTCAAGACTTTTTCTTTTATTGCTCTGGTACCAAATACAACTCCAAGTTTTGCACCACCGATTTACTCAGCTCGTCTTCTATTAGCAATTTTATACGATTTGTTTTAATCGTATTGAAATAAACAATTCTCTTTCTGCCAATCGTCGTTCCAGATACAATGTTAGACCATTTTCCATCTATAAATGCTTGTAAATGAAATTTTTTAACATTTTGACCAAGTTCTATTTTTTCTTGAATCACCGCACAATTAAAGGTTTTATCAGCATTCAAATCGAGTATTCTGGTATTTTGATCAAACTTATTTGCAAAAAGTTCTTTATTGACCAAATTCTCAGAAAAATATTTTTGACGCAATTTTTTAAACTCCATCAATGCTTTTACATCATTTTCATGCACTAAACCTCGGTTATCCACAGGTAAATTTAATAATAAATTTGACCCTCTTCCCACAGATTTATTCCAAATATTCATTAATTCAGTAGCAGATTTTACCTTATCATCTTCATTTTTATGGTAAAACCAACCCGGTCTTATTGATACATCACACTCTGCCGGAATCCAATGTGTTCCATTTTCATCTCCTATATTCAAATGTTCTGGTTTATCATAAGCTGGAAATAATTGCTTTCCGTTAATTGTATTCCAATTGGTTTCTCCTGCAAATCCTTTTTCATTCCCTACCCATCTAATATCAGGACCTGCATCGCTAAATATAAGTGCATTAGGCTGGAATTTCTTAACTGTATTATTAAAAAGTGGAAAATCATACACTTGTTTCTTTCCATTTGGTCCTTCGCCATTAGCCCCATCAAACCATATCTCAAATAAATCACCATAGCCCGTTAATATTTCTTCTAACATTTTAACATAGACTTGATTGTATTCAGGAGTTCCGTATGCCGGGTGATTTCTATCCCAAGGAGAAATATAAACCCCCATTTTAAGTCCATATTCTTTACATGCGACAGATAATTCTTTCAAAATATCACCCTTGCCATCCCTCCATTTCGATTCTCTTACGGTGTGTTTAGAATATTTGCTTGGATATAATGCAAAGCCATCGTGATGTTTAGCTGTAATGATGATTCCTTTCATTCCTGCCTCTTTACACACTTTTGCCCATTGCCTACAATCTAATTGTGTAGGATTGAAGATTTCCTCTTTTTCAGTACCATCTCCCCATTCTTTATCTGTAAAAGCATTCGGTCCGAAATGAATAAAAGCGTAATATTCTAATTGATGCCACGCCAATTGTTGTTTATTCGGTTTTACTTTTTGTTGCTCTATTTTTTGGGCAAGCAAAGCCATTGGCACTACGAATAAAATAGCGAATTGTCTTAATCTTGTGAACATAAATATTGTCATTTTGTAGTTTTGATTTCTAAATTTAGACAATATTTTATTACATTTATATTTATTTTGGAATAAATTCAATTTTGTTTTATAATCAATCTCTTTATTCGATTAAAAATTGATTCAGACACTTTTTTATGAATTCAAAAATATCGTTCTAATACTAATTGTTTTTTTCTCTTTAAACTAAAAAACATCAATTCTATTCAAAACAAACATAAAAACAACTTACAAACTCTATTTCAACTCACATAATTATCATTTTAAATATGAAAAAACTTTTATTTCTATTTCTCATTTCTATGTTGGAAGTACCTGCTTTCGCTCAAAAAACAACATCACGAATCAATATTGCTACTTATAATTTGAGGTTAAATACTTCCAGCGATGGCATAAATGCTTGGCCCAATCGTAAAGAATGGGTGAAATCGTTAATTAAATATCATGATTTTGATATTTTTGGTACGCAAGAAGGGTTTTATGAACAATTGACAGATATTTTGGAGCTTTCGGAATACTCCTATATAGGAGGTGGACGTGATGATGGAAAAAAAGCTGGTGAGCATTCCGCCATTATCTACAAAAAAGATAAATTTTTATTATTAGATTCTGGAAATTTTTGGTTGAGCGAAACGCCTGATGTACCTGGTAAAGGCTGGGATGCTACCTGCTGTAATCGAATTTGTTCGTGGGCGAAGTTCAAAGATAAAACTTCAAAAAAACAATTCTACTTTTTCAATGTTCATTTCGACCATCAAGGCGTAATTGCTAGACGTGAATCAGGAAAGTTAATGGTTAAAAAAATGCAGGAAATAGCTAAAAATTCAACAATCATTTGTACTGGAGACTTTAACTCTACACCTGAAACCGACCAGATTATTTCTATTTCAAATTACCTACAAGATAGTTTTTTGCATAGTATCAATAAACCTTACGGACCTACTGGGACTTTTAATGGTTTTAAAATTGATGCACCACTCAAAGATAGAATAGATTATATATTTACTACAAAGGATATTCAAATAAACAAATATGCTGCTTTAAATGATAACTTTGAATTAAGATACCCATCGGATCATTTGCCGGTAGTAATTAGTATCAATTTCAAATAACAAACCTCTTAAAACAGAAAAAGCCTCGTGATGAGGCTTTTTCAAGGTGTCTGAATGTATTAATATTATTCAGCAGTAGGTTCTGATGCAGGTGCTTCAGCAACTGGAGTAGCTTCAGTAGTAGTTTCAACAACTTCTTCAGATGCTTTTTTACCACCTCGACGGCTACGACGAGTTTTGGTAGTTTTCTCCTCAACAGAAGTCAACAATGCCTCATTGTAATCAACCAATTCAATTAACGCAATTTCAGCATTATCGCCAAAACGTGTTCCTAATTTAATGATACGAGTGTAACCACCGTTTCTGTTTGCTACTTTTTCTGCAATTTCACCAAATAAAGTCTTCACAGCTTCCTTGTCTTGCAAATAAGCGAAAACAGTTCTTCTTGAGTGAGTACTATCATTTTTTGATTTTGTAATCAAAGGCTCAACATACATACGCAATTCTTTAGCTTTTGCCAAGGTTGTTTCAATACGTTTGTGTTGAATCAACGAAATTGCTAAGTTTTTCAACAAGGCAGCTCTGTGAGAATATGTTCTGCCTAAGTGATTAATTTTGTTACCGTGTCTCATTTTTTTGTGTCGTAAGTAACGGTCAGTCAAGTTCTACGCAGTCTAAACTATCCCACCTATTACGATTAATTTATTAATAAAATCGATACTGCGATTCGAAAAAGAATTAAATACTCATCAAAGAATCAATCTTCATCAAGTTTATATTTAACTACATCCATTCCGAAATGAAGTCCTTTATCAGCTACTAATTGTTCCAATTCTGTTAAAGATTTTTTACCAAAATTACGGAATTTCATCATATCAGCAACCTCCAAACGAGCTAAATCACCCAAAGTACGAATGTCTGCCGATTTTAAGCAATTATATGCACGAACCGACAAGTCTAAATCTTGTAAAGAAGTCTTCAGCAATTTACGCATATGAAGGAATTCTTCATCTACGATATTGTCATCATCATCTTTTTTGGTATCAAATACCATATTTTCATCTGTAAACTTCAAGAAGTGCTGAATCAAAATATGAGCAGCCTCTTGTAAAGCTCTTTCAGGATGAATTGAACCATCTGTTTTAATTTCCAAAAGTAGTTTTTCGTAGTCAGTTCTTTGTTCTACACGTGTATTCTCAATGCTATATTTAACATTTTTAATTGGTGTAAAGATTGAATCTACTGAAATAAACCCAATTGGCAAATCATTTTGTTTTTGCTCATCAGCTGGCACATAACCACGACCTTTGTCTACATAAATCTCAATTTCCAACTCCTTTTGATCATCTAAACGAGCAATAACTAAGTCAGGATTTAAGATTTGAAAACTTTGAGTAAACTTCCCAAGGTCTCCCGCCGTTAAAACACTTTGGTTTTTGATTCTAACAGTGAATTTATTATCCACATAATCAGAAACTTTTTTGAAACGAACCATTTTGAGGTTTAAGATGATTTCTGTAACATCATCTACTACACCTTCGATGCTCGAAAATTCGTGTAATACCCCCGGGAATCTAACGGCAGTAATCGCATAGCCCTCTAAAGAAGACAATAAAATACGGCGAAGTGCGTTTCCGATGGTCACACCATACCCTCTTTCGAGTGGTTTAAACTCGAAAAAGCCATGGAAGTCGTCGGCTTTTTCCATGACGACTTTGTCAGGCATTTGAAATGCTAATATTGACATACGTATGCAGTGTGTTTGTTTTCGTTAACTGAAAGGCGGTAAGGAGACCACCAACAAAAAAACGTAGCTATGCCATTACTGATTTTCACAGTAATGGCAATAACCACTAAAGAAATATTATTTATTATACAACTCGACGATAGCTTGTTCGTTGAAGTTTTCAGGAATTTCATCACGCTCAGGGTAGTTGATAAATTTACCAACCATCTCAGCTGAATCCCATTCCAACCAACTATAACGCTTAGCACTTCTTGCACTTAGGCTATCAGCGATTGTAGATAATGCTTTTGATTTTTCACGAACACCAACAATTTGACCTGGTTTCAATATCAATGATGGAATATTCATCACTTCTCCATCAACCACAATATGACGGTGTGTTACTAACTGACGAGCAGCACGACGAGTAGGAGCAATTCCTAAACGATAAACTGTATTATCCAAACGACCTTCACATAACTTCAATAAGTTATCACCAGTACGTCCCTCTTTAACAGATGCTAAATGGAAGAAACGAGCAAATTGACGCTCCAAAATTCCATAAGTGTATTTCACTTTTTGCTTCTCGATTAATTGTTGACCGTATTCAGATTTTTTTCCTTTACGACCTTTTCCATGTTGACCCGGAGGGTAAGCTTTTTTTGATAAAGCTTTACTTGGACCCATTACCGGCTCTCCAAATTTTCTTGAAATTCTAACTTTCGGACCTGTGTATCTTGCCATTATTATATTAATTTTTGTCGAAATAGAGATTAATTAGCCCCATAGTCCAAACTAATAATCAGAAAATTCCTTTTCTATTTCATTTGATTTCGCAATTTACGAAAATATATTGAATTATTAAAATTAAACTCTTCTACGCTTTGGAGGACGACATCCATTGTGAGGAAGTGGAGTTACATCCGTGATGGTTGTCACTTCAATACCTGAATTCTGGATAGTTCTGATTGCAGACTCACGACCAGAACCAGGTCCTTTTACAAAAACCTCAGCTTTACGCATTCCCGCTTCATAAGCAACTTGTGCACAACTTTGTGCAGCCATTTGAGCAGCGTAAGGAGTATTTTTCTTTGAACCTTTGAAACCCATTTTACCAGCCGAACCCCAAGAAATTACTTGACCTTGACTGTTTGTTACGGAGATGATAATATTATTAAAAGAAGCTTTGATATGTACTTGACCTACTGGCTCTACAATCACAACTCTTTTTTTAGCTTTATCTTTTCTTTTTGCTTGTGCCATTTTGACAGAAAGATGATTAATAATTAAGGCAGTATAGAAATACCTATACCCTGATCGACTTATTAATAAGTCCTATTTCAATTGATTAACGATTACTTAGTAGCTTTTTTCTTGTTTGCTACAGTCTTACGCTTACCTTTACGAGTACGTGAGTTATTTTTCGTACGTTGGCCACGAAGTGGTAAACCTTTACGGTGACGAACTCCACGGTAACAACCGATGTCCATCAATCGTTTAATTGCCAATTGAACTTCAGAACGCAATTGACCTTCAACAGTCAGTTCATCTGAAATAATTCCACGAATCGCATTCGCTTCAGTATCATTCCACTCGCCAGCTTTTTTATCAAAATTGATATTTGCCTTTGATAAGATTTTTCTTGAAGTACTACGACCTATACCGTAGATGTAAGTAAGGGCGATTTCGCCTCTTTTTTTGTCCGGGATATCAACACCTGCAATCCTCATAGAAATTAGCCTTGTCTTTGTTTAAACTTAGGATTTTTTTTGTTAATAACGTAAATTTTACCCTTACGACGGATAACTTTACATTCAGCACTACGCTTTTTTACTGATGCTTTTACTTTCATAACCAATGATTACCCCAAACCGTATGTATCGGCTTCCTAACTAAAGGAAATTGTACGAAATTATTCATGCTACGGGGTAATTTATTTAACATGAAATTTCAATTATTTTACTACTCTATCTTCAAAGAAACGTATTATTTATATCTATAAGTAATACGTGCTTTCGATAAATCATAAGGAGACATTTCCAATCTAACTTTATCTCCTGGCAAAATACGAATATAATTCATACGCATTTTACCAGAAATATGTGCAATCAATTCATGTTGATTTTCTAATTTTACACGAAACATCGCATTGGATAAGGCTTCTGTAATGATTCCGTCAACTTCAATATTGGACTGTTTTGCCATTTAAATTTAGTAATTATAAATTTTATTAAAAAAAGTATTAAAAAGTAACAAAGGAAACCATCCCTCTTTGAGCTAATACTTCCTCAATATATTTAAAAGTTGATAATATTTCAGCTTTACCCTTTCTAACTACTACTGTATGTTCAAAATGAGCAGCTGGCTCTCTATCTTCGGTTCTAATTGTCCAGTTATCGTTTTCTTGCACAACACTTCTACGACCTAATGTAATCATTGGTTCTATCGCTAAAACCATTCCCTCTAACAATTTAGGTCCATTACCTCTTTTTCCAAAATTTGGAACTTCTGGTGCCTCATGCAAATTTTTACCTACTCCATGACCAACTAATTCTCTAACTACTCCATACTTATTTTTTTCTGCATAAGTCTGAATTGCACAACTCACATCTCCAATTCTATTTCCAACATGAGCTTGTTCAATACCTTTGTAGAGAGAATTATATGTATGTTTCAGCAAATCGATGACTTCATTTTTTACATTTCCCAAAGCATAAGTATAAGCACTATCAGCATGAAAACCATTTTTATAAACACCACAATCTATCGAAACAACATCCCCATCTTTCAAAACCCTATTACTTGGAATTCCATGTACAACTACCTCATTTACAGAAATACACAAACTTGCTGGGAAGCCTCCGTAACCAAGGAAAGAACATTTAGCTCCATTATCTTGGATAAATTCAAAAGCAATTTTATCTAAAGCTTTTGTTGTCATTCCAGGCTCAATTTTCTTTGCAACCTCTGCGTGTGCTCGCCCCAGCAAATCTCCATTAGATTTTATTATATTAATCTCTTCTTCAGATTTCAATAATATTACCCTTTCGTTCTTACTCATTTTATGCTGAAATCTCAGAACTGATTTGGCGACCCTGCACTCTACCCGATTGCATTAAGCCTTCATATCGCTTCATTAACAAATAACTTTCAATTTGTTGCAATGTATCTAAAACTACTCCTACTAATATAAGTAACGAAGTACCTCCAAAGAATGAAGCAAATGATTGTGTCATTCCTAACATTCCCGCAAAAGAAGGAAAGATTGCAATTACAGCGAGTAAAACACCACCCGGAAGTGTAATTCTATCCAAAATGTTTGCAACAAAATCAGAAGTAGGTTGCCCAGGTTTTACACCAGGAATAAACCCTCCTCCTCTTTTCATATCGTCTGCAATTTGATTTGGATTGATTGAAATAGCGGTATAAAAAAACGTAAAACCGATAATTAGAATTGCATAAATAATGCCGTATTGCCAAGATGTTGGTGAATTCATAATAATCGCCCAACTTTGGAATGTATCATTTTTTGTACTATCAGCCAAGTAAGTCAAACCTAAACCAGGTATAAACATTAAAGCTTGACCAAAGATGATTGGCATTACACCAGCAATATTTAATTTTAAAGGTAAATATTGTCTTTGTCCAGTTACTACTTTATTTCCAACAATCTGCTTAGCATATTGAACAGGAATTCTTCTTGTTGCCTGAGTAATAGCTACTGCAAATAATACAACTAAGAATAAAGCAACAATTTCAAGTACAAAAAACAAAATCTGACCATTACCACCTCTTGCTTGAGCCTCTCCGATGATTGCACCTGGAAATCTTGAAACGATACCAATCATAATCATCATAGAAATTCCATTACCTACACCTTTTTCAGTCATTCTTTCACCCAACCACATACACATAATTGTACCTGATACAATGAGAATAACAGAACTGATATAAAACAAACCTTGTCCAATAGTAATAGCATCTGTTGGTACTGTAGCCTTTACATAAGTAAATGCCTGAGCAGCAGCAACTACAATGGTTAGCCAACGAGTTATTTGGTTCAATTTTCTACGACCTGATTCCCCCTCTTTCTGAAGTTTACTGAAATAAGGAAGAGCCAAAGTTAGTAATTGGATTGCGATAGAAGCCGAAATATAAGGCATAATCCCCAATGCCATTACTGAAGCATTTTGGAAGGCACCCCCAACTAATGTATTCAACAAACCTAAAAGACCATTACTTTGTGTTAAATCTTTTAATTTTGCTACATCTACACCCGGCAATACCACGTGAGAACCAATTCTAAATATGATAATAATCAATATAGTCTGAAGAATTCTTTTTCTTAATTCTTCAATTGACCAAATGTTTTTAAGAGTCGTAATAAATTTGTCCATTTTTTTAGGAATACTAGGCGTTTAACTTATTGAAATTACTCTGGACGACCTCCACTTAGTCTATCTTGTAATTCCTTCAACTCATCCCATTTACCATCACGAGCCAAAGCTGCTTGTTGACCCCATGTTGCAGGATTGTGAACTGCAAATCTTGAACCTGCTTCACTCAGAATTTCAGATACTCTTTCTACAGATGCCTCCGCTAAGTCCGCAAATGTAACAATTCCTGCATTAACAAGCAAATCAGCAATTTTCGGTCCTATACCTTCAATCACTTTTAAATCGTCACCACTTGATTTTTTAGACGCTGTTTTTTTCGGTTTCGCTTCAACAGCAACAAGTGCCTCTTGTGGAGCAACTTCTGTATTTAATGTAGCATCAACTGTAGCTGAACCTCCAGCTTTTTCAATAGCAACAATAGCAGCAGCAGAGAATGCGTTAGCTCTTAAATTAATAGCCGTTTTCAATTCACCACGACCTAAGATTTTAACAATATTTGATTTTGAAATCAAGCCATTATTATATAACACTCCTAAATCAATATTGTTGATACCTGTCTTTTCAAATAAAGCCTGAATAGTATCTAAATTTATCGCTTTGTATTCTACTCTATTGATATTTTTAAATCCAAATTTAGGCACACGACGTTGTAGAGGCATTTGACCACCTTCAAAACCACGCTTTTGACTATAACCTGAACGAGATTTAGCACCTTTATGACCACGTTTTGCTGTACCGCCTCCACCTGATCCATGTCCACGACCTACTCTGTCGTTAGCTTTTACAGACCCTTTTGCAGGGCTCAAAGATTGTAATTTCATTGTAATTCGATTATTTTAATCGTTAATAATACGCAAACTCTACTGAGTTTACTCGGCTATGCCTTACATGAATTATCATTAAGCTTCTTCTACCGAAACTAAATGTTGAACTGCATTAATCATACCTTGTAATGCAGGATTCAGTTCTTTTTCAACCGTACGATTGATTTTTCCTAAACCCAAGGCAGCGATGGTACGCTTTTGCACTTCTGGTCTTCCTATCAAGCTTCTTACTTGAGTAATTTTAACTTTTGCCATTTTAATTTTAGCTATAAAAAAAAGTTTAAGTTTTAAACAATTGTCTAAAACTTAAAACTTTATTATCCGTTGAATACTTTATTCATTTTCACACTACGTTGGAAAGCGACTGAATGAGGAGCTCTCATTTGGCTCAACGCATCAATTGTTGCTTTCACTACATTGTGAGGGTTTGATGATCCTTTTGATTTTGCAAGGACATTATGAATTCCGGCTGCTTCCAAAACGGCACGCATCGCACCACCTGCAATAATCCCCGTACCCGGAGCCGCAGGCTTCACAAATACAAAACCACCTGAAAACTTCCCATGAATTTCATGCGGAACAGTATCATTAATAACCGGCACTGTAACAAGGTTTTTCTTAGCATCTTCAATAGCCTTTGCAATTGCATCAGTTACCTCATTTGCTTTACCTAAGCCTTGTCCAACTACCCCTTTTCCGTCTCCTAAGACAACGATAGCGGAGAAGCTAAAACGGCGACCACCTTTTACTACTTTTGCTACACGATTGATGGCTACAACTCTTTCTTTGAGTTCTGCCTCGTTTACTTTTGCTTTGTTCATTGATTCAGAATTTCAAGATTAGAATTTTAAACCACCTTCTCTGGCACCTTCGGCGACAGCTTTGATATTACCATGATACAAATAGCCATTACGATCAAAAACACATGCTAATACACCTTTTTCTGATGCTTTCTCTGCTATTTTCTTCCCAACTTCTTTAGAGTTATCAATTTTAACTCCTTTAAGCCCTAACTCTGTCGATGAAGCAGCAGCGATTGTTTCACCTTTAGTATCATCGATTAATTGAGCATAAATAGTTGTATTTGAACGAAATACCGACAAACGAGGTCTTTCAGATGTACCTGAAATTTTATTGCGGATACTCCACTTTATTCTTTGTCTTCTATCAGATTTTACACTTGACATTTTTTTTGCTGTTTTGAGACTCTATTTTCTAAAGCCTTGTGTCTAATGATTATTTCTTCTTACCTGAGGTTTTACCAGCCTTACGACGGATAACTTCACCAACAAATCTGATACCTTTACCTTTGTAAGGTTCTACTTTACGTAGTGATCTGATTTTAGAGGCAACCAAACCAATCAATTGCTTGTCAGTACCCTCAAGCGTAACTAATGGATTTTTCCCTTTCTCCATCGCAGTTGTTACCTTCAATTCAGAAGGAATTACAACATAAACGTTGTGAGAGTAACCTAAACTCAAGTCTAGGACATTTCCATTGTTAGCAGCTTTATAACCCACACCAACAATTTCTAAATTAACTTTGTATCCTGTAGTAACACCAATAACCATGTTATTGATTAATGAACGATACAAGCCGTGAAGTGCTTTGTGTCTTTTTTGCTCAGTTGGTCTTTCTACTTTCAATTCAGTACCATCTACACTAATAGTGATATCTGGATCAATCTTCTGAGTTAATGTACCCTTTGGTCCAGTTATTGAAACAATATTTTGTTCATCTACTGAAACTTGAACTCCGCTAGGAAGGGTAACCGGTTTTTTACCAATTCTTGACATTACTTTGATTAGTTTAAGGCTTCAAACAGTGTTATACTGATAGAGCGGTCAACAGTGATTAAATTAATTTAAAGTGCTAAAATTAATAAACATAGCACAAAACCTCACCTCCTACGTTCAAGGCACGAGCTTCTTTGTCTGTCATTACACCTTTAGAAGTTGAAACGATAGCCACGCCCAAACCATTTAAAACACGAGGAATTTCGGTTGAACCTGCATACTTACGCAAACCCGGTTTTGAAACTCTTTTCAATTCAACAATTGCTGATTGTTTAGTCACTGGGTTGTACTTTAATGCAATTTTGATTACCCCTTGAGGAGCAACTTCTTCGAATTTGTAACTTTGAATAAAGCCCTTATCGTAAAGTACCTTTGTAATCGCTTTTTTGATGTTCGAAGCAGGAATTTCTACAACTCTATGTCTTGCCTTGATGGCATTTCTAATTCTTGTAAGAAAGTCTGCTATTGGATCCGTTGTAATCATTTTTTGATATTTTAAATTGGATACCTAAGCCAACATTGAGAAGTTTCGCGAGCACGACTTTCTCAACTGGGCTACAAAATTATGGAATATTTTTATTTAATACTATTTTTTAGATGAAATATACAACAAATAAACTAAAAAATCTTTAATAAATTATAAAAAATCTATATTTAGTTAAATTGAAGTTATTCCAAATAAAATTACCAAGAAGCTTTCGTTACTCCAGGGATTAAACCTTTACCTGCCATTTCACGGAAAGTAACACGATTAATACCGAATTTACGCATATAACCTCTCGGACGACCTGTTAGTTGGCAACGATTATGTAGGCGAACAGGTGAAGCATTTTTAGGTAATTTATCTAAACCCAAGTAATCACCTGCTGCTTTTAACGCAGCACGTTTTTCAGCATATTTAGCTACACAAGCAGCCTTTTTTCTGTCTCTAGCTTTTATTGATTCTTTTGCCATCGTATGACTATTTTAATAATAACGAAACCCTAAATTATTTCTTAACACTAGCAAAAGGCATACCCATTGCTTTCAACAATTCATATCCTTCGGCATCTGTGTTCGCAGAAGTTACAAAGGTAATATCCATTCCTTGAATTTTAGAGATTTTATCAATCGAAATTTCAGGGAAAATGATTTGCTCTTTGATACCAAAAGTATAGTTTCCACGACCATCAAAACCTTTATCGCTAATTCCTTTAAAGTCACGTACACGAGGTAAAGCAATTGCACAAAGACGATCCAAGAATTCATACATTTTATCTCCACGAAGAGTTACTTTCACGCCAATTGGCATGTTTTCACGGAGTTTAAAATTTGATACCGCTTTCTTTGACAAAGTTGCTACTGCTTTTTGTCCGGTTATCATTGTAATTTCTTCGAGACTACTATCGATTAATTTTTTATCTCCCGTTGCAGCACCAACTCCACGATTGACAACAATCTTTTGTAAAGACGGTACTTGCATTACTGATTTGTAACCAAACTTTTCTTTCAAAGCAGGTACAACTTCATTTACATATTTATCTTTTAAACGTGCCATTTGTTAATTACCGAGGATTTCCGACCCTCATATTTATTAGTATTTTGATACTAAATGGTAATGAATTAAATAAATTTTCCTGTTTCTTTCGAAAATCTTTGAAGTTTTCCTTTTTCGTTCAATTTTCTACCTGTACGAGTTGGTGTTCCTGTAGCAGGATCTACCAACATCACATTACTAATATGAATTGAACCGGCAAACTCACGAATTTCGCCTTGCGGGTTTTGAGCTGAAGGTTTCACATGCTTTTTCATCATATTAACACCCTCCACAACCACACGTTGTTTTGAGGCAATTACCTCACTGATAACGCCACGCTTGCCTTTCGCATTTCCGGCTATCACTTCAACAGTATCGCCAGTGCGAACATGTTGTTTCTGTTGCTTGTTAAATTTTCTTTCCATTACTTTTTAATTTGTAAAATTGGAAATTTTTTAAATTTGAAACAAATAATTTCAAATTAAAGAACTTCAGGAGCCAAAGAAACAATTTTCATGAATTGCTTCTCACGTAATTCACGGGCAACCGGTCCGAAAATACGAGTACCACGTGGCTCATCTTGATTGTTTAATAATACGACTGCGTTGTCTTCAAAACGAATATAAGTACCATCTTTGCGGCGAACTTCTTTAGTAGTTCTCACAACAACAGCCTTAGACACTGTACCTTTCTTCATATTAGAAGAAGATAATGCCGATTTAACCGTAACGACAACTTTATCACCGATAGATGCATAACGCTTCCCTGTACCACCCAATACTCGGATAACAAGTACTTCTTTTGCACCACTGTTATCGGCAACACCTGCTCTTGATTCTTGCTGTAACATTGTCTTAAATAATTTTATAAGCCCCTAACCCACAAGGGGCAATTTTTTAAAATAGCAATCTCGAATATATCGAAGATGATGGGGCTATTACTTCGCTTTTTCTAAGATTTCAACTAATCTCCAATTCTTGTTTTTGCTCAACGGACGAGTCTCTTGAATCTTTACGGTATCACCGATACCTGCTTCATTTTTCTCGTCATGGAACATAAACTTCTTGGTTTTGAGCATAAACTTTCCGTACTTCGGATGTTTCAGCTTACGAACAACGGCAACAACACCGGATTTGTCCATTTTGTTACTCACCACTGTTCCGATACGCTCTTTTCTAAGATTTCTTTCCATTTTGTTTAGACACTTAATCCTGCTTTACAGGGATATTTATAAATTATCTAGCGTTCAACTCGGTCATCAATTGGGCAATCAATCTACGAGACTGACGAATACGCATCGGATTTTCGATGGGTGTAATAGCATGAGCAAATTTTAATTTCAACAATCTGTCTTGCTCTGCAGCAACATTTTGCTTTAATTGCTCAACTGACAATGCTTTGATTTCTGACTTTTTCATTTTTTTAAAACTTGGCCGAGTCCTGAATTGTGACTTCTGTGTTTCTTGCTCTACTTATTAATATTCGCAAAATCATCAGAATTCAGTACTCAGCACTCAGAATGATGATTATTATTCTGCTTCCTCTTGGTAGTCTCTACGTACAATAAACTTAGTTTGTACTGGTAACTTCTGAGCAGCAAGACGTAGAGCCTCGGTTGCAACAGAAAGCGGAACACCAGTTGCTTCAAATAAGATTGTACCAGGCTTCACATTAGCTACCCAATATTCAGGGGCACCTTTACCCTTACCCATACGAACCTCTAAAGGTTTTTGAGTGATTGGTTTGTCAGGGAAAATTCTAATCCATACCTGACCTTCACGTTTCATCGCACGAGTAACACCGATACGGGCTGCCTCAATTTGGCGTGAAGTAATCCTACCCGGCTCTAAAGACTTGATAGCGAATGTTCCGAAAGCAATCTCGTGTCCACGAGTCGCAAGACCTTTAATCCTACCTTTTTGCTGCTTACGAAATTTAGTTCTTCTTGGTTGTAACATAACGCTTTATATTTTCAGCAATTAATTCAGTGATAATTCTGAAATGACTTGCTTATCTTTTATTATTACCTCTATTATTATTGCGAGAGCCGCCACGATTACGTCCGCCTCTATCGCCACCCTTGTCATCACGACCTCTACGATCATCACGACCACCGCCTCTACGATCATCACGACCACCGCGGCCACCGGCATTTTCACCTCCACGTTCAGCATTTGCTTGAGCAGCACCGCCTCCTGCTGGAGTTAAATCACGCTTACCATACACTTCGCCTTTGAAAATCCATACTTTGATACCGATTTTTCCGTAAACGGTCAAAGCCTCAGAAATTGCATAGTCAATGTCAGCTCTGATTGTATGCAAAGGAATTCTTCCTTCTTTATACATCTCATTTCTAGCCATCTCAGCTCCAGCCAAACGACCACCCAATTTCACTTTGATTCCTTGAGCTCCAACACGTACGGCTGCTTGAATCGCTTGTTTCATTGCACGGCGATAAGAGATACGTGCTTCTAATTGTTGAGCAATAGATTCACCCACTAATTTCGCATCCAATTCAGGACGTTTAATTTCGTAGATATTAATTTGTACATCTTTGCCTGTCAGCTTCTTTAACTCTTCCTTGATTTTATCAACTTCGTTACCACCTTTTCCAATAACTACTCCCGGACGAGCTGTATGGATAGTCAAAGTGATACGCTTTAAGGTACGCTCGATAACTACTTTCGAGATAGCACCCTTCGGAATACGAGCAGAAACATACTTACGGATTTCTTGATCCTCTACCAGTTTTTCAGCAAAAGTCTTTCCACCATACCAGTTAGAATCCCAACCTCTGATATAACCTAGCCTTAAACTTACCGGATTTACTTTTTGTCCCATTGGTAATTTACTTTATAAAGCAATACGAGTAGTGTATCGTTTGCTATTTGATTAATTAATTTGCACTATCAACTACGATTGTCAAATGATGCGAACGCTTACGCACTCTGTATCCTCTTCCTTGCGGAGCTGGTCTCATACGTTTCAACATTCTTCCTCCATCTACAAAGATAGATTTAACATACAGTTCTGCATCTTCGATTTTCTTGTCTTCATTTTGTTGTTGCCAATTAGCAACCGCAGACAACAATACCTTCTTCACCACTGGTGAAGCATGCTGAGGCTGAAAGCTCAAAACTCCCAACGCCTGACTTACCTTCATTCCTCTGATTAGATCAATAACTAATCTTGCTTTGCGAGGCGAGGTAGGATAATTATTTAATTTTGCTACTGCTTCCATTTTATTTTAAAATGTAGAATTAAGAGTTAAGAATTAAGAATAATAAGTCTTATATTCTTAATTCTTAATTCATCATTATTATCTTTTACCTTTATCTTTTTTTGCAATGTGACCACGGAAGTTACGAGTTGGAGAAAATTCCCCAAGTTTGTGTCCAACCATGTTATCCGTTACATAAACAGGAATAAATTTATTTCCATTATGTACGGCGAAGGTATGACCAATGAAATCAGGAGAAATCATTGAGCGACGAGACCAAGTCTTAATAACAGACTTTTTTCCCGAATTATTCATATCATCAATTTTCTTCTCTAAGCGAAAATCTATATATGGTCCTTTTTTTAGTGAACGTGCCATTTGTAATTGTTCTAAAGTTCTTAGGTTTTACGACTTTAATTATAAAATCACAAAACTTCTTGGTGATTATTTACTTCTTCTTGCAATGATTAGTTTAGTTGAAGGTTTGGTCAAATCACGAGTTTTCTTACCTTTTGCAAGTAAACCTTTACGTGATCTCGGATGTCCTCCAGATGAACGACCTTCACCACCACCCATTGGGTGATCTACTGGGTTCATCGCCACACCTCTCACTCTTGGGCGAACACCCAACCAACGTTTACGTCCAGCTTTACCTAAAGTTACGTTCATGTGATCTGCATTAGACACAGAACCAACGGTTGCTAAACAAGTCGCTAAAACCATTCTCATTTCACCTGAAGGCATTTTCAATGTTACGTATTTACCGTCTTTTGCTAAAACTTGTGCATAAGACCCTGCACTACGTGCCATTTGAGCACCTTTTCCTGGCTGAAGTTCGATATTGTGAATAATCGTACCAAGTGGCATATTACCAACTGGCAAAGTATTTCCAACTTCTGGAGCAACAGACGAACCCGATACAATTGATTGCCCTACTTTCAATCCTTGTGGAGCAATGATATATGCTTTCTGTCCGTCAGTATATTGTACCAAAGCAATACGAGCTGTACGATTTGGATCGTATTCAATCGTTTTTACCTCTGCAACAACATCAAATTTATTTCTTTTGAAGTCGATGATACGATATCTTCTTTTATGACCACCACCAATATATCTGGCTGTACGGTGTCCTTCGTTGTTTCTACCACCTGTTTTCTTCAAAGTAGTAGTAAGGCTTTTCTCAGGTTTACTCGCTGTTAAATCCGAGAAATCCGGAGCGACACGATGACGCTGACCCGGTGTGTTTGGTTTTAATTTTTTAATACCCATTTTACTTCATTTTTTGCAGCCTAAGGCTATACTTTAATTGCGTAATATAATGAAATTTCATTATAAATTATCATAGAAATCAATCATATCTCCATCTTTCAAAGTAACTACTGCTTTCTTGAAAGTAGAAGTAAATCCTTGAGAAGCTCTGCTACGAGTCATTCTTGATTTTTGCTTGCCAATTTGACGCATAGTGTTTACATCCGTAACAGTTACACCATACATTTTCTCAACAGCTTTTGCGATTTCTATTTTATTTGCGTTCATGTTCACTTCGAAAACAAATTTACCCGAAGCGGCAAATTTTTGCGATTTCTCAGTTACGATTGGTCTTCTCAGTACGCTCATTGTATTGTTATTTATTTTTCAAGGCTTTCATATCAGCCTATCCATTTTAATTCAAAATAGATTCAATTTTAGATACCGCACCTTCGCTCAATAATACTTTATCAGCATTAATTAAATCATAGGTACTTACTTCATCTACACTTAACACCTTAGTTTTAGGAATATTACGTGCCGACAAATACACATTGCTATCATAATCTCCTGTGATAAGCAAAGTTTTTGCACCACTAAGAGATAAAGCACCCAAGAATCCCAAATATGATTTTGTTTTCGGAGCAGCAAAAGTAAAATCTTCCACAATTGTTAAGTTATTTTCAGCAACTCTTGAAGATAATACAGATTTACGAGCTAATACTTTGATTTTTTTATTCAATTTAAAATCATAATCTCTTGGAGTTGGCCCGAATACTCTACCACCACCTACATAAGTCGGTGATTTCATAGAACCATGACGAGCACCGCCAGAACCCTTTTGACGTACAATTTTCTTAGTTGAACGGTTAATTTCAGCTCTTTGCTTAGCTTTGTGAGTTCCTTGGCGTTGATTTGCTAAATAATGCTTTACGTCCAAATAAACTACATGCTGATTAGGCTCAATTCCAAATACACTTTCAGATAGATTTACTGTTCTGCCTGTGTTTTGTCCTTCTTTGTTAATTACTGGTAAATTCATTGATTTATTTTACTGTATTTTTTCGATGTCGTTCAGCTTCGACCTTCATGCCTTACGGCTTAATTAAACAAAAAAAATTACTTGTGTAATGTAATATAACCATTTTTTGCTCCTGGAATTGATCCATTCACAACGATTAAATTTTGCTCAGAAATAACTTTCAAAACTTTAAGATTTTGAACAGTGGTACGTGTATTTCCCATTCTTCCTGCCATTCTCAAGCCTTTGAACACGCGAGACGGGAAAGAACATGCTCCAATTGAACCAGGGTGACGACCTCTGTTATGTTGACCGTGAGTTTGACCTCCAACACCACCAAAACCGTGTCTTTTCACAACCCCTTGAAAACCACGACCTTTTGAGTTTCCTGTTACATCTAAGAAATCTCCTTCTGCAAAGACATCTTCGATACGAATTACATCACCTAAATTATAAGCAGCCTCAAATTCTTTGAATTCTACTAATTTACGTTTAGGAGTTGTACCGGCTTTCTTAAAATGTCCTGCCAATGGGCGACTTGTGTTTTTTTCTTTTTTCTCGCCAAAACCTAATTGAATAGCTGCATATCCATCTTTCTCTTCTGTTCTAACTTGCGTTACAACACATGGACCTGCTTCAATCAATGTACATGGTACTGCTTGCCCCTCGGCATCGAAGATAGTTGTCATTCCAACCTTCTTTCCAATAATTCCTGACATGGTATTTACGCTTTATTTGCTAATTTTAACCTAATATTTTCCAAATGAACCCAAAAAATCAATTGGGACGCAAAATTCACTATAATTTTGCTCATTTGCAAGCATTTAGGACAATAATAATTTAATTACTTCTTCAGAGGTTGACCAAAGTCAACTTAAAATTTACATTACAAACCATTTGAAAAACTCAAAGGTAAGGTTTGATTAGGCAGGATAAACCTTGTTTCCTTGTAACGATTCCTGTAATAATTAATTTTGAGACTGGTTTTAAATGGACAAATCCAACAGTCAATAGCTAAATTGGTTTCTTATAAGAAATAAGACTTCATTTAACCAATGCAGAAAACTTTAATTCTCAATGAGTACGCAAAATTAATAATATTATCTCAAAGAAAAAAATATTTATGAAAAATATTATAAAAAGATAATCAATGCCATTACACCATTGTATATCAACTAAGGAGACTAGTGACAAAAAACAAGCCAAATGTTTTTTTTTCAGAAGTAACAGAGAAAAAATTAGCAATAAAAAATTCCAACAAAGTGATAAAAGCACTCTGTTGGAATGATAGAATAACAATAAAATTATTGTGCGATAAGCGTAAGTGAGCCACCAGAAGGTTTGGTTGGAGAACAACCCGCCCAAAAATCACTTCCACCACTACTACATCCACCAAACTCGCTTTGAGCCCAAATTTGGATTTTATAGGTACCTCCTGGGAGAGCTGTCGTTGTATTGTTGCTACCAGACATTGAAGATAAGTTGGCACTAAAATCTCCCACCGAACGAACAGTACATCCCTGTGCCTCTATTGTTCCAGATGATGCTGTAAGGTAAGCTGTACCCGTTGAAGTATTTACTACTCTATACTGCACCACTCCCTTCAATGGTTTAGTAGGTGTACCAGCTGTCACTTTACCTCTAACTGTCAATGGACTTCCAGAGAAAGACAACCTATATGAGCCACCCACCACTGTGAAAGTACTACCAATATCTGTCCAGCCAACTGCAAACAAATCGTTTGCACCTTGAGCTCCAGAATTACAGTTATATCCCCAATCTTTCGCTGGTAATGAGGAAATTGTAATATCTGTGCCAACACTTCTAGTAAAGGTACAGTTAGGTGTTGTATTGAGCGTGAATACATTATCCCCTTGAACAGTTGGCGTTCCTGTAGCTGCCAAAACAATGGTTTGTAGCCCTAATGTTGTAAATGTTCCTGTTTTAGCGAAAGTTACACCATTAGTAGTAGCGGATAAATTATAAGTTCCTAAAGCTGTAACATTTACTTGTATTGTTTGCGTAACACCAGATACAGCTTTATTGAGTGCTAAACTTCCAGCAGAAGCGTTTGAGCAGTTCACTAAAGTCATATCACCCGTACCATTGGTACTTCCTGAGGTAATAGCACGAGTAAAGCTACAATTTGGAGTCGTATTAAGCTTGAATGTATCCGTCCCTGCCACGGTTGGCGTGCCTGTAGCAGTCAAGATAATATTTTGTGTTCCTTTTATTAAATTGCCAGAACCAGCAAAAGTAACTCCGTGAGCGGTTGCAGAAATATTATAAGATCCTGCTTTACTGGTTGTTACTTGAATCGTTTGTGTGACACCTGTTCCTACAGCTGTACCTTTTGTCAATGAACCAGCACTTGCAACAGCACAATTATCAAAAGACGTAATCACTGCAGTACCGTTTGAGGAATCATCTATTTGATTAAAACAAGTATAAGGACAACCGTGTGTAGAGACTGTATCTGAAGCAGCCGCACAGCCATATTGCAAAGGGCATTTATCTGTTGAATCCGGAATACCGTCACCATCATCATCAGGGTCATTGATACTCGGTATCCCATCACCGTCTAAATCCATATATTGAAACAAACGATTGATAGACATTTGACGAATCTCACCATCTGATACTTTACTCAATAATAAACTATCTGCGGGAACAGCGGTTGGTTTGTTTTCTAAATACGCTTTTCCATCAGTCTGATTAACATTGAATTTTTTGGCATTATCAGCCTCAATTTCAAAGACTTTATTGGTAGTAATTGTAACCGGGTTCTTTCCTATTTTAACTTGGGCAAAAACTCCTAGATTGAGAAACAGCAGAAATACTAATGTAAGGTTTTTTTTCATTCTTTTTCTGGGTAAAATTATAAAATCATTTAACTTTTGTTTTAGACTCATTTTATAGTGCAAAAATTGTACCATTGTACAAATAAAAATACAAAAATGGTGATGAACGTATAAAAAATGGTGACGAAAATTTTTAAAAGTTTAAAATTCCCTATTTATTGCGAAACACCTTATGTCCTAACTATTCTGCCCGCCTTTACACAAAAAATATGCCACGCTTACCATTCTAGTTCTATTTTAGCTTAATTGTCCAAATTTCAAAAGTTTTCTTATTGGGATTATACACAAATATTTTGTTGAAAGATTCCGAAAATGACAGCGTTGCTATAGAAGACCCAGCTATAGGCTTCTGCCCAAGTATATTACCTTTCCAGTCAAAAATCGTATTATTTTTTCCATCAAAAACTACAATCGCTCTTAAATCTTTTCCAAGATTAAAATACTTAATCTTGGATTTGAAAAAATCCGTTTTCTCAATTTTTAATTTAGCTTTACCTTCACTGTCAAAAATCACTAACGAACTCGGAGTTCGGCGAATAATCAGCCAATCTTTGTGTTCTTGGTCGAATAGCAACTGGAATGTCGTCGATTTATCAAGACGTTCTATTTGATAACTTTGGTCTTGTTCTCCCCCTAAAATAATTTTCTTTATCTCTCCTAAATCAGAAACTAATGTAATAGCTACTAATTTATCTCCTTTTTCTTCAATAATCATACCCAGAGGGCGACCATTTAAGGGAACTTTGGGAAATCCACTGAGTTGAGCACCCGTTTCATATAAAACATTCAAACTTCCATCTTTTTGAAGTACTGCCAAATAGTTATTGTTTTTGAATTTGAATGATTCAATCTGAATGATATTGCTTAGGTTTATTGCTGATTTAATTCTTGATATTTTTTGTAGCTCTTTATCCAAAAAATAAATATTTCCCTGCGAATCAGTAGCATAAATTTTAGTTTCACTTGAAGACAAACCAACAATATTTGAATCAAAAGGAAAACTAGATTCATGCAAGGTTAGCCCCTTTTGGTAATCTCTACCGATAATAAGTACTTTATTTTGATCTTTAGTGAGATATTGTAATAAGCCATTTTGAAAATAATCCGTTGGTAATAAATAATCTAAATTAAAAAGAATACTTGTTGGAATTTCATTAATAAGCTTTGCTTGATTAGAGACAAGCATCAGTTTTCCATCTGAAGTTTGTACAATAATTTCATCTTGTGCCGTTTGTGGATTTTTAATCAAAGCAACCGAACCTTGTAAAGAGGCAGACAAAGAAAGACTGTCTTGTAAAAACAATTGATTGGTAAGCTTACCTGATTTAGCAGAAGATGGCACTTTTTCAATCAATAATTTAGTACCGAATTGCTCGTTCAATACAAAATTTTCGATAGCAATAAAACGTAAATTCTTTATTCTTGCCTCATGTTTAAGGGTTGTAGATTGCCATTTTTGTGGCAAAGAATAGTAAATATTATTCCAAATTCTTTGAGGGCTGATGATGGCAGTCATTTGAGAAGAAGCACTAAGTTTTTTTGCAAAATCCCGATAATAGGTAGAATTTGCCCAAGTTTGTCCATTCGTAATTTGATTCAAATATCCCTTCATCGCCTCTTCCTCACTTGCCAAAATAATATAATTATCTTTCTGGGTATAATAACATTGAGCAAAGCCCCTAAATATTGACCCAAACAATAAAGCTGGTAACTGACTGATTTCTAATTTACGAACATAATAATTGAGATAAGTAAATGGCTTTTGCTTGAAGTAAGTAGTTTTTTCTGCGGTATTCGCTAAGTCTTCCAATAAATTCAGGGCTTCGGCAGAATCTTCTGTATTTATCAATAAAATTTTTCCGGAAGGCTCATTCGTAACTGTCTCCATTTCACATAAAATTACCTCATCTTTAAGTAAAGAATAAAGACTATTCAAATTATAATTCAATAATTGGTTTACCTGAATTTTCTCTTCATGCAATGCTACTTCGTGTTGTTTGATATAGTTTGCAAAATCCCCTCCCATTCGTAATTTATTCCGAAAACTCATCCGAAAAGTTATTGCCGTATTTTCAGGAATCAAAGATAAAGCCTGAAAAGCTTGGGGCTTTTGCTTACCGAAAATACCTAAAAAAGGAATCTGATTCGTACCTTTTGAGTGAATATAAGCAGATATTTTAGAGGATTCTTGTTGTTTTTCAAAAATGATATCAGGATTGCGAGGCATAATACTACCAAAAAATGATATCAAATTTGGAGAAAGTTGAGAAGGCAAAATATCTGCAACAGCCTCTAAGTTTTTACTTTTAAAATAAATATGAGCTTCACCTTTTCGACTTTCCTTAAACGGAGATTTATCTTTTACCCCACCCGACATAACGTTATTGGCAGCTTCTTCCAATAAAACCTTCGAACTACTACATACCAAAAAATTATCCGTTATAAAAAAATTGAATAAAAGTTCACTAGAAATACTATACAATTCATTCATTTTCAAACCCTTATAATTTCTAGCATAAATTTTTCTTTTGGCAGGGTTTGGTACTTGTAATGCTTTGATAAACGAATCATCACCTATATTATCAGCAGGTATATAAATAATATACTCAAGATTTTTTTTATTTTCTCGGTGTAATGAAAAAGTAATTAGTTTAGCATGAAGAAAATCCTCAGAAATTTTAGGATTATCAGCTACTTCGGCTACTTTTTTCAATTGGGCTAAGGCATCGTAAAAAAAAGGAATTTCAGCAAGACCATTAGGTCGAATATTTTTTTTAGGAAAAATACTAGATTGAATTTCCGAGCTTTCCAAAACTAAAAAGGCATTTTCAGGGATAAAATCCCAAGCATCTTTGCGAGGAGAAAACCAAATTTTATATGAAATTATGGACAAAACAATCAACAGAAAACCATTGAAATACCACAAATATTTAGCCTTTAACATCTTATTTACATTAATTTCGAGCCTATAAATCCAATTTTATTCATTTTATTGGTAGATTTGCAAAAATATCAATTTATCAACAGATTGTTTAAATATTAACCTTATTTTTGAGGCATCTCAACAAAAATGACTCCAACAGATACTATTTGTGCATTAGCCACTCCGCAAGGCATCGGAGCCATAGCCGTTATCAGAGTATCGGGGAAAGATACTTTTTCTATTGTCAATCAACTATTCAGAGGAAAAGATTTATATAAAGCAGAGGGAAATACCATTCATTTCGGGACAATTCGGGACGGACAAATTATTGTTGATGAAGTATTAGTAGCAGTATTTAAAAATCCAAAAAGTTTCACAAAGGAAGATGTCGTCGAAATATCATGCCACGGCAGTGATTATATCATTAGGTATATTCTGAAATTATTGATTCAAAAAGGATGTAGAATGGCTCAACCAGGCGAGTTTACCCAAAGGGCATTTCTGAATGGACAATTCGACTTGGTACAGGCAGAAGCCGTAGCTGATTTGATAGCCGCTGATTCTGAAGCAGCTCATAAAACAGCTATGAATTTGATGAGAGGAGGTTTTTCTAATCAATTGAAACAATTGCGAGAGGAACTCATACATTTTGCAAGTTTGGTAGAATTAGAGTTAGATTTCGGCGAGGAAGACGTAGAATTTGCAGGAAGAGATGATTTAAAAGCATTAATTCTAAAAATTCAGCAATTTCTCTGTTCGCTCATCAATTCATTTGATTCTGGAAATGTTATAAAAGAAGGTATTCCTGTAGCGATTATTGGCCCTCCGAATGCTGGAAAATCGACATTATTGAATAATTTGTTAAACGAAGATAAAGCTATTGTGACGGAAATTGCCGGGACTACCCGTGATGTAATTGAAGATACAATGATTATCAATGGTATCAAGTTTCGCTTTATTGATACTGCGGGCATTCGTCATACCCAAGATTTGGTCGAATCGATAGGTATCGAACGCTCCAAAGATGCCATGAAAAAAGCTCAAATTGTATTGTTATTAAGTGAAAATGAGGTATTAGATACTGAGTTTTTATCTGGTATTGAAACAGAAAAGGTAATTCATGTAAAAAATAAAATAGATTTATTGGGGCAAATCCCACCAGCAGATTCGACAAATACTATCTATATTTCTGCCAAAAATAATATCGGAATTGATAACTTAAAAAATGCCATTCTAGCCAAAGCATCCGTTCAAAAGCAAGCAGATACCATGCTGACCAATCTCCGTCATTATGAGCATTTGGTCAAGGCGAATGAGGCACTCAGTGAAGTACTCAATGGCTTAGACTATGGCATCAGTGGCGACTTTCTGGCTCAAGATATTCGTTTGTCGTTGCATCATTTAGGCGAAATCACAGGAGCTATTTCAAGTGATGATTTATTGGCAAATATTTTTAGTAAGTTTTGTATCGGAAAGTAAGAGTGAAATGTAATTTTCGGTGTAAAAAATATTTATGCCGAAAATTATTCTGTCCAATGACTGACATAAACTGCTGGTATTGAAGTATTATATGTATAATTTCCAATTGCGAGCTCACCCGTAAAAATACCTGAAAAATAAAAGTCCTGATTATTGCCAAATAGCATAAAGTTCCCTCCACTTTTGTTGACCTTTTTCAATAATGTACAATCTGTTGAAAACTTTGAATAGCCAAACTCATCCCACGAATAAATATAATCATTTGAGTCAATTTTATTTTTTTGAATGGTATTGGAAACTGCATTTATCGAATAAACGGAACCATCAATATTCAAATTTGCCAAAAAATTAGTTGGAGAGGAATTTGTATTGATTATGCCATTTCCATAATTCAAAGATATTCCACCTGATTGCCCTAAAATAATGATTTTGTTTGCTGAATTTAGAGCGATACTCATTGCTAAATCATTTCCAATACTTCCAATTTGTTTGGTTATTTGGATTGTACCATTAGGGTCTCCTTTCAAAAGAACAATATCTTCTAAGCCAAATGAGAAAAGAGTACGATCATTGACTATTAAATCACTATTAAAAGCCCCCAAAGCATAAAAATTACCATAACTATCTAGTGTTAAGTCTTTTATATCCGCTTTCCCCCCTCCTCCATACCGATTTATCCATTTAATATTTCCATTTGAATCATACTTAGCAATTATTATATCGCTTTCACCATCTGAACCAAAAAACCGTCCTTCAATATTATACACTCCATTTAATCTTCCATAAACAAATGTTTCCCCCATAGTACTTGTCAGAAATTTAAACCATGTATAGCTAGGGTTAAAACTTTTTGTCCAAAGAATACTTACATCAATATTAGACAATTTACATATTGACTCATTCCCTTCTGCATTATAAGAAAGATATAAGGAGTTAGAATTATCCAAATATAAATTATTCAAAGTCATGTAACCACCCTTAAAGCTTTCATAATTTTTTTCAAATTGAACAGATCCATTTATATTTATTTTTTTAATTTCAAGACTTGTTGATGATATTAGTCTATAATTAAACCTCGTAACTATGGTATAAATATTACCATCTATATCAATATTGAGACGACCTGAACCAAAGGGACCAAAAGCATAAAAAGAATTATGCCACTGCAATTTTAAATTTTTATCTAATTTGACAATAAAATAATAAGAAGCGGTTTCCCCTGTTCTATTACAATCTCCTAATACATAAATATTTTCATTCTTATCCATTTTAAAATCGAATATTCTAAAATCGCCTAAAGTGTACTGAGTTAAAGGTTTTATCCAAGCAGTAACAACGGGGTCTGAGTTTCCATTATTTTGAAAAGTACTAAGCCATTTTTGTCCGTTAAAATACCGTAAACAATGGTAAGTCTTATCATATACCACCATCCCTTCTTTTGGATTTGAAATTGATAGGATTTTTTCATAATCTAAAGAAGGAAATTGGACATTCCCTTCCACACCGGGGGTCAGAGTTAAGGATTGTGAGGATGCTATAATAGGCAGAAGAAAAAAAATTGAGAATATTAAAAATTTATGTTTCATTTATAGCGTTTTTTTTCAAAAATATACCCAATTGTAATCAATTACAAGTCTAAAATCTGTAAACTTATTAAACGGTAAATAATTGTATAGAGCCAATCTACTTAATATCTTATGTATTATGGAATGAGTTGTTAGAATTGCTGAGATACTATTTAATGAGTTCGACATTTTAAAATCAACCTATCTCGTTATTAATATTCATTGGAAAGAGGTTTAAACAATAGTCTTTTTTACTCCAAGCTTGTAATTTCTTGACTTTCAGAAAATTGGCAGTATATTGCATACGTACCATCCAAATATTGAATGAAGAAAGTTAAAATTAAGCGTGACTCTTCGGGTTTTATTTGTGTAAAATTAGAAGATAATTATTATACTAACTTTAATTTCAACAATAATCGTATCAGACATCTAGAAACTGATTTTATCAAGTTTGAAGGTAAAAAGCTCATCCGAGCAAGACGAGAGCGAGTCATTGATGCCGGTTTAATCAATAGATTTGTGATGTAACATTTATTATGGTTTTATGCTGTTTTTCGGCATAAAACCATTTTTTTACTCCAAGCTTGTAATTTCTTGACTTTCTGTCCACTGAACATATATTTGTAAAATCTCATCAAAAGAAGAAAAATTAAATTTTTATTAAAACTTTAATTTACTCTTGACAAACTTTCTTTATTAATCATATTCAAAAAAAATATCAAACATTCGAGTCCCTGTTTATTTTCATTCATTTTAAAAAATAACATATTTCCATTTTTAGAAGTGGGCTTTCAGCAAAAGCTCAATAAGGTTCTTTGACTTTTCGGGTTTGATGATTTTTCGGATTATTGATTTAAACCGAGCTTAACTAATTTTTCAATTTTAAACATCAAAATTATGTAATTCTTTCAAAAAATTAAATCATTCTATTTCAAATCATTTTCAATATCAAAAAAAACTATCATGAAAAAAATTGAAATCAAAAGACTTGCTCATTTGACTTATTTAAAAATTGATGAATTATATTATAGCAATTTGAAATTTGATGGCAAAGATTTTATCGTTTTTGAAGGCAAGAAGTACTTTCTAACCAAATACGAAGAATTAGAAAAAATCGGTTTTATAAACAAAATCCGTTCTCCACGTAAAAGAAAAACCAAAAATAAAACAAGCAAAACCTCATAATCAACCAAACAAAAGGGGAAATTACAATTTCTCCTTTTTCTTCTAAAATTTTCAAATCACAGTTTCTACTTTTAACCGTTTAAAAATTATAGACACAATGGAAAACGAAAATCAATTAGCTATCGACAATTTAGAAAATGAACATTTTAAAAGATTTCCTAAACGTATTCCTTACCATGAATTACCATTGGCAAGTGCCGAAATCACGGCATCCATCGAGGCAGATATGACCAAAAAATTTAGTTCATTTTTAGGTAAAATCAAAAATATGAGTGAATACAGATTTGATATATTAATAGATGCGTTTATGGGCTTTGATTTCAGACGTGGCTTGATGCTAGGCATGGTTCCCCAATATCGATTCGAACATTCAGAAGAATTCAAGGAATTTGAATCACAATTATTAGACGAAATAAACGAAAGATTAGTCGAACTTAACGAAGAAAAAAAGAACAAAAAGAAAAAATTAATCATAGAATAAAGTAAATTTCTTCCCTCCCGCCATCGTAGGTGGGAGGGAAAAGCATAAAATATCTTTTTTTCACTTTAAAACAAAATAACACTATGTTGTCAACCTTAATCGAACAATTAGATGTAAATAGGAAATTCATCTTTGTACAAGGGCATGAATATCCTACTCAACACTTAAGAGAAGTAAGCAGAAATGTGCCAAAACAATCGGGTATGTATTTTGTATTTGTGAAGCCTCAAAAGGAACATGATGAGAGAAATCATTTATATTTTCAAATTGATAATTGTAACCTCGAGCTTTTATACTTTGGAAAAGCAGGGGGAACTACTAAAAAAGGGAAAGTATTGAAACAAACGTTATATGGAAGAATAAATAATGTAGTCAACAAAGATATTCCAAGAGCAAAGTATTGGGAAATCGAAATGACCAAACATAATGAATCCCAATACTTCGTTTATTGGATTTTATACAATGAACCTAGACAAAATGAAGATCAAATTTACTCTTATTTGAATAAAAATGATTTACTCTATCCAAGGATGAACAGAAGACTAGGTAGGTAAAAATATAAAAAACACTAAAAACTCAATAATAAAAATGGCAAAATTACTCATCATCGGTTGTTCAGACTCAAAGAGCGTGGGAGGAACCAAGTTAGAAAACACCACAAATGACTATTTTTGTGACTCACTTCAAGAGTTTAGAACAACAAGAAAGAATCAATATGAACAAAAACTGATAGAAAATCCAGAATATTTTAATCATGGAAATGGGATGAATAGACCAAACTATTACGACAATGCTTGGAGTGGTGATTTATATAAAAGAGCAATTGATCGTTATACGGGAATCTTGTATAGAGACGATTTAATGCAAAAATATAATAGACTTATAAACAATGGAGAACTACATTTATTAATAGTTTCTGATTTGTATGGTCTGTTAAGATATGATGACCAAATCAAGGATTATCACTATAGTCTAAATAATACTCAAAATATTAACACTTTTGCACGGAGACATTTAACTCCCGCAATTATCAATTATATAGAAGAAAACAAGATTCAAAAAATAGGAGTCGCTCTATCCGAGACGAACTACATGAATAGGATAGGTATAAATCAATTAGAGGAATTAGATGTACCTTTGGAAAATCTATGGATTCAAGCAGGGGGAATTGCTGGTTTGCATGCCACTGCTACAAGTATATATAATTGGCTCTAACTATTTTGATT
>JACCEC011214827.1_pt1 | contig 30152 bp, 17 predicted proteins | sample 7450121 | NCBI WGS metagenome assembly JACCEC01 (sample SAMN15323455, study PRJNA562643) | freshwater metagenome | isolation source: river surface water | place: USA:Blue River Watershed | collected 2017-08-18 | reverse complement strand
TACTTCATGGTCCCGTGGGCGATCGTCGGCGCGATCCTGATGTTCAGCATGGCGGGCCAGCGCGACCTGCGGAAAAAGGCGAAGGCGGCCTGACGGCGGGGGAGTGTGCGGGTGTCAGGGTGCGGAGACGGCACGAGAAGTTTGCGTGGACGCCCGGACTTTGCGGTGTTGGGGGCGGGGGAGACGAGTGGGTGAAAGGGGGCCTGAGATTGTTGGTGGATTACAGGGGGAGGCCGAGGGAGCGGAGGAGCGTGGGGAGGACGATCTCGGCGTAGCCGGCGGCGTTGGGATGGACGCCGTCGGGGACGCGGCGCTTGAAGCCGGCTTCGCCTTCGGTGGCGAGGAGGCGTTCCCACGCCGGGGCGTGATCGATGAGGCGCAGGCCGCGTGCGCGCGCGGCGGTGCGGTAGATATCCTGGTAGGTGCGCTGGTCGCGGCGGTGACTGGTGTGACCTTCGGGAATGCCGACTGCGGGGTGCATGACCTGGAGGATGACCTCGCACTGCGGCAGGGCGGAGGCGAGACGGTCGAGCATGCCGGCGACGTTGCCGCGGATGGTCTCGGGCGAGAGGCCGAAACGGGTGACGGCGTCGTTGATCGCGAACTCGATGAAGACGACGTCGGGGCGGTGGGCGATGACGGCGGACTCGATGTGCTGCAGGCCCCAGCCGGAATGCTGGCCGCCGCGGGCGGAGTTGGTGAGGCGCACGAGGCCGGGGAAGCGGGCGTCGAGGCGTTCCTGGAGTTGGTTCACCCACGCGCCGCTGCGGGAGAGACTCGTGCCGTAGACGAGCACGTGCTGGGGGCGGCCGGCCATCAGCGCGGCGACGAAACGGGCAGGTGATTCGGCGCCGGGCGGCGGAGTAGGCCGCGGGGCGGATGGCTCGGGGGCGGTCGCCGCGGAGGCCGCCGCGACGCCGGCGCACCAGACAAGCGCGAGGCGGAGGAGCTGGCGGACGAGGTGCATCCGGAAACTCAATACGCCCACGTGTAGGTCAGCCGCAGCTCGCGGCCGCGGGCGAGGCGGAAGGTGTCCTGGAGGTAGAATTTGTCGCCGAGGTTCTGGGCGTTGAACATCACGGTGTGGGCGCCGAGCGTGCGGGTGCGCCACTGGTAGCCGAGGAAGGCGTTGTGGAGTGCGACCGACGGGTGGACCTGGCGGAAGCGCGTCGGGGAGCCGCGGTTGAAGAGGTAATCGCTCGTGTAGGAAGAGCTGGCGCCGAGGCGCACGCCCTTGAGCGGGCCGGTGCGGAAGACGTAGCGGGCGGCGACGTAGCCGTTGTAGTGGGGCGCCTTGGTGATGCGGTCGCGGGCGGCGGCGGGCTCGGTGACGACGGCGTCGAGTTTCGAGCCGCCGGCCTGGAGGAAGAACTCGCGGGTGACGTTCCAGCGCAGGTCGAGTTCGACGCCTTCGGACTCCTCCTGGCCGCCGAGGATGAACTGCGGCGTGCCGGGGAGGGCGGCGGAGGAGAAGTCGGGATTGGAGATGGCGACGTCGTTTTTCCGCAGCTGGAAAACGGAGGTGGTCCAGACGAGGGCGTCGTCGAGGAGCGTGCCTTTGAAACCGGTCTCGAGGCCGCGGGAGGTTTCGTTGGGCACGACGGCCTGGGTGCCGGCGTCGATCGAGACGGTGGGCTCGAAGCCGGTGCTGTGGTTGGCGAACCAGACGAGGGCGTCGCCGCGGAGCTTGTAGTTCACGCCGAGGGTGTAGCTGAGGGCATCCTCGTCGGAGCCGCTGCCGTCGGTGATCGTGGTAACGGGCGTCTGGTTGTTGGCGGAAACGACGGCGGTGGCGGCGAGGGCGGTGAGTTTGCGGTTGTGCACGCGGTCGTAGCGGAGGCCGGCGAGGGTCGCGAGGCGGCCCTCGAGGAGGAACATGCGGTGGCTGGCGAAGGCGCCGGAGGTGTCGATCTTGCGGTCGGTGTCCTGGAAGACCTGCGTGATCGCGGCGTCGGGAATCTGCGGCCAGACGGGGTTGAACGGATTGATGACGTAGGTGGGGCGGCGGAGAATCGTGGCCGATTGGGCGACGGGCGGGGCGACGAACGTGGTGTTGCGCAGCGCGTAGAGGCTGAGGTCGGCGGCGAGGAGAAACGCGTGGCGGACGCGGCCGGTGGTGACCTGCCAGAGCACGTCGGCCTGCGCGAGGTGCGCGGACTCGTCCTGATTCTGGCGGAAGGCCTCGGCGGTCATGGTGCCGTTGGCGAGGAGGGCGACGCCGGAGCCGTAGCGGTATTGGTTTTCGGCGAAATCCTTGTCGTAGGTCTGGAGGTTGAGGCGGGCGACGAGGGCCGGGGAGAAGCGGTGTTCGACGAGGAGGTTCCCGCTCTCGAAATCGCGCGTGAGGAGATTGTGCGGCCCCATGACGTTGTAGCGGGCGAGGTCCCAGTAGATGCCGACGGAGCGGGTGGGCGACGGGATCTGCAGGATCGGGATGGTGTCGCCCTGGTTGGACGCGATCATCTGCCGTTCCCACGAGGCGGTGACGGAGGTGTTGGGCGAGACGAGCCAGGTGAGGCCGGCGGCGAAGACATCCTTCTCGTTGTAGAAATACCGGAGGTCGCTCTCCGTGTAGTCGTGGGCGTAGACGCCGTAGTAGAAGAGCTTGTCCTTCACGACCGGGCCGGTGGCGTCGGCGGTGTAGCGGCGGAAGCCGTAGTCGTCGCCGAAGGTGGCGGAGGCGGAGTAGTGCGGCGTGCGTTTGGCGCGCTTGGAGACGTAGTTGATGAGGCCGCCGGGGCTGGATTGTCCGTAAAGCGTGGATACGGGCCCGCGGACGACCTCGACGCGCTCGACGGTGGCGCGGTTGGGCGGATTGGCGCGGGAGAAGCCGTCGCGGAGGACGGGCGGGGTGAAGCCGCGGAGGGTGCGGCCGTTGTTGGCGCCGGTGTCCTCGGCGCCGGGAAACGCGCCGGCGATGTAGCGCAGCTGGTCGGCCATCTCGAACAGCTGGAAGTCGTTCATGAACTCGTTGGTGAGGACCTGGACGGAGTAGGGCGTCTCGGTGAGTTTCGCGCCGGTGCGGGTGCCGGCGGTGGACTCGGTGGCGAGGTAGCCGGTGCGGTCGCGCTCGGCGGCGACGTTGAACTCACGGAGGACGACGACGTCGTCGGCGGGAGCATCGGGGGCGGCCGGGGTCGCGGGCCGGGGCGCGGTGACCTGCGCCAGGGCGGTGGAGCTGACCGCGAGGGCGAGCGGGAGGCGAAGGAGGCGGGGGAACATGGGGTATGGGGTAAAGCGGGGTGAGGGTGGGGCGTCACTCGCCGAGCCAGATCCAGCGGACGGTGTCGATGAGGACGGCGCCGTTGGCGCCGGTGTTGGTGTAGGTGACGGTGGCGGGCTGGCCGGCGGTGAAGCGGAACTCGCCGACGGGGGTGAAGGCGAACGGGGAGGATTTCTTTTTCTGGTCGAGCGTGACGTGGGCGGTGCCGTCGGCGTGGGCGATGGCGATGGGCGTGTTGGTGGCGCGGGTCGGACCGGTGGCGTAGGCGACGGCGACGCGGTAGCGGCCGGTGCGGGGCAGCGTGGTGGCGAACTCGGCGGAAGATTTGCCGTCGCCTTTGCCCTCATCGAGCAGGCCGACGCGGCCGCGATACTCGATCTCGGGGCCGCGGGCGCGGACCCAGCGGCCGGTGGTGCGGGCCTGGAAGTAGTGCACCTCGCGGTTGAGCGATTCGCCTTCGAGCGCGACCTCGAACGTGGCGGGCAGGGCGGGGAGCCGGCCGCCGTCGCCGGCGAGGAGCATGAGCGTGTGGCGTCCGCCCTGGGTGAACGTGTGGCGCGCGCGGAGGCCGTCGGCCTGCACGGCGCCGCTGCCGTCGAAGTTCCACGCGAGCCGCGTGAGCGGGGTGCGGACATCGCGTTCGACGACCTCGAAGTCGATCGGCTGGCCGACGCGGAACGGCGGGGGCGTGACGGCGCGGATCTCGATCCAGGGGCGGTAGGGGGCCTTGAGCGGGATGCCGTCGGCGGTGAGTTTCGCCTGCAGCTTGGCGATGGGGACGTCCTGAACCGCGAGATCGCCGGCGAGCGCGAGATGCGCGGCGACGCCGGCGGCGTGTCCAATCATCATGAATACGGGCTCCATGCGGAGGCTGGAGTAGGCGACGTGCGAGGCGGAGACGGCGGCGACGACGAGGAGGTTTTTGACGCCGTGCGGCGTGATGGAGCGGTAGGGGATCTCGTAGGGATCGGCGGAGCCGTTGAAGTCGCCCTCCTGTTTCAGGCCGTGGGCGGTCTGGATGAGCTGGATGGGATGGGCATCGGTGTTGTAGCTGCCCATGCAGATGGTGTCGGGCTTGAAGCGCTCATACTGGACGTCGCGTTGGGTGAGGAAATAGCGGCCCTGCATGCGGCGCGCGACGCGGACGTAGACCTGCGGGGTGACGTGGCCGCTCTCGAGGTATTCGTCCTTCGGCAGGCCGTAGCGGCGGGCGTCGGCCTTGAAGTCCTCGGGCAGCTCGGGGTCGTGCTGGAGCATATACCAGAGGCTGAGCCAGTAGTCCTGCACGCGGGCGAGGATGCGCGCGCGCTGTTCGTAATCGCCCTCGGTGTAGCCGAACTGCGCCCCGGGGAAGTCGGCCTTGTTGGGGTCGAGTTTGCCGTTGATCTCGGCCCAGCGCCAGATGTCGGGAAACAGGGCGGCGAGGGTCTTGAGGCCGTGGGTGTTGACGGTGGCGATGTGATGGGCGTGGGCGTCGCGGAAGTAGTGCTTCGGCTTTGGGATCGGCACGCGGTTGGCGGGATCGTTGCAGAGCGTGCTGCGGACGTTGAAGGCCTGGACGCGGTGATCGCCGGAGCCGAGATACTCGGCGGGGCCCTCGGTGAGGCCGGCGAGGGGCTCGTGGTATTCGGCGCGGGCTTCGCGGCCGACGCGGTAGAGGACGCCGGCCTGGGCCATGAGGTCGCCCTCGTAGGTGCCATCGATGAAGAGGCGGGCGGTGTGGCGAGTCTCGGTGCCGGTCTCGTAGTGGCGGGTGACGATCGAGCGCACGAGGCCGGGCGCGGCGTCGACGGCGTGGAGTTGTTCCTTGGTGCGGAGCTCGACGCGGGCTTCGGCGAGCAGTTCGCGGAAAATGCGGAGGGCGATCCTGGGTTCGAAGTAGTAGCCGCGGTCGCAGGCCTTCACCTGCGGGGAGCCGGGGCCGTAGGTCTGGGTGTAATACGCGAGGACGCGGTTGAAGAACTCGCGGGAGAGGCCGCCGATGGTCTCGGGTTTGCCGATGTCGGTCTTGTGCAGCCCGCCGCTCATGAGGCCGCCGGGGAGGTAGCTCGGCTCGAGGAGGAGGACCTTGGCGCCGGCGCGGCCGGCGGAGACGGCGGACATGATGCCGGCGGGCGTCGCGCCGAAGACGACGAGGTCGTAGGCGGGGGTGGGTGGGGGTGTCGGTGTGGCCGCGGCCGCGATGACGGGGCCCGGGCCGAAGACGGAGACGGCGAGCAGGCAGGCGAGGATGAAGGGGCGCATCGGTCGGGAGGGGTAGGGGTGGGGTATCTGAAAGCTGAAATCTGAAATTTGAGATCTGAGATCTGAAATCTGAGAATTGAGCTGGGGGATTTAAAGGCGGGAGGCGTTTCAGCGGGAGCCGAGAAGGGTGAGGATAACGCCGGCGAGGATGCCGAGGAGGGCGGGGAGTTTTTTCCAGGCGTTGAGTTCGCGGAAAAGGAGGATGCCGCCGGCGAAGGCGACGATCGTGCTGCCGCGGCGGAGGCTGGCGACGATGGAGATGAGGGCGTCGGGGTCGCGGAGGGCGTTGAAGTAGAGGAAGTCGGCGCCGAGGAGGAAGAGCGACATGGTGACGATGCTCCAGCGCCAGTGGAATTCGTTGCGCGGCCACCAGCGGCGCTGCCAGCCGATCGCGAGCGGGAGGAAAAACAGCGCGAGATAGATGGAGAACCACGCCTGCACGGTGGAGGCCTCGAAGCCGCGGTGGCCGAAGAGGTATTTGTCGTAGAGGGAGCTGACGGCGTTGAGCAGGGTGCCGACGATCAGCCAGCCGATCCATTTGTCGCGGTGGAAATGGATGCCTTCGGCGCGGCCGACGAGGGAGAGGCCGAAGAACGAGGCGAGGGTGAGCAGGATGCCGGCGAATTCGAGGGCGGACGGGCGTTCGCCGAGCCAGAGCAGGGCGCCGCCGAGGGTCCAGAGCGGGCCGGTGGCGCGGATGGGCGACGCGACGGAGACCGGCAGGTGTTTGACGGCGAAGTAGGCGCAGATCCAGGAGAGCGAGACGATGCCGGATTTGAGTGCGACGAGGCCGTGTTGCGCGGCGGAGAGCGGGGCGACGTGAGGCACGAGCATCAAGGTGAGCCACACCGAGGCGCTGCAGAGATTGGTGAAGAAGAGGACGGGCAGGACGGCGTTGCCGTGCACCGCGTGCTTGGTGCTGAGGTCGTAGCACCCGAGCAGCAGCGCGGAGACGAGGCTGGCGGCGATCCATTCCATGGTGGTGAAGTGCGGCGATGAGGTTCGACGACGCGGGAGGCGAATTCGAGCCGCAAGGCGGCGACGCTGAGGTCTTCGGCGAAAAAGGAATTCGGAAGCCAAGAAGCCGCGGCAGAGGCGGGATCGGTTTCTGGTTTCCTGGCTTCTGAATTCGTCGGAGCAAACGCGAAGACGCGAAGGAGCGCGAAGATTCGCCAAGGTATCTTCGCGTGCCTTGGCGTTCCTTTGCCTCTTCGCGTTGCGGCTCATTATTCGAGGCGAGGAAGCCCGAAAGAAAGCGGGGCTTCAGAATTCCGGGCCGTTGTGGTGGGGTGGCGGGCGATGAAGGCGAGCGCTGCAGATGCGACGTGGCCTCCGGGACTGATCATGGTCCGGGGAGTGATGAGCGTGCCGCATGTGCTCGTGGACGACGGTGGCGCGGTGCTGCTCGACTGCGGGTTTCCCGGCGATGGCGCGCGGATCCGGCGGGCGTTGGCGCGCGCGGGGTGCGGGCCGCGTGAGGTGCGGGCGATCGTGCTGACGCATGGGCACATCGACCATGCGGGGTGTCTGGCGGAGTTGCGGGCGTGGACGGGGGCGCCGGTGTTTGCGCACCGGGCCGAGCAGGCGCACCTCGACGGGATCTATCCGTATCGGGGCTGGGCGCGGGTGTGTGGTGCGTTGGAAGCGGCGGGGCGGGCGGCGACGGGCTACCGGGCGGGCCGGATCGACGAGTGCATCGCGGAGGGTGACGAACTGCCGTTCTGGGGCGGGCTGCGCGTGGTGCACCTGCCGGGGCACACCGACGGGCACTGCGGGTTCTACTCCGCGCGGCACGATCTGTTGTTCAGCGGGGATCTGTGGGTGCGGTTCATGATGCGGACGCAGATGTCGCCGCGGATTTTCTCGGACGATTTCACGCAGGTGCCGGCGAGTCTGCGGAAGGCGCGGGCGATCGGGGCGCGCTGGGTGGTGCCGGGGCACTACGATGTGCCGGACGCGGCGCGGCTGCGGCGGAGGTTTGAGGAGCTGTGTGCGGAGCTGGAGCGGCGGAAGGCGGCGCGCGTGGTGTAGGCGGGACGGAAAGGTGAAAGGTGAAAGGCGGAAGGCGGAAGGGCGGGGGAGGGGAAGGGGAAATTTGTGTGGGAAGGGAAAATGATTATGCAGGGGCCATGGTGATCACAGGTCATTCCAGGGCCGAGTGGAACGGGGCGGCGTGCTCTCAGGAGGGGAGCGCGCGGTGAACCGGCGGAAGATGCTGACGAGCCTGCTCATCGGCGGTGCCGGACTGGCGACGGGAAGTTGCGTGGCGACACGCGCGACCTCGGCGGGGCCGGGCTGGCGGGGTGTGAAGTCGGATCACTTCGACGGGGAGCGCTTCTTCAATCCGCGCGGACCGGGCGTGAATTCGTTCGGGGATTTCCTGAAGTGGCAGCGGACGCGCGAGGCCCGGCCGTGGCCGGCGAAGGTGGAGAACGCGGTGACGCCGCGGTTGCCGGAGCGGGTGGGCGACGCGGAGGCGTTCGTCACGCTGGTGAACCACTGCACGTTTCTGGTGCAGCTGCCGGGGTGCAATCTGCTCACGGACCCCGTGTGGTCGGAGCGCGTGAGTCCGGTGGGTTTTGCGGGGCCGAAGCGCGTGCGGCCGCCCGGCGTCGCGTGGGACCGGTTGCCGCGGATCGATGCGGTGCTGGTGTCGCACAATCACTTCGATCACCTGGACCTGCCGACGCTGCGCGAGTTGGAGAAGCGTTTCGCGCCGACGTTTGTGACGGGGCTGGGCAACCGGGCGCTGCTGGAGGCGCGGGGGCTGCGGGCGGTGGAGGAGCTGGATTGGTGGCAGACGAGCGCGACGCTGGCGGAGCGCGGGGTGCGGGTGACCTACACGCCGGCGCAGCACTGGTCGGCGCGGAGTTTTTTCGAGAAGAACACGACGTTGTGGGGCGGCTTCTGGATCGCGGGGGCGCGGCGGACGGCCTACTTCGCGGGCGACTCGGGTTACGGGCGGGATTTTGCGGACGTGCGGGCGCGGCTCGGGGTGCCGGATGTGGCGATGCTGCCGATCGGCGCGTATGAGCCGCGGTGGTTCATGCGCGGCGCGCACATGGCGCCGGACGAGGCGGTGCAGGCGTGGGTGGATCTTGGCCGGCCGCGGACGCTGGCGATGCACCACGATACGTTTCAGCTGGCGGACGAAGGTTTCGGGGAAGCGGAGCGGGATCTGGTGGTGGCGGCGGAGCGCGTGGGAGGCGGAGCGGTGGAGACGTTTCGGGCGCCGGCGACGGGGGAGACGGTGGTTGTGGGGTGAGTCGGGAGGGGGCCACCGCTGATGGATTTGGCCAAGGGGCCAAATCCTGAAGTGCGGGCTGCGGCGGGATGGCCGCAGCAGGGAGTCGGAGGCGCCGCTGATGCGGCGGGGTGGGGGAAGGTGAGAGTTGGGAGAGCGGAGGAGGCTCTGGTCTTCCTGGTTTCTGAATTTCCTCCGGGACGCGGAGCAAACGCGGCGTGATTTTCGGCAGGGGATGCATAGCGGCGGCCGGCGGGGCGTGTAGCATCGGCGGGCATGTGGTCGGAGCTGTTTTGCGGAGCATTACCCCGGTGCATTCGGCGCGTGGCGCGCGGGGGATTTCTCGTCGGTTGCGCGTGGCTCGCGGTGGAGGCGGCGCCGGCGCGGGGCGCGAAGGAGTTGGAGCTGCAGGCGGTGCGGGTGCGGTCGCGGATCGATGTGACGGTGGGGGGCGATCTGTTCACGACGTATCGGTTTTCGGCGGACGAGAAGTATCCGTTCTTTTTCCCGGTGAACGCGCCGTCGGGCGCGGGCGTGACCTCGATGCGCAACGGCAAGTATCCGCACCACGCGTCGCTGTTCTTCGGCTGCGACAAGGTGAACGGCGGCAACTACTGGCAGGACCGGCTCGAAGCGGGGCAGATCATCTCGGATGGAGCGGTGCTGGTGCAGGCCGGCGGACGCGAAGTCGTGATCGCGGACGCCTGCAACTGGGTGCGGCCGGGCGCACCGTCGCCGTTGCGCGATCGGCGGACGATCCGGATCACCGCGCCGGATGCGACGACGCGCGTGATCGATGTGGAGATCGCGCTTGAGGCGCTGGAGGACGTCGAGATCGGGAAGACGAACCACTCGTGGTTCAGCGTGCGGATGGACCCGGACCTCACGCCGGCTTTCGGCGGGACGCTGGTGAACGCGGAAGGAAAGACGGGGGAGAAGGCGACGTTTGGCGAGGTGTCGGGCTGGATGGCATGCTTCGGCAAGCGCGGCGGCGGCGGGATCGAGGGCCTGGCGCTCTTCCAGCATCCGACCAACCGCTGGGCACCGGCGCCGTGGTTCACGCGCGACTACGGGTTCATGTCGCCGACGCCGATGTATTGGCCGGCGGACGGCAAGGCCACGCGGCTCGCGAAGGGCGAGGTGGTGCGGCTGAATTACCGGGTCGTGGTGTTTGCCGGGGAAAAGGCGCGCGCGAGTCTCCCGGCGCAGTTCGCGGACTATGCGGCGGGCAGGCCGTGAGGTCGGCCGGCCGGCGCTGAAACATCGTCACCTTCCCTCTTCATGAAACGCATCACACGTCGGGAGTTTGCGCGGGCCACGTTGCTCGCGGGTGGAGTGCTCGCCGCGCCCAGCCTCGTGCCGTCGCGGCTGTGGGGGGCGACGGCGCCGAGCAACCGGATCCGGATCGGGCAGATCGGCTGCGGGCGGATCGCGCTCGGGCACGACATGACGAGCGTGCTGCACGCGGGACCCGGCGACTACGTGGCGGTCTGCGACGTGGACTCGGCGCGGGCGGCGGACGGCGAGGCGCACATCGCGAAGTTTCACCGGGAGAAAGGCACGCCCATGCCGAAGGTCGCGCGTTACGGCGACTACCGCGAGATGCTCGCGCGGACGGATATCGATGCGATCGTGATCAGCACGCCGGATCACTGGCACGCGGAGCCGGCGCTCGCGGCGGTGCTGGCGGGGAAGGACGTGTATCTGCAGAAGCCGATGACGATGACGCACGCCGAGGGCGTGCTGCTGCGCGCGGCCTGCGAGCGCACGGGGCGGATTTTCCAGCTCGGGAGCCAGCAGCGCTGCAACTACGCGCAGTTCCGGAAGGCGTGCGAACTGGTGCGCAGCGGACGCGTCGGGCGCGTGCGCCGGGTGGAGATCGGCCTGCCGATCGATCCGACGGCGCCGGACCATCCGGCGGAGCCGGTGCCGGCGACGCTCGACTACGACCGGTGGCTCGGGCCGACGGCGCTGCAGCCCTACACGGAGCAGCGGGTGCATCCGAAATCCGGATATGACCGGCCGGGCTGGCTGCGCAACGAGGCCTACTGCCTCGGGATGATCACGGGCTGGGGAGCGCACCACTACGACATCCTGCACTGGGCGCTGGACGTGGAGCTGGGCGGACCGGGCCGGATCGAGGCGCAGGCGGAGTTCCCGAAGAACACGATCTGGAACGTGCACGGCGCGTATCGGGTGGAACTGGCATATCCCGGCGGCGTGCAGGCGGTGGTGTCGGACAAGTTTCCCAACGGGCTGAAGTTCATCGGCGACGACGGCTGGATCTTCGTGTCGCGGGGGAGCGTGGCGGTGAAGGATCCCGCGGTGCCGCGCGGCCGGCTGCGGCCGCTCGATGCGAGCGACGACAAGCTGCTCGATCCGAAGGGGCTGGCCGTGACGTTGCCGCGCTGCGACGAGCACCATCTGAACTGGCTGGAGAGCGTGCAGTCGCGGCAGGCGCCGCTGGTGCCCGCGCCGGTGGCGCACCGCTCCAACGCGGCGTGCATCGCGAGCTGGATCGCGATGAAACTCGGGCGGCCGCTCACGTGGGATCCCAAGGCGGAGCAGTTTGCGGGCGATGCGGAGGCCAACGCGCTGCTCGCGCGGCCCGAGCGGGCGCCCTACGGGGCGACGCGGCTCGCGGCGGCGAAGGGCCCGGCATGAGCGGCCGCGGAGAATTCCGGTCATGACGCGCCGCGAGTTTTCGGCCTCCCTGCTCGCGGCGCCGCTGGCGGCGGGCGGGCTGGCCACGCTCGTCCGGGCGGCACCGAGTTCACCCATGAAGATCGAACGCATCGAAGTTTTCCCCGTCCGGTATCCGATGACCGGTTACTTCAAGTTCTTCGCCGGACCGGCGGGCGAGGCGGGGCGCGCGGCGGCGATCGTGAAGCTCACGACGGACAGCGGGCTGGTCGGCTGGGGCGAGAGCGTGCCGCTGCCGACGTGGAGCGACGAGACGCTGGAGGGCGCGGTGGCGGCGCTGCGGCGGTATTTCGGGCCCGCCCTGATCGGGCACGATCCGCTGGATCTCGAGGGTGCGCACCGGCGGCTCGACGCGGCGATCGCGCCGGCGTTCAGCACGGGCATGCCGATCGCGCGCGCCGGGCTGGATATCGCGCTGCACGATCTCGCGGGTCGGGCGACGCGGCGGCCGCTGCACGCGCTGTGGGGCCGGCCGAAGGGCGGTGCGCTCACGCTGAGCTGGACGGTGAACGCGCGGACGCTCGAGGAGGTGGAGCCCCTGATGGCGGAGGGAAAGCGGCGCGGCTACCGGCACTTCAACATCAAGGTCGCGCCGAACCTGGAGTTCGACGTGGCGCTGACGCGGGCGGTGCGGCGGCTGGCGCCGGAGTGTTTCCTGTGGGCGGATGCCAACTGCGGTTACGATGCGGAGACGGCGCTGCGCGCGGCGCCGCGGCTGAAGGAGGCGGGCGCGGATGTGTTCGAGGCGCCGGTGCGGCCGAACCGGATCTCGGTGTATCAGGCGCTGCGGAAACAAGGTGCGCTGCCGATCTACATGGACGAAGGCGTGGTCTCGCCGGTGGAGCTCGAGGAGTTCATCCGGCTCGGGATGCTCGACGGCGTGGCGCAGAAGCCGGCGCGGTGCGGCGGGTTGCTTTCGTGCCGGCGGCAGATCGAGCTGCTGTTGAAGAATGGGCTGCGTTTTCTCGGCAGCGGGCTCACCGATCCGGATATCTCGCTCGCGGCGATGGCGGCGTTGTATGCGGCCTACGGTTTGGAAAAACCGGCGGCGTTGAACGGACCGCAGTTTCTCACCGCGAGTGTGCTGAAGCGGCCGCTGCAGGTCGTGGACGGCAAACTCGAACTGCCGGACGGGCCGGGGCTGGGCATCGAGGTGGACGAGGCGGCGGTGCGGGAGCTCTCGGCGCGGACGGGCGGGGGGCTGTAGGGCGGAGACTGGAGACCGGAGACCGGAAACCGGAGAGCGGAGAGGGAAGGCGAAAGGGAACGGGTTTCCCTGGGGGTTCAGGGGCGGACGTGTTGGGCGATGGCGCGGGCGAGTTCGTCGCGGGAGACGGGCTTGTGGAGGACGGCGCGGGCGGAGGACTTCTCGAGCATCTGCTGGCGGGCGGACTCGACGTAGCCGGTGACGATGATGACGGGCAGGTCGGCGCGGAGGCGCATCATGCGCTCGGCGAGTTCGGCGCCGTTCATGCCGGGCATGGCGAGGTCGGAGAGGATGAGATCGTAGTGGGCGGGATCGGCGGCGAACTCGGCCAGGGCGTCCTCGGGGCGCTGGTGGCGTTTCACGCTGTAGCCGGAGACCTCCGTGAGTTTCTCGAGGGCGAAGCCGCTGACGGGATCGTCGTCGACGACCATGACGCGCTGGCCGCGGCCGCGGGGGATCTCGCTGGGTAGCGCGTGGGGCGTGGCCGGCTCGGCGGGGGAGGCGGGGAAGTAGAGTTCGAACGTGGAGCCGGCGCCGGGGGCGCTGTGGACGACGATCGCGCCCTCGTGGGATTTGACGACGCCGTGGACGACGGACAGGCCGAGGCCGGTGCCGCTGCCGACGCGTTTGGTGGTGAAGAACGGTTCGAAGATCTGCTCGAGGGTGGCGGCGTCCATGCCGCTGCCGTTGTCGGCGACGGCGAGGCGCACGTAGGGGCCGGCGCGGAGATCGGGGTGCTGGGCGGCCTGGTCGGCGGTGACGGTCCACGGTTCGAGGCGGACGACGATGCGGCCCTCCTGCGGCGGGAGCGCGTGCCAGGCGTTGGTGCAGAGATTGATCACGACCTGGTGGATCTGCGTGGCATCGGCGCGGACCGGCGGGCACTGCGCGGAGATCTGCGCCTCGAGCTGCACCATCGGCGGCAGGGTGGTGCGGAGGAGGCGGAGAGCTTCGCCGACGATGAGGTGGAGGCGTTGCGGGATGCGCGAGCCCTCGGACTTGCGGCTGAAGGTGAGGATCTGGCGGACGAGATCGCGGGCGCGTTGCGAGGAGCCGGCGATGCGGTCGAGCCATTCGTGGACGGGGTGGCCGGCGGGGAGGTCGTGGCGCGCGAGGTCGATGAAGCCGAAGACGCCGGTGAGGATATTGTTGAAGTCGTGGGCGATGCCGCCGGCGAGAGTGCCGAGCGATTCCATCTTCCGGCTCTGGCGCTGGCGGGTCTCGTAGTGTTTGCGGGCTTCTTCGGCGCGCTTGAGGTGGGTGACGTCGGTGATGGTGCCGACGTAGCCGGCGAGCGTGCCGTCGGCGTGGTGCTGGGCGCGGCACTGACCGACGAGCCAGCTGAAGCTGCCGTCGGGGCGCACGAAGCGGAACTCGGCGGCGGATGACTCGCCGTTGCGGACGGCCTCGGTCCAGTTGCGGGCGACCTGGTCGCGGTCCTCGGGGTGGAGGGCCTGGATCCAGCCCTCGCCCATGGCCTGCGGGGCGGTCATGCCCGCGAGTTCGCACCAGCGGTCGTTGACGAAGACGGTGCGGCCGGAGGGATCGGAGCTGAAAATGCCGACGGGCGAGACCGAGGAGATGAGGCGGAAACGCTCCTCGCTCTGGCGGAGCGCGGACTCGGCGCGGCGCTGGTCGGTGATATCGCGGAAGCTCCAGACGCGGCCGACCGGCCGGTCGGCGAGGAGCTGCGGGCGGGAGAAGCGCTCGACGATGCGGCCGTCGTGGCAGGTGAGCAGGTCGAGCACTTCGTCCTCGGAACCCGAATACACGTCGCGGACGCTGGCGAGGAAGAGCTCGGGGGAGTCGAGCTGGGGCAGGATGGCGCGCAGCACGGCGGCCTCGGCCTCGGGGCCGGGCGAGAACGCGACGGGCACGGACCACATCTCGGCAAAGTTGCGGTTGTAGGTCTCGAGGTGGCCCTCGGCGTTGACGACGAGGATGGCGTCGGCGGTGGATTCGAGGGTGGCGCGGGTGAGGGCGAGGGAGCGGTCGCGGGCGGCCTCGAACTGGCGCTGCGCGGTGACGTCCTCGAGCGAGATGAGGGTGAAGGGCCGGCCGTTGATGGTGGTGAGGGTGCCGCCGTGGCGGCCGACGAAGATCTCGCCGTTGCGGCGGCGCATCGTGGCCTCGAAGCCGTTGACGGTTTTCTCGGTGCGGAGGCGGGCGAGGTAGCGGTCGCGTTCCGCGAGATCGACCCAGATGCCGAGGTCGACGGTGGTGCGGCCGAGGGCTTCCTCGCGCGAGTAACCGAAGGCGACGGTGGTGGCGCCGTTGACCTCGACGATCCGGCCGTCGGGAAACGAGAGCAGCGCGATGAAGATCGGGGTGCGTTCGAAGACGGCGCGGAAGCGCTCTTCGCTCTCGCGCAGCGCCTGCGTGCGGAGCTCCGCGGCGGCGACGGCCTCCTCGTGGATGGCGGCGTTGTGGAGGACGAGGGCGGCCATGCGGGCGAGGAGCACGCCCTCCGCGATGTCCTCGGTGGTGAACGGCTGGTGGGCGGCAGTCCGGCCGGCGCCGAGGACGCCGACGCACTGGCCGTCGCGGACGATGGGAAACACGGCGGCGGCGCGGATGCCGTTGTCGACGTAGACGCGTCGGGCCAGCGGGTCGTGGCCGTAGTCGTCGACGACGACGGGGGCGCCGGTGTCGATCGCCCGCCAGGAGATGGCCGACTCGTGACGTCGGACGCGATCGCCGGCGAGGTATTCCCGGCCGCTGGAGAAGGCGCGCACGACGAGTTCGTCGCCCTCGAGCAGGGAGATCTCGGCGTGCGGCGAGCGGAGCAGGGTGGCGGCGCGGTCGGCGAGGGCGTGGAGGACGTCGGTGACGCTGCGGCGGCCGAGGAGGTCGAGCGTGGTGGCGTTGAGGGCGGCGAGAAATGCGGCCTGCCGGCGGACGGCGAGCTCGGCGCGGCGGCGTTCGGTGATGTCGATGATCGCGCCGTCCCAGACGACGGTGCCATCGGGCAGGCGGCGGGGCAGCGAGCGGATGCTGATCCAGCGTTCGGCGCCGTCGTGGGCGCGGATGCGGACCTCGTGCTGGAAGGCGGTGAATTCCTCGTGGGAGCGCTGGCCGGCGAGCGCGATGGCGGGCTCGTCCTCGGGGTGGATGCGTTGCCCGAGCCAGGCGATGTCGACCGGCAGCTGCGGGGGCAGCTCGCCGAAGATTTTCCCGGCGCCGGGCCCGAGGTGGGTCAGCAGCCGCTGGCCATCGGGGGTGATGGCGTATTGGTAGAGCGCGCCTTCGAGCAGCGAGGATCCGATCTGCCCGAGCTCATCGGTCCGATGGCGGAACGCGGCGGAGGCAGCGGCATCCACGGGGCGAGCGGAAGCGGGATCGGGCATGCGCGGCCGGCAGCGTAGGCGGGGGCGCCCGGGAGGGAAGCCGGAAGGGGCGGGCGCGCGGAGTGGGAAAAGAAAAAGGCGGGGCATGGCGCCCCGCCGGAAGGGTGTGCCTGGTCCGAGGTGGGCCGGCGCTCAGCGGCGTTTGCCGTCGAGGAGCTCCTGCACGAGGGCATCGGCGCCGTAGACTTTGCGCAGCGCTTCGATCACGGCGCGGCAGTCGACGCTGATGGCGCGGGCCTGGACGTCCTCGTAGGCGAAGTCGCCGACGAGGCTCTGGATGTTGCCGTCGAAGATGATCCCGACCCATTCGCCCTTGGTGTTCACGACGGGGCTGCCGGAGTTGCCGCCGATGATGTCGGGCGTGTGCACGAAGTTGAAGGGCGTGGTGAGATCGAGAGCGGACTTTTTCTCGACCCAGCGCGGCGGGAGGTCGAAGGGCGGCTTGGCCTTGTGCTCGGCGTGGCGCGCGTAGAGGCCGGCGTAGGTGGTGTAGGCGGGGATTTGGCGGCTGCCCTCGCTGTAACCTTTCACCGGGCCGTAGCTGAGGCGGAGCGTGAACGTGGCGTCGGGCGCGCGCGTGGGGCCCTCGATTTCGAAGCGGGCCTTCTCGATCACGGCGTGGGCCTGCTGGCGGGTCTCCTCGGCGGCCTCCCATTGCTTGCGGAGGGCGCGGGCCTCGGCATCGACGAGGCGGGCGAGTTCGATGAGCGGATCCTTGGCGGCCTGCACGGCGGCGGCGCCGCCCGCGTAGAGTTGCTTGCGGAACGCGACGTCGCGGACCTTGGTGCCGTCGATCAGGGCGGCGGCGCGCTCGCGGGGCGATTGGCCGGCGAAGACCTGCCGGACGACGGGATCGTCGAAGCCGAGTTCCTCGGCGAGGAGCGTGAGCGCATCGGCGAGGAGCAGCGTGTCGAGATCGGTGTAGATGGGTTTGTCGGAGAAGAGGCTGTATTCGAAGGATTCCTTGCGGGCGTCGCCGAACTCGCGGAGGCGTTCGCCGTTGGGCTTGGGGCGCTCGTCGCCGGCGCGGAGGAGATTCCGGGCGATGGGAAACGAATCGCTCATGAAGGCGTGGCCGCCCTCGAGGAGCCGGTAGCGTTTGTAGATGCGGTTCTGTTCGGCGACGGCGTTGGCGATGCGGTCGAAGGCGTCGCGGACGGCGGCGCCGCCGGGGCGGTCGCCGAGCTGGGCCTTGAAGGCTTTCTCGGCGGCGAGTTTGGGGCCCATGATGGCGGGCGAGTAGAGGCCGGCCTGGCGGCCGTCGAAGACCTTGCGGGAGTTCTGGAAGCTGAAGAGGTCGTCCTTGGCGCGGCGGGCGTTTTCCTCGCTGCGGGCGCCCCAGGAGCTGAGGAGGACCTCGACGCGTTTGATGCGCGGGACGACGTAGGGATACTGCACATCGCGCAGGGCCTGGAGTTCGGCGATGGTGAACTGGCGGTTGGTGCTGCCGGGGTGGCCGGAGACGAAGGTGAGATCGCCCTCCCTGGTGCCGGTCCGCGACCACTTGAGGTAGTGCTCGATCCTGGCGGGCTGGCCGTTCTCGTAGGCGCGGTAGACGCACACATCGAGATTGAAGCGGGGGAACTCGAAGTTGTCGGGGTCGCCGCCGAAGAACGCGATCTGCTGCTCGGGCGCCCAGACGAGGCGGACATCGGTGTAGCGCTTGAAGCGATACAGGTGATACGCGCCGCCCTGGTAGAGGGTGACGACATCGGAGCGGAGGCCGGTCTTCTCGAGGGACTCCTTCTCGATCTCGGCGATGACCTTGCGGCGGGCGGCGGCGGCGGCCTCGCCGGCGGCGCCGGCGGGGATGCCGGCGTTGACGCGGGCGGTGACGTCCTCGATCGCCTGCAGGACGTTGAGCTCGAGATCGACGAGCTTCTTCTCCTCGGCGGGCGACTTGGCGTGGAAGCCGTCGCGGAGGTAATTGTTTTTCTCGTCGGAAATCTTCTGCAGGTCGTCGGAAGCGACGTGGTGATTCGTGATGACGAGACCGTCGGCGGAGACGAAGGAGCCGGAGCCGCCGCTGTTGAAGCGGACGGAGGACTTCATGAGGTGTTCGAGCCAGGCGTCGGTGAGATCGAAGCCGTATTTGGCTTTGATCTGGGCGCGCGGGGCGGCCGAGTAGAGCCACATGCCTTCGTCGGCGCGCAGGGCGGCCGCGGTGAAGGCGAGGGCCAGGGTGGAGGAGAGGAGGAGGCGACCAAACGTCATAAGGGAGCAATCACTGACGCACGGCCGGCGGGTTTGCCAGTGGGAAGACGCCGGGCGGTCGCCGGTCCGGGGCGCGCCGCGAATTCGTGCCCCGCGGCAGAAATTTGGCTTTCCCTTTCCGCGCGGGCCCCGTTTCAGTCCGCGCGTGTTTTCCAGCGACACGTCGGGAGAGCTCCGCGATCCCTCCGCCGGTGAATTCCGCTCGGCGGACGAGATCCTGCCGGCCGTCTATGCCGAATTGCGCAAGCTGGCGGCGGCGAAGATGGCGCGCGAGTCGGCGGCGTTCACGCTGCAGCCGACGGCGCTGGTGCACGAGGCGTGGCTGCGGCTCGGCAAGGGGGAGAGCAAGGGCTGGAAGAACCAGGCGCATTTTTTTGCCGCGGCCGCGGAGGCGATGCGGCGGATCCTGATCGAAAACGCGCGGCGGCGGCGGGCGGAGCGGCATGGGGGCGGCGTGGAGAAGGTGAGCGTCGACGACCAGACGCTGAACATCCCCGCACCGCAGACCTCGGATGCGAAACTGCTGCTGCTGAACGAGGCGTTGGAGAACCTCGCGGTGCAGGACACGCGGAAGGCCGAGCTGGTGAAGGCGTGGTATTTCGTCGGGCTGACGGTCGAGGAGGTGGCCGACGTGCTGGGCATCTCGGTGCGGACGGCGCACCGCGACTGGAGTTACGCGCGGGCATGGCTGGTGAACGAGATGGACCGGCTGAGCCGGCAGGACGGCGCTGCGTAGCCGCGGGGCGGGCGCGGCCGAAACCGGACCATGGACGGAGCGAGGGACGACGCGGAGCTGTTTGCCGATGCGCTCGAACGTCCTGCGGACGGGCGCGAGGCGTTTCTCGTGGCGGCGACGGCGGATGCGGTGCAGCGCGAGCGGATCCGGGCGCTGCTGCGGGCGCATGACCGGGCGAGCGCGGTGCTCGCGACGCCGGCGGTGAACCGGGCGGCGGTGCCGGAGGTGCCGACCGAGACGGTGATCGGGCCCTTCAAGCTGGTGGAGAAACTCGGGGAGGGCGGATGCGGAGTGGTGTGGATGGCGCAGCAGGAGCGGCCGGTGCGGCGCCGCGTGGCGCTGAAGGTGATCAAGCTCGGCATGGATACGCGCGAGGTGATCGCGCGTTTCGAGGCGGAGCGGCAGGCGCTGGCGCTGATGGACCATCCCAACATCGCGACCGTCTACGAGGCGGGAGCGACGGAGGCGGGGCGGCCGTATTTCGCGATGGAGCTGGTGCACGGGCTGCCGATCACGCGGTATTGCGACGAGCGGCAGCTGGGGCCGGAGCCGCGGCTGCGGCTCTTTGTCCAGGTGTGCCGGGCGCTGCAGCACGCGCATGAGCGCGGCGTGGTGCACCGGGACATCAAGCCTTCGAACGTGCTCGTGACGCACGACGGCGACGCGCCGCTGCCCAAGGTGATCGATTTCGGCATCGCGAAGGCGACGCAGGGACGGCTGACGGACCGGACGCTGTTCACGGCCTTCGAGCAGTTCCTGGGGACGCCGGCCTACATGAGTCCGGAGCAGGCGGACTTCAACGCGCAGGAAGTCGACGCGCGCAGCGATGTCTATGCGCTCGGTGCGCTGCTCTACGAACTGCTCGCGGGCCGGCCGCCCTTCGATCCGAAGACGCTGGCGTCGCACGGGCTGGAGCAGGTGCGGCGGATCATCCGCGAGGTCGATCCGCTGCGGCCGTCGACGCAACTGCACGCGCTGCCGGCGGCGGAGCGGACGACGCTGGCGCGGCAGCGCGGCGTGGAGCCGCGGGCGCTGGAGCTGACCCTGAAGGGCGATCTCGACTGGATCGCGTTGAAGGCGCTGGAGAAGAACCGCACGCGGCGCTACGCGAGTGCGGCGGCGCTGGCGGAAGACGTGGGGCGTTTTCTCGCGCACAAGCCGGTGGCGGCGCGGCCGCCGAGCGTGGGCTACGTGCTGGCGAAGTTCGGCCGGCGGCACCGCGGGGTGCTGCTGGCGGCGGCCGCGCTGGCGGTCGTGGCTGCGCTCGGGACGGTCGTGAGCCTGCGGCAGGCGCGACGGGCGGACCGGGCGGAGCGGGAGAAGGACCGGCTCGTGGCGTCGGGCGTGTCGCCGGTGAGCGCCCTGGTGGGGGCGCTGCCGCCGGAGGCGCCCGCCCGGCCGGTGGGCAGCGAGGCGCGGTTGGCGGCGGCGCGGGCGTGGGCGGACGAGTTGCGCGAAGATCCGGGTGGGGACCTGTCGCGCGTGGTCGGCGAGCGGGCGACGGAGGAGGAGATTGCGCAGGCGATCGAGGCGCTGGACGCGATCGATGCCGCGCAGCGTTGGCCCGGGTGGGCGCGCGACCGGGCGTGGCTGCGGCTGCGGGCGAATCTGGCGGAGCGACGCATGGCGCAGCCGACGGCGATCGCCCAGATGGAGGCGCTCGGTGCCGAACTCGAGCGGTTGCGGACGGACGGCGACGACAGTGACGACGCCACCGTGCTGCTCGGGCACGTCTGGCGGCTCACCTACGATCCGATCATGCAGCAGCGGCTCTATGGGCCGCATCCGGACGCGAACAAACGGACCGAGGCGCTGCGCCGGGCCGAGGCGCTGGTGCTCCCGTTGCTGCTCGCGGGGCGGGAGCCGGTGCGGGCGCGACAGGTGCTGGCGGAGATCCAACTCGCGCGCGGGGAGTTCCGCTACAGCGATGCGCAGACGGACGCGTGCCGGCGCGGCTTGGCGGTGCTGGAAGAGTTGCCGGAGACGGATCGCCGGCGGCCGGCCATCGCGCTGCTCCGCGGGAAGCTGATTTTCCATCTCGCGCGGACATTGCCGCGGCCGCGGGAGGACGAGCGGTTGCAGGAGGTGCTCGCAACGGTGGAGGCGGTGCGGCGGGAGCGGCCCGGGATGGCGGAGGCGGAGCGGGTCGCATTCCTGGTGCACCACCGGTTGCGGGAACGGGGCCAGATCGCGGCGGACCGCACGATGGAAACGCAGCACGCATTGGAGGTGGAGCGGCTCGCGTATGCGCTGCACCGCCGGGATCCCTCGTCGGACGACGACTGGTATCTGCTGCTGGTGGCGCGCCGTTCGCTGGCGGATCTGCTCAACGAGCTTGGCCGCTGCGCGCAGGCGCTGGCGGTGCTGCATCGGACGGCGATCGACGGCGGCCATCCGGCCGATCAGGCGGAGCCCTCGGAAGGCGGCAGCCGGCGCTACATCAAAGGTGTGCTCGAAGCCATCGCGCGGCTCGAGGCGGCGCGCGGGAACTTCGCCGTCGCGGGGCGGGCGAACGCCGCGCAGGCCTCGTATTCCGCGGGCCTGAAGGTGGCTCCGGACGCCAGCCTGCGGGCGGCGTTGACGCGCGACATCGTCGGCGCGGCGCTGCACGAGGCGCGGATGATCCTCTACCGCGGCGAGCCGGCGGCGGCGGAAGCGACGTGCCGCGCGACGCTGGCCAAGCTGCGGGCGCTGCTCACCGGGCCGGACGCGCGGGTGGCGGATCGGACAACGTATTTCACGCCCGTGCAGGAGCTGAGCGAAATGCTCATGGAGGCGCTCTTGCAGCAGGGGCGGCTGGCCGAGGTGGAGCCGGTGGTGGAGGCGGCGCAGCAGCTGCATCCGAAAGGCGCGCCGCCGCTGAGCACGATGCAGCGGATCTGGCTGGCCCAAGCGCAGGCGCGGCTTGGCAAACGGGAGGCCGCCCGGGCGACGCTTGCGCCGGCGATGGAGTCGCTTCGCAGCCGAGACGAGCGCCGTTTTCTCCGGTGGAACCAACGCGAACAGCTTTTGCTCGCGGTGATCGTGGAGGCGCAGGCGCATCCGGAAACGCCGGAAGGGGCCGCCAGGCGGCGGGTCTTGATCGACGAGGCGACCGAGCGGATCGCGGCGCTGAGCGAGGAGCAGAGGCAGCTCTATAATGTGCGGCTCGCGGCCGGGTGGCTCGCGGCGGCGCGCTGAGCGGGGGCCGCGGAAAAAAGTTTTTTTTGCGAATTTTGGCAGGTTTCGGCGGCGAATCTCGCATTGGGGGTTGTGCTCCCACTCCAGCCCCGGATGTCGACGCCTTGTCCCGCCCCCGTGCGCGGTGAGCCGTCGGCTTCCGGGGGGAGCCGTCCAACCGCGCTGCGCCAACGGCGCGGCCGGACGAACCGGTTCCTTTCGTCACAACGTTGCCCGGTTCTTCGCCGTTCTCCGGAGCGGTCGAGCGGGGCGGCGATGTCGACGTGTCAGGCAGGTCCAGCTTCGCCGCGTGCACGCAATCGCAGGTGGGCACGTGGCAGTGCCACCCCCTCATCCAGCTGAGGGGGTGGCACTCGACTTTTTCCGGCCGGGGCGCGACGCGGCGTGGTCCGCGGCGCGGGCGATGATTTCCGCACACTGAGGCTCGACAGCGGGCAGGGTGGCGGGATGGTTGGCGCGCCCGCGGCGGACGCGATGTGCGCGCGGGCGACGCGCCATGGAAGGAATCGACCTCATCCAGGATCTCGCGATCGTGCTGCTGGCCGCTGGCCTCGCCGGGACGTTGTGCCGGCGGCTGGGGCTGTCGGTGATCGTGGGCTATCTCGTGGCCGGAGTGGTCATCGGGCCGTTCACGCCGCCGTTTTCCTTCGTGCGCGACGTGGAGCGGATCCAGACGCTGTCGCAGATCGGCCTGGTGTTTCTGATGTTTGCGATCGGGCTCGGGCTGAGCCTGACGAAGATGGGGCGGCTGGGGCTGCCGACGCTGCTGACGACGGCGCTGGGCGCGTTGTTCATGCTGACGCTCACGCGGATGCTCGGCGCAGTGCTCGGCTGGTCGGATGCGCAGGCGCTGTTCGTGGCGGCGATGTTCATGGTGTCGAGCTCGGCGGTGATCGCGAAGATCGTGGGCGAGCTGAATCTCTCGCACGAGCGGGCGGGCCAGCAGGCGTTGGGGATAACGGTGCTGGAGGACATCGTGGCGGTGGTGATGCTGACGATTCTCGGATCGCAGGTGCGCGAGGATTCCGGCGGGACGGTGGGTGCGGTGCTGACGAGCATGAGCGCGTTTGTGGTGCTGCTGGTGGGCGCGGGGCTGCTGATGGTGCCGCGGTTGCTGCGGCGCCTGGAGAAGCGGGCTGATCCGGAGCTGCAGACGATCACGGTGGCGGGGCTGTTGTTCCTGCTGGCGCTGGTGGCGGCCAAGGCGGGCTACTCGCTGGCGCTGGGCGCATTTCTGCTCGGCGCGATCGTGGCGGAGATCCCGCAGAAGGCGGCGGTGGAGCGGGCGTTTGGCGGCATGCGGGATCTGTTCAGCAGCGTGTTCTTCGTCTCGATCGGCCTGATGATCGACGTGAAGCTCGTGGCGGCGGTGTGGCCGACGATCCTCGGGCTGACGGTGTTTGTGATCGTGGCGCGGGCGTTGGCGACGGGGCTGGCGCTGATCCTGTGCGGCACGCGGCCGGCGGATGCGCGGCGGGCGGGACTGCTGCTCACGCCGCTGGGCGAGTTTACGTTCATCATCGCGCAGCTGGGCGTGTCCGCGGCGGTGCTGCCGGAATCCTATTACCCGGTGGCGGTGGGCGTCTCGATCCTCACGGTGCTGATCGTGCCGGTGATCAACCGGAAGTCCGAGGCTGTGCTCCGGCTGGCGGAGCGGCTGGAGCCGCACTGGCTGCAGCGGACCTTGGAGGCGTATCATGGCTGGCTGGAGCAGGTGCAGGCGCAGCCGACGAAGTCGCGGGCGTGGAAACTCATCCGCGCCCGGGTGGCGCAGACCGGCGTGGAGGTGCTCTTTGTGACGGGGCTGATGCTGTTTTCGCCCTTGCTGGCGGACCTGATGAAGGAGCACGCGGGGGCGTTCGGCCTGCAGTCGCGCACGGTGGGCTGGACGTTCTGGGCGGTGGTGGCGGTGCTCGCGCTCGTGCCGCTCTTTGCGGTGTGGCGGAATCTGGCCGCGATCGCGATGATCCTGGCGGAGATGCTGGGCAACGACACTCGGCTGTCCGCCGCGGTGCTGCAGCGGCTGCTGACGGCCCTGCTGGCGGTGCTGATGGGCATGTGGATCCACGCGCTCGTGCCGACCGACGCGTTCGGTGTCTGGGGCTGGGTCGTGATCGCCGCGGCGGCGATGGCGGTGGTGACGGTGTTCTCGCACAAACTCATCTACTGGCACAGCGAGTGGCAGAGCTCGGTGCGGGATGTGCTCGCGGAGGATCCGCGGGTGGCCGCCGAGGCGGCCGCCGAGGTGGTGCGCGGGAAGCGGCGGCAGGATCTCCGGCATTGGAATGTGCTGCTGGACGACGTGGTGGTGCCGGACGGGGCGGCCTACGCGGGCCAGTCGCTCGCGGAGCTTTCGATTCCGCAGCGGTTCGGCTGTGCGGTGCTCGAGATCGAACGCAACGGCCACGTGATCACCGCGGTCCGGCCGGAGCTGCGCGTGTATGCCGGCGACAAGCTGCTGCTCATGGGCCGCAAGGAAGAGCTCGCGGCGGCGGCGGCGGAGCTGCAGCGGGCGCGGCAGGCGGGGGCCGACGCGGCGGACGAGTTTCACGGCTCGGTGCTCGAGACGTTCACCGTGCCCGCGGGCATCTGCGCGGGCCGCTCGCTGGCGGAGCTCAAGGTGGCGCAACTCACGGGCACGCGCATCGTCGGCATCGAGCGCGGCGGCGAAAAAATCATCGCGCCCTCGGGGGCGGAGCGGCTCGAAGCGGGCGACAGCGTGCTCGTCGCGGGGACGCTGGCGGAAATCGGGAATTTCCGCCGGTGGCTGGCGGCGACCGGGGGAGCGGCGCGCGAAGGGCGGACGGCGGCGCCGGCCTGAACGGCGGCGCGAGCGGCTGCGGGGCGCACCGGGGAGTTGAACTTCGTCCGACTTGCCGCACGGTGGGGCCTCCCTCGATATGACGATGCGCACGATCCTCGGCGTGGCGGCGGCTTTGTTCGTGGCGGCGTCGGTTTTTGCCGCGCGGGCGCCCGACATCGCGGGCCCACGTTCGGGCAAGTGGGCGCACGAGACGCCGCGCAGCGCGGCGCCGGATCCGGCCGTGACGTGGGGTCGGCTCGACAATGGCTTCCGCTACGCGCTGCTGCCGCACCAGGGCGTGCCGGGGCGCGTGACGCTGCAGCTCGTGGTGCTGGCCGGCTCGATGGACGAGCGGCCCGACGAGCTCGGCATCGCGCACTACATGGAGCACATGGCGTTCGGCGGCTCGAAGAATTTCAAGGCCGAGGAGATGGTGTCGCTCTTCCAGCGGCTGGGCGTGGAATACGGCAGCGACGTGAACGCGATCACGACCTTCGACTACACCGCGTTCCGGCTCGATTTCCGGGAGAACGACGCGGCGCTGATCAACGAAGGCCTGCGGCTCTTCCGCGATTTCGGCGACGGCGTGAGCTTCGAGCCGCGGATCATCGAGCAGGAGCGGCGGGTGGTCCTCGCGGAGCTGCGGAACCGGAGCACGCTGATGGACAAGCAGCAGCAGGCGTCCATGCCGGTGGTGTTCCGGGGGCTGCATTTCCCGGAGCGTGCGCCGGGCGGCAGCGAGGCGCAGATCGCGAAGTTCACGCGCGAGCAGTTCCTCGCGTTCTACCGGCGCAACTACCGGCCGGACCTGATGGTGCTGGTGGGCGCGGGCGATTTCGATCCGGCGGTGCTGGCTGCGACGGTGCGCGGGACGTTCGGCGGGATGGTGCGGCCGGCGGAGCCGATCCCGGTGCGCCTCGAGGGAAAACTCGATGCGCGGGGACTGCGGGCGGGCGTCTTCCGCATCACGGGGGTGGGCTCGGCGACGGCGGAGGTGGCGTCGGTGCTGCCGTTCGTGCCGCGGCCGGACACGCGGGAGACGCACGTGGAGCGGCAGAAGCGGGAATTTGTGATGAATCTCTTTGCCGACCGCCTGCGCACGCAGATGCCGGAGGGCATGGGCTCGGAGGCGATGTATGAGGAGCTGCTCGGCAACGGCGTCGCGATGGCCTCGACCAACGTGCCCGCCCGCGAGTGGGCGAAGGGCGTGAACGCGCTCGACCAGATGGTGCGGCTCACGCTCGAGCGCGGGCTCGACGGCGCGGATGTGATCGAGCACCGGCAGCGCCAGCTGAAACTCGCGACGCACATGGCGGAGCAGCTGCCGACGCTCGATCCGGGCACGCTGAGCGAGGCGCTGACGGACTCGATCACGGCCCACACCGTGTTTCCCGGCTTCGCGCAGCGGTTCGCCTGGATGCGCGAGTGGCTGGAGCGGATGACGCCGGCCGAGGCGCACGCCGTCTTCAAGGGACTCTGGAATCCGGCGACGATGGCGCTGCATGTGTCGGGCGGCGTGGACATGGAGCTCGACGGCAACAAGGTGATCGACGCCGTGGTGAAGGAGCGGCGGAACGGACTCGCCAACGTGATGCCGCGGCAGCACCGCAACGTGGCGTTTGCGGTGCCGAAGTTTGCGGCGCCCACGGCGCCGGTGGAGACGCGCCAGATCGAAAGCCTGAACGCGAAGCTGATGCGCTTCGGCAACAACGTGCGGCTGAATTTCGTGCCCAACCGCACGGAGCCGGGCATCGTGCAGGCGGTGGTGCGCGTGGGCACGGGGCTGCTGGAGATGCCGGGCAACAAGCCCGCGCTGAAGGAATTCGGGCTGAACACGCTGCTCTCGAGCGGGGCGGTGCATTTCCGGCCGGAGCAGCTCGGCGGGCTGATCGAGAAGCGGCTGCTGAATTTCGATTTCGACGTGTCGGACCGCGACGCGTTCACGTTCCGCGGCACGATGGCGGGCGACCAGCTGGAGACGTTTCTCGCGATCGTGGCGGATTTCCTGCACGCGCCGCAGTTCAACAGCTATGTGCACCGCGAGGAGCGGTTCCGCGCGGCGATGGGCCGGATGTCGTCGGCCAAGGGCATGGGCGAGGGCATGCGCGGGTTGACCGACCATCTCTTCAAGGGCGACGCGCGTTTCACGTGGGGCTCCGCGAAGGACTACATCTCGCTGAGCGTCGTCGACGTGAAGCGCTGGATGGAGCCGTCGCTCGCGCGCGGCTATGTGGAAGTGACGATCGTGGGTGATGTCACCGAGGCGGCGGCGGTCGAGACGATGTCGCGCACGCTCGGGGCGTTGAAGGAGCGCGCGGCGACGAAGACCACGGCCAGCGCGCCGAAGCCGGTGGCGGTGACGGCGGCGCCGGGGTTCACGCGGATCGAATTCATCGGCGAGCAGAATATGGGCCTCGTGGTCGGCACATGGCCGCTGACCAGGGAGCTGAGCGTGCGCGACCAGGCGGCCCTGGAACTGCTCGCCAAGGTGCTCGAGCTGCGCGTGCGCACGGAGCTGCGCGAGAATCTCGGGCTGGCGTATTCGCCCTCGGCGGAGTTCCAGCCCTACGACGGGTTTCCGAATTTCGCGCTGCTGCGGGCGCAGATCGATTGTGCGCCGAACGACACGACGCGCGTGGGGGCGTTGATCCAGAAGATCGGCGCGGACCTCGCGGCGCAGGGCGTGCGGCCGGGCGAGTTCATCGGGGCGCGCGGAATTCTGCAGAGCCAGCTGAAGCGGGCGTTTCGGGAAAACAGCTTCCTCACGGGCGTGCTGATGCGGGCGCAGGAACGGCCGAAGGAGATCGAGGAGATCGTGGCGCTGCGCGGCGGACTCACGGGGCAGATCAGCCTCGAGGAGGTCAACGCGTGGGCGAAGACGGTGCTGGTGGCGTCGAATTGCCGGGCCGCGGCGATCGTGCCGAAGGCCTTCGTGGGCGTGTTCGAGGCGGGGCGGTAATGCGCGGCTTTGCGGCGCGACGGGGGCGCCGCAGGGCCGGCGGCGCTCAGGTGGCGCCGAAGAATTTCAGGATGCGGCGCAGGCTGGCGACGAGGGTGTCGATTTCCTGCTCGGTGTTGTAGACGTAGAAGCTCGCGCGCGTGGTGCTGGTGAGGCCGAGCTTGCGCATCAGCGGCTGGTTGCAGTGGTGGCCGCCGCGGAGCGCGATGCCGTCCTCGTCGGCGAAGGTCACCACGTCGTGCGCGTGCACATCGGCGAAGGCGAAGCTCACGAGGCCGCTGCGGGCGCCGCCGCGGCGCGGGCCGATCAGGCGGATGCCGGGCAACGCGGAGAGTTTCTCGTAGGCGAGGGCGGCGAGCGCCTCGTCGTGTTGCGCGATCGCGGTGCGGTCGAGCCCGTCGAGGTAGTCGCAGGCGGCGCCGAGGGCGATGGCATCGGCGACGTTGGGCGTGCCGGCTTCGAAGCGTTCGGGGGCGGGTTTCCACTTGGCGCCGGCGTAGTCGACGGTGACGACCATGCCGCCGCCGGTTTCGTCGGGCGAGAGCGTATCCAGCAACGCGCGACGCCCGTAGAGGACGCCGATGCCGGTGGGGCCGCACATCTTGTGGCCGGAGAACGCGACGCAGTCGGCGCCGAGGGCACGGACGTCGAACGGGCCGTGGCCGATGGACTGGGCGGCGTCGATCACGCTGAGCGCGCCGACGGCGCGGGCGCGGCGGCAGAGCTCGGCGACGGGGTTGATGCAGCCGAGCGTGTTGGAGATATGGGTGAAGGCGAAGACCTTCACCTTGGGCGTGAGCAGGGTGTCGAGCGCGGCGAGGTCGAGGCCGCCTTCGGCGTCGGCGCCGAGCACGGGCAGGAAACGGAGCGTCGCGCCGCTGGCGCGGGCGGCCTGCTGCCACGGCACGAGGTTGCTGTGGTGCTCCATTTCCGTGCAGAGGATCTCGTCGCCGGGCTTGAGGGTGGCGGCGAGGCTGCGGGCGACGATGTTGATGCTCTCGGTGGTGCCGCGGGTGAAGATGACCTCGGCGGGATCGGCGGCGTTGATGAACTTGGCGACGCGCGCGCGGGCGCCCTCGTAGGCGTCGGTGGCGCGCATGGAGAGGGCGTGGAGGCCGCGGTGGACGTTGCTGTTGTCGCGCTCGTAGTAGCGGACGAGGGCGTCGATCACCGCGCGCGGTTTCTGCGCGGTGGCGGCGTTGTCGAGATAGACGAGCGGCTTGCCGTGGACCTGCTGGTCGAGAATCGGGAAATCGAGGCGGACGCGTTTCCAGCCGGCGGTCGCGGCGACGATGGCGGAGTGCAGCGCGGGATTCACGGGTCAGTCGGTGTGTTTTTCCGTGGTCGCGGGGGTGGCGTCGCCTTTGAGGGCGTTGCGGACGGCGTGCCAGCCGAGGGTGGCGCACTTGATGCGGGCGGGGAAGGTGTGGACGCCGGCGAAGGCGGCGAGGTCGCTGATTTCCTCCGGAGCCTCGCCGGTGGTGACGATGTGGTGGAACTGCTGATACAGGGCCTCGACTTCGGCGGCGGTTTTGCCCTTCACCTGGGTGGTCATGAGCGAGGCGCTGGCCTGCGAGATGGCGCAGCCGGAGCCGTCGAACGAGACCTCGGCGATGCGGTCGCCGTCGAGGCGCAGGTAGACGTTGCACTGGTCGCCGCAGGTCGGGTTGTCGCCGTGCGCGACGCGGTTGGCCGTGGGCAGTTTGCCGCGGTTCCGGGGGCGCTTGTTGTGATCGAGGATGACCTGTTGGTAGAGCTCGGAGAGATCGCCGGACATGAGAAAGGGTGGGACTGTCGACGGGGGCGGGTGGAATGGCAACTCGGCGGAGTGTGCTATGGCGGAGGGTGGTGCGACCGCCCGTCACGGAGTTTGGCGCGGCTATCACCGGAGGCTCGCGGGCGGTGCGCCGCTCGGGCGCGTTGGCGGCATGATCCATTCCGTCCGCCATCTCCTCTCCGCCTGTGCGTCCCTCGGCGCGCGGGCCCACCTCGTTCGTTTCCTGCTGGCCGCCGGGTGTGCGGAGTCCGCGCCCGCGCAGATCACGGAGACGCGGGGATTGCGGTTTGCATATGACGGGCCGGCTGAGTTCGTCTATCCGTGGGACGGCCGGCATCAGAGTATCCGGTTTACGGTGGCGAATACGGCCGGCGCCCCCTCGGGGGTCTACGCGTTGCGGATCGCGGTCAACGGCGCCACGAACGAGTTTCCGGGTTACGCGCATTTTCCGAACGGCTCGAATTTCACGCTCGGGGTGGGCGAGGCGGGGCGGGTGTCGTGCTGGGCGCAGGGAG